>Ga0224523_1000759_pt1 | contig 15284 bp, 16 predicted proteins | sample CFST50metaG_FD_182732 | JGI IMG/M metagenome (GOLD analysis project Ga0224523, IMG submission 182732) | Peat soil microbial communities from Stordalen Mire, Sweden - C.F.S.T50 | ecosystem: Environmental > Terrestrial > Soil > Wetlands > Peat | place: Sweden: Norrbotten County, Stordalen Mire...
CTTCCGCCATCTCCATCGCAAGAGATGTAATGATCCCCTGTCCCATTTCAATTTTACCTGTATAGCAGGTCACGGTTCCATCTTCTGCAATATGAAGAAAAGCATTGTAATCCTTCGGAAGGCTTCTTGCCTGTTCGGCAGGTGCTGCGAGCATATCAAGAGATCTCCATGGCGTGAAGAAAATGAATATCCCTCCACCTAAAAGCTGAACGAAGCTTCTTCTTTTCATTCCTGATCTCTCTGTTTTACCTGAGCTTACAGAAGTATTGCTTTCTTTTTCTTTCATGATTACTTCCCTCCTCTCATTTCTAAGGCTGCTGTCTGAACAGCCTCAATTATACGAACATGTGCCGAACAGCGGCAGTAACTATTCTCGAGCCCGTCTATTATCTCCTGATGCGTTGGTGATGGGTTCTTAATAAGCAGTCCGGTGACCGTCATTATCATTCCGGGAGTGCAATAACCGCACTGAAGAGCGTCATGTTCAATAAATGCTTTTTGAACCGGGTGCAGCTTCCCTTTCTTTTCAAGACCCTCGATAGTAACTATTTTCTTCCCTGCAACGTCGCCAACAGACATTGAACATGATCTTACAGGCTCATTATTGACAAGAATAGTACAAGCTCCGCAAAATCCTGTACCGCAGCCAAACTTAGTGCCGGTCAGCCCAAGGTTGTTCCGCAAAACCCACAATAATGTCTGAGAAGGATCAATGCGGAGCTCCGTCTTTTTCCCATTTAATGAAAAGCGAATTGTCTCTTCCATATTTACCTTATTAGTTTTAATTCATCTAAATAGTCCTCAGGTGTATCAATATCTTTCAAGACTGATGAAGAGTTTGTTTCAACCTCTTTAATATCGTCAGAATGGTTATCCATTATTCTCCTTAAAGTGTCCGAAGGCCCAAGATTTAATATTTCATCATAGTACTTTCTGCCGATAATTACCGGATGACCTCGTTTCTTTTCACTGGAAGGGATTACAATTCCCTTCCCCGAGCTATTAAAAGCAGAGATTACCATATTTATAATTCTCTTTTCAACCATGGGCTGATCGCCGGGACAGATAAGCGCCCCTCTGAACACGCCGGGAATGAACCTTAGTCCGCATTGAACTGATGAGAGCATGCCTTGTCCGTAATTATCATTAAAGCAAATGTTTATATTGTGCTTCTCAATAACCTGCAATATTTCTTCCTTCCATGATCCGAGAACTATTACCATTTTATCGATATCCGAGGCAGCAACATTTGCGATTACTGTTTCAATAATGGTGCTCTTTCCGAACGGCAATACCATTTTGGGGGCTTTCATGCGCGACGACTCACCGGCAGCTAGTATTATTGCCCAGATATCATTCATTCAAATATATTATTTGCCACTCAATTGTTTCAAATCATTAGAAGTGTATGATGTACACTTAATCTTAACTGTTTCTGACCAAAACCAGCTGAGCTGCTATGCTTAAAGCAATCTCTTCAACTGTTTTGGATTTAATTTCGAGTCCTACAGGGCTGAAAATCTGGCTCCATTGCTCTTCTTCGGCCCAGTTATTCCTAATGAATTCATCTTTCATCCTTGCTACTTTCATCCTGCTTCCTATCATTCCTATATAAGCTGCACCTGAACCGATGCAGGACTTTAATGCTTCTGCGTCGTCATTATGACCCCTTGTAACTATTACAATATATGTGTCACTTCCCTTTTTTATTTTTTGCATTGCAGGGCCGATCTTCCTGACAATTATAAAATCGGCATCAGGAAGGTTTTCCTTGTTCGCAAATTCTTTACGATCGTCAATAACAGTAACGTCAAAGTCAAGCATTTTCGCAAGGTGTGACAATGCTTTGCCTATATGGCCGGCTCCTGCAATAATAAGCTGTTTTTGCGGGAAAACAGGTTCAAGGAGACCTATCCCCTGCTTTTTCCCCGGTAATGAGATCTCTATCTGCTTGAATTCAGGAAGAGCAGATGAAAGAATATCAAATGCTTCAGGAAGTATCTTCTCCATGACTTCTGGAGGGAATACAGGAAGCTTTTCTGCGGTCATCCATTGCCTCTCTAAAGCTATATTCCCGTCGTCTTCCCTCCTTACCAGTGAAATAAGTATCCCAGGCACCCTCGCTGCAATTGAATCCCTGGTCTCCTTAAATGTTGCAAGATGAAGGCAAGGGTTTCCGTCGACCAGAATAGTTATCTCGCCTCCGCAGATTGCATCTTCCTTATTTGAAATATCATTATCAAGATAATGTGTGATCCAGCCTGACTTTTTTGTCTTGCTGCATATAGCGGCAAACTGCGCGACTCTGCCTTCAACAATGCCACCCCCGATTGTCCCTGCAATAAGTCCGCCTGAATAGAACAGAGCCGAGCTGCCGGGCTTTTGAGGGGTTGACCCTCTTGTTCCTGTGACAGTTGCCAGTACCAAGTCCTGGTGGGAAGGGCACAGTTCTGAGATTTTCAAAATAGTATTTCTCATTTTCCTGTAAACAATTCTTTAAAATTGAGATCAGGTGAATCGGATGGTCAAAGGGGTTCCTTTTTATCTCTGATGCATCATAACAAAATTATTAAAAACGGCGGATTAATTATACTTTTATGAAAGCAGATCAGATATCAATTAATGAAATGCAACCATCATGAAGAATATACAATCAAAATTCCCTTTTGGACTGGCTCTCTTCATATTGCTTTTAATTGGATGCCAGAATAGTGACAATAAGAAGAAACAGTCCGGAGATAAAAACAGCTGGCTTGAGGAGATGACTATAACCAGGCTTCAGAACGGCTACAGGGAAGGTAAGTTTTCCGTAGCCGACGTGGTCTCAGCCTACATAGACCGTATAATGGAAATAGATATGAACGGTCCGTCTCTTAATTCAGTTCTTGTCATCAATCCTGATGCAATGGAGATCGCTGAAGAGCTCGACAAGGAGATGGCTGAAGGGAAGAAAGGAGGACCTTTGTTCGGAGTGCCGGTGATCCTAAAGGATAATATTGACACACACGATAAGATGACGACGACTGCCGGGGCTACTGTTCTGAGGAATTCATTTGCACCTGCCGACAGCTATGTGGCAGCTAAGTTAAGGAAGGCCGGTGCAGTTATGATTGCAAAATCAAACCTGAGTGAATGGGCAAACTTCAGGGCAAAAGTGTCATCGAGCGGGTGGAGCGGTGTCGGCGGGCAGACACGTAATCCTTATGTACTCGATCGTAATCCCTGCGGCTCAAGCTCGGGATCAGGTGTGGCTGTCTCGGCCAACCTCTGTATGGCTGCTATAGGGACTGAAACCAACGGCTCAATTGTATGTCCCTCAAATAATAATGGCATTGTCGGGATAAAGCCTACAGTCGGGCTTATAAGCCGTTCCGGGATTGTTCCGATTTCATATACGCAGGATACTCCCGGTCCTATGTGCCGCACAGTGACTGATGCTGCTATCATGCTCGGGACCCTCACCGGCATTGATCCAGGTGACGGGAAAACAAAACTATCTGAAGGAAAATCACTGAATGATTATACAAAATATCTTAATGCTGACGGACTTAAAGGGAAGAGGATCGGTGTTGTAAAAAACCTGATGGGCTTTTCTGATAAGGTTGATACTCTGATGAGACGTGCAATTGCTGATATGAAATCAAAAGGTGCAAATGTCATTGAGGTAGATGCTCCGGAGAGCACCGGTTATGAAAATGCTTCCATGGAGGTAATGCTATATGAGTTCAAGGATGGATTGAACAGATACTTTGCCGGTCTCGGGGAAAAAGCACCTGTAAAAAGCATCAAAGAGCTGATTGAATTTAACAAAAGAGATAGTGTCGAACTTAAATATTTCGATCAGAAAATACTTATTGAAGCAGATAAGAAAGGAGATCTTGCCTCGCCAGGTTATAAAAAAGCTCTTGAACAGATGCTCCTGGCTACCAGGGAGAATGGAATAGATAAAATTATGAAAGAGAACAGGCTCGATGCGCTCATAGCCCCGACCGGTTCTCCGGCATGGAAAACTGACCTTCTGAATGGCGATCATTTTGTTGGAGGAAGCTCTTCGCTGGCTGCAATATCGGGATATCCGGCAATAACTGTTCCAATGGGATTCATAGGTGAAATGCCGGTCGGAATTTCCTTCTTCGGGAGAGCATGGAGCGAACCGCTCCTAATTGAAATAGCTTATGGATATGAACAGACAACATTGCATAGAAAACCACCAAGGTACCTGGCTACAGATTAGTTCAGGAGAAGACTTTAATCCTGGCATTAATTCCTTAGGTATTATTTCTTCACTTCGTTCTTTTCTTCAGCGCTGAGCTTGTCGTGTTCGTCATCCGTACTGGAGGCTTTCTTGAATTCCTTCATTCCCTGTCCGATACCTTTCATAAGTTCAGGTATTTTTTTGCCTCCAAACAGAAGTACAATAACAATTAAAATCAGCAGAATTTCGGTAAAACCCAAATTTCCCATCGTTTCAATTTTTAATCGGGTCAAAGATATTAATAGAGAATATCAATTACAAATAAGAAAAGTTAAATCGATTTTAAAGATAGTGAATCATTCATCAGCTTATTTCCTGATGCCGATATGCGACGGATTTATTAAGAATTTTTAACTATTGATTAGTAAAGAGTTGCACAGAAGAATATCACTTCGTTTTTACTTTATCTTTGTTTTGAATAAAAAAAATGAAGCGTCGCAAGATTGATAAAACAAGGGACCTGTTTGCAGGGCGATATATGGTCTGGTTCTTCGCCGGAGGAGAATCCAGTGATGACAAATTCAATGTCTTCACCGGTTCATTCATCCGGTTTATGAAGCAGATACTGGGCGAAGACTTTGAACTTGTCAGGGGCATTTACTTTAGCATGCCAATGCTGAATGTCGCATGGGCCCTCAATAACTCGCAGTTTCCTATTTCAGATCCGAGAAAAAACAGGATCACAGAAGTTGCTATGCAACATATGATCCATGACAGATTTTTTCCTGACACAAAGCTCGTTATCGTCTCATCAAGCTCCGGAAGCGTCGTTGCAGCTCAGGTTGCCTGTTACATTGCCGAAAGGAACAGGGACTGGCTGATATTGCAGAAACCATTTGACCTGGCCCTTGGCACAACTATGATCTCGAAAGAGTCAAAGATTTACATGGACCTTATTGAATACCAGAAAAAGGGAATAATCGGCAAGATAATATATGATGATCTCCAGGATGAAGGCGATACATCAAGCGGTATCGGAAGCACTTCCCGAAGCCAGGCCTGGGCAAATGCCTTCGGACTTATGTTCCCTTGTTTTTCAAGTAAGTTCAGCAGCCCGTCATTCCTGAACACTCACCCGTTTAAAGGGCATCTTCACAGAAAAAGGTCAAAGACTGTTCAGAAAGCGCTTGATTTCGTCGAGGTCATACTGGTTAAATATAACCTGGCTGGTGACTATTACCGCGAGAAGGCTAAACTACTCATAGCAGAAGAATCCCTTAAGTTCGGACCAGAAAAGATGCCGGAAAGCAAATCTACTTAATCAAAAAATCCAGCAAAGGCTCCTTTCCAAGGAATGCAACCAGATTGTCATTCTTTTTCAGCGGGCCCACTCCTGCCGGAGTACCGGTAAAGATCAGATCGCCGGTCTTCAGAGTAAAATACTGAGATACAAATGCTACTATTTCATCAATGCTGAAAATCATATCAGATGTATTACCAGACTGAACGGTCTTTTCATTGATCTCCAGCCTGAAATCAAGATTATTTACATCACCTGCAGAGTTTACAGGTACAAATTTCCCAAGGGGGGCTGCTCCATCGAAGCATTTTGCCAGCTCCCAGGGCAGACCGGCAGCAGAATTTCGGTTTTGAATATCACGGGCTGTAATATCTATTCCCATAGTCAGTTCATCATAGTACCGGTGAGCATATTTGGGAGCGATGCCCTTTCCAAGCTTGCTGATCTTGATTACTACTTCAGTTTCGTACTGGATCATTGAGGAAAAGCCAGGCAGGAAAAAAGGCTTATTGTTTTTCAGAATGGAAGAATCCGGTTTAAGGAATACCACAGGTTCGTTGGGAAGAGGCCGTCCCATCTCAATCGCATGCTTCCTGTAATTGAGGCCAATGCAAATGATCTTCATTTCAGGATTATTTATTTCCGAAAGCCCTGAGCTTGATCTCGGTAAGCACTCTTTTTGTATAAAGAGGAAAATCGCCGTTCATCATCCAGGAATAGTAATTGGGATCATCTCTGAATACCTCCTCAACCGCTTTGCCTTTATATCTCCCGAAGTTAAATATCTCGACGCCGTTTTCATCAAGAATGATCCTGCCGGCAAAATCGACATTATTATTGAATGCGCTGTAAGTGGCGAGTTTCTCGATATCATTATCAAGATCATTGTATATGTCAAGCTGTGCTTTCAGCACTTCGTAGGTTGCCTGGGTATCAGCTTTTGCACTATGTGCATTTTTGAGATCCTTTTTGCAGTAGAACTGATACGCGGCAGCAAGAGTGCGCTGTTCTCTCTTGTAAAAAATAACCTGCGGGTCGACGTACTTTCTCTTACTGAAATTAAAATCGACATTTGTCCTGAGAAACTCTTCAGCCAGTACCGGGATATCGAATTTTACAGCGTTATAGCCTGCAAGGTCACATCCTTCCATGAATGCCGCCACGTTCTTCGCAATTTCACCAAATGTGGGAGAATCAACAACATCACTGTCTGAAATACCATGTATTGCGGTTACTTTCGGGGGTATAGGCATCTCCGGATTAACCCTGGATGTCATCCATTGTTCCTTACCATCAGGTGTAACCTTAAGCAGGGATATCTCTACAATTCGATCAGCCGAAACATTTATTCCCGTGGTTTCGAGATCAAGAAATACTACCGGACGTTTTAGCTTAAGTTCCAAAAGTTATGCATTAATCATCATCGGCATGAGCAGCATCAGAAGGTCTTCAGCTTCATTCTCCGATTCAGCAGGCAGGAAAAGTCCTGCACGTGTCGGATCAGCAAGCTCGATCATGACATCCTGCGAATTGATATTGGCAAGTATTTCAAGAAGGAAGGTCGACTTGAAGCCGATTTCTATTTCTTCGCCCTCATACTGGCATTTGATTCTTTCGTAAGCCGATATGGAGAAGTCCAGATCCTGTGCCGAGACTGTAACCTGGTTTCCCTTGAGCTGAAGCTTTACGAGGTTGCTTGCCTGGTTTGAGAATACTGAAACACGCTTGAGAGTGTTATAAAACTCAACCCTGTCGATGGTAATCTTCCTTGGATTATTCTTCGGAATAACAGAATTGTAATTGGGATAGTTGCCTTCGACAAGGCGGCATACTACTTTATAGTCGTTCAGGTTGAAGAATGCATTTTTGTCGTCGAACTCAACTGTAAAGGGACCCTCCTCCCTTGGAAGAATGTTTTTAAGAAGAGAAGCCGGTTTCTTTGGAAGTATGAAAGAGGCATTGTCGTCGGCATGAGCATCTGATCTCTGGTATCTTACAAGCTTATGCGCATCAGAAGCGACGAATGTTATCTTATCGGTCGATGCTTCTACAAAAACGCCTCCCATAACCGGACGAAGCTCATCGTCGGCAGTTGCGAATAGAGTTTTGTTTATACCTGCAAGCATCACATTGGCATTGATGGTAAATTCAAACTTTTTGTCCTTTTTAATGGCTGGAAGAGCCGGAAAATCGACTCCATTCTGTCCTACAACATTGAACTTCCCGTTTTCAGATATGATTACAACTGCCAGAGTCTCCGTATTTATATCGAAAGTAAGCGGCTGTGCCGAGAATTCCTTCAATGTATCAAGCAGTATCCTTGCAGGAAGAGCTATCATCCCGTCTCCCTGTGTATTCTCAAGCTTCATCCTGGTAATCAGTGTAGATTCAAGGTCGGAGGCAGTAATTTCAAGATCATTTCCGCTTAAGTTGAAAAGAAAGTTATCAAGAATCGGAAGTGTATTCTTAGAGCTTATTACCCTGCTGATAGCCTGCAAATGACCAAGAAGTTCAGTACTGGATACGACAAATTTCATAATATTTCCGGTTTAAGTTGATTTTACGATTTACAAGTTTATATACTTTACTATAAATGAATGAATTGAGACAATTAGCCCGCTCAATTCTTAATTATCAATATTACAAAAAAAAAATTATCCTTCAAACAAAAATTATTGAGCAAAGAAATAGCTCTTCTTCTTGAGAAGAGGGTCAATATCAAAATAGCGCATTATAAACAAATCGTCCTTTTCATCAGTTTTTGCCCATAGCCTGTCGCTGTCTTTTTTCATGGAACTGTCGATAGTCCTTTCCCATAGGGTAAGCATTGTCTCATCTCCATTTGTCCTGATTGCCGTAATTCTGAAAAGAGGATTCCCTGATTCGATCTTTTTCTTTTCAGGATCAGGCAGGTCGGCAGCCCAGCCTTCAAAGGGTATCAATGCAAAATATGAAATATAACGCCTTACCTGTGCTGTGTCCCATCCTGTCAGCGGACCATTCATATCCGATAAAGTGTATAAATTACACTTATTCGCAATTGAGAAGGAAGATGCAGGATCGGAAACATTTTCAAGCCTGATTGCTGATATTTCAGAAGGGAGAAGTCTGAAAACGGTGTAAGGTTTCCAGAACAGCTCATTTATGGTGAATGCAGATCCGATATCTCCCTCAAATCCAGGCACGTAAACGATGAATGGCTTAGAGATCTCTCTCCTTTTCATTACATTCCCGTACTTATTAGTCCCGGTTTTATAGACGAGAAATGACCGCAGGAGCCGGTTCTTCTCAAAAATCCTGACCTTTAGCGGGGTAATATTATTCTGAATGATTTCGCTCCTGAACAGCTCCTGAGTCAGAGGTGACTTAATCTTTATTTCAGTAAGGACACGCAGAATAAAATTAATTCCGCTTTTCCTCGCTTGGTACATTCCATTAACGGCCCATCCTTCAGCCTGCTTTTCAAGTACAAGCTTTTTGCCTCCTTCAGAAAACTCAATCCGGGTAATTGCATTCTGCTGCTCGATGGCAAATGAGCTTTCTCTTTTCCCGAACGCCGTTCTACCCTTTGCAAGGACCACCAGAAAGAGAAGCAGAATAAGCAAAACTGACAATAAAATATTTCTGGATACTACTTTATTCATTATCCAAATGTTGCATATTTCCTTTTTCTGAAGAAGCTGTACAGTATTCCGGCAATGATAACAATGGCGATCGGTAAAAGAATATTGATAAGCTGCCACTCAGTCCGCTTAGCCTTTACCTCCTGTTTATTGAGCAGCCGCAGTTTCATCTCCCTTGATCTGAGGTCCATCAATCCATTGTTATCGACAAGGTAATTCATGCAATTGATAAGGAAATCCCTGTTGCCGAACATCTGCCCTGTGTACTGATCCTGACCAAGACGATAAGGAGTTTCAGTACTGCCAGAACGGTGCACTTCATTCCTGATGATGTCGCCGTCAGCAACAACTATCATTTTTGTCCTTGTGCCTGAAGTCCTGACCTTAAAACCAGGATCGTTTACAAGGTTTGCTGTCATCCTGTTTTTAAATGCCGAAGTAAAAGCACCTTCAAGCAAAACCGCAACAGGCAGATTTGATTTTGTAAACATATTATGATCAGGAGTTTCATCAGCCTCCTTAAGCCTGATTACCATTGGCGGTAAAATAGTTCTGGAATAGGCAGAGGTTGAAAGCAGTACACTCTTCTTAATTGAAGGATCAAGCCCTACAGTATCAATTGTATTTACAAATCTTCCCAGGACCTTGTTGAGGTTCCTGGTTATGGGATTATGCTGGCTCGGTGCAAGAAGCGGGTAATAGACCCAGGGTGCAGGCACTATCTGTTTCTGTTCCGGACCTGTAATCACCGAAAACCTCTGGATCATACAGTCCATATCCTGAACAATCACCGGGTTTACCCTTGCACCATATCTGAACAGCTGATCTTCAATATTCAAAGGGTGGTACAAGCCGACTGTCTCACCATTTATAAGGCTGTCGGCATTCACCGACACTTCATCATAAAGCCATAGGACCTTGCCGCCGTTCATTATGTACTGATCTATAACCAGCTTGTCGGCTTCACTGAATTCTTTAACGGGCCCGGCTACGATAACTGCAGAATAATTATCGAGAACCCCTGATTTTCCTCCGATAGTTCCCCTGTCGACAGTGAAATATTTTGCCAGGTTCATTGTAATATCTGCAACCTCAATTTCACGCAGCTCGCCCTGACCTTCAAGAAAGGCGACTTTATAGACAGTGTCGGAAGTGATGGTAGCGATAGTCTGAATCATCTCGTATTCAAGTCCTTCCATTGAATGGAGTAAATTCTGCTCATATGATGCCGACTGATTGTTTTCCAGGAAGTTTAATGGCACTTCTGCACCGTTATAATTGACTATCATACCCGGAAATATCATTTTCTGGCTTGAGCCTCCCTCTTCGTCGCCTGCCTGAATATTTACGGGGTTAAGCCCCTTATTGTAAAGAGAAGCATACAGTTCATTTCTCTGCTTTGAATCTTTAGTTTCTGCAGGATTAATGAACTCATAATCGATATGTCTGCCGGAAGCTATCCTGAACTCTTCAAGCATTTCCTGAACCGATCTCTTCAGCCTTTTAAGAGGGATCGGCATTTCGCCATCAAGGTATACCTGAATATATATGTCGTTTTCTATTCCGTCGAGTATCTTCTTGGTCGGTTGAGCAAGAGTGAACCGTTTATCTTCAGTAAGATCGAACCTGAGCCTCACAAAACCAAGGGCTGAAGCTGCTAAAATGATTGCTGCAGCTGTAATGGCAAACCTGATCCATGATCGTGAACTGATGCTTTGAGTAAGTTTTGTTTCAGCCATGACTCAACTCCTTTTCTTCCATTTCCTTGATAACAGCACCAGCCTGGTCGCCTCATTGAATATTGCAGAGAGAGCAATGAAATATACCACATCCCTTATATCAATTACTCCCCTGCTCATTGATTTGTAATGTTCATTAATCCCAAGGCCTATCACAAACTCATCGAGCTTCTTTAAACCGGGCAGATAGGCAAATGAATCGAATCCCATGAAAAGGACAAAGCACAATAAGACAGCTATGATGAAGGCAATTACCTGGTTGTCAGTAAGCGACGACGCAAAGATGCCTGCGGAGGCATAAACTGATGCAAGGAAAAAGAGACCGATGAATGCGCCCCATGTGCCTCCTTTGTCAAGGTTTCCCGGGGTCTCTCCAAGCAGGTACACTGAAATATACCAGATCAGGCAGGGTATCAGTGACAGGAGAACTAGTGAAACTGCTGCAAGGTATTTCCCCCAGATGATCTCCCTTTCGGATACCGGTTTTGAATAGATGAGCTCAATAGTTCCAAGTCTTTTTTCTTCAGCTATCATTCTCATGGTTACTGCCGGGACAAGAAAAAGGAAGACCCAGGGCGCAAGATAGAACAGGGTTCCAAGGCTGGCATAGCCGCTGTCGAAAATATTCCACTCCCCGGGAAAGACCCACATGAAAAGAGAGTTGACAAGAAGGAATACAATGATCACAATATAGCCTGTCAGGCTGCTGAAGAATCCGCGTATCTCTCTTGTGAATATTGCAAACATAAAAAAGCTTAATTGACAAAAATAATCAAATTAGTCATTATACTAATAGTAACGTTCTGATCATTGTTTTCATGTACTCACCCCATTAATCATTTTGTTTATGTCAGGGGAAATTCCTCATTCCTCCGCCTGCCGGCGGATTCATTCGGAATGACAGTTCGTTCTTTTTAGAGGAGAAAGGGGAAGGCGGTTCGCTCAGGCGAACCGCCTTCCCCTTCCATACTAACCTAATGAGTCATGTCATTCCGAGAGCCAGCGAGGGATCTCCCTGTTCATTTACCCCCTTCTATTTATAACCCCATCATTTCATTACCTGTAGATCTTTAATATCCATAATTCGGACTCCGCTGTAATAAAAATCAATAATCTGACTGAACGTATATCCCTTTGCAGCCATTATCATTGCCCCCTCCTGGCAAAGGCCTACACCATGTCCATAACCTTTGCCATGGAAAATAACGGAGTCTCCTTCCACCGATATCTTAAAAAATGCGGACCTCAGATTAAGATCCGTCCTCATGAGACGCATCGGATATGTAAAAGAGCCTGCCCGGTAGTCGTTTACTCTCGATTCAGGTGAAAAGTCGAATATCAGGCTGTCAGAGCTATCACCTGAGAAGCCAATTTTTGAAAGATAACCCTTCCATCTGTCAAAGCTGATGCTTTTAGTCCATGAAGCGTTTCGTGAGGATCGACACCAGGGATCTGTGACTCTTTTCAGGTACGGCTGACTGGTTAGCCAGACGAATTCAGCAGGAGAAGTCTCTCCTCCGCAGTTGGAATGAAATGCCGATATTATAAGTGTGCTGTCGGGACCTATAGCAACAAGTCCTTTAGTTTCATATGAGGCCCTGGTAATAAGCGAATCGTCAGTGATTCCATTAAAAGCCTGGCAGTGAGTCTCGTCACAAAGATTATACCTGTCGACAGCATGTTTATTGAAATATTTGTACATGTATGTCCGGGCAATGATTGCCTGTGTCTTGAAATACTCAATATTTTTGCCAGAGCCGCCCTCAGCTTTAACTACTCCAGCAACATATGGTTCAATATCGCAGATGTTAATGAGCAGAATGGTCTCTAGGTCAGGAATACACTGAAGATCACCTGAATAATGTTGCCTGGAAGGGGTCTTGCCGTTTACCCGCAGCGTGAATAAATCGTTTCCGGTTTTACCTCTTAATATAACTGAATCACATTCAAATGCAGCCAGGTTCCCGGCTTTGATTACAAGCTTTTCGTTATATTCTGAAATCATTGCAAGTTCGCCAGCCTTAAGAATAATTGTATGCCCGGAATAAGTGTTTATTTCATACCGGCCAACAGATACCGAAAAAACTGCATATGACTGATCGTTCGAGGTAAAGAGTCGTATCCGTACCTGCCCGGTCAAAGCACAGGGTCCAATAATAATCGAAAGAACAATAAGGAAAAGTTTTTTTACCACAGAGCTACTCCTCTCGTTTATTTACCAAGCACTTTCACCATATCTGCTGCTACTCTCGCGGAGGCACCTGCCGGCCCTAATCTCTGCTTCATCAAAACATAATCCGAAAGCATCTTCTCTCTCTTTCTTCCGCCCATAAGAACCGATCTAAGCTCTTCTGCAATGTTCCTTTTGTTAAGTGAATAACCGACAAGCTCTTTAACCACTTCAGCATCCATTATAAGATTTACCAGTGAAATGAACTTCACCCTAATTAAGATCAAAGCAATAAGCATTGATAAAAAATCGGCTTTATAGCATACTACCTGTGGTGTATTCAGCAGAGCAGCCTCCAGGGTAGCGGTTCCGGAAGCGACAAGTGCGGCTTCGGAAATATGAAGTATCTCGTAGGTTTTCTCCTTGATCAGTTTTATATTTTCATTGCCGATAATCCTGAAGTATAGTTCATCCGGAAGGTTTTTCACCCCGGCAAGAACGAACTGATAATCGGGAAAATTACTTACAATCCTTACCATCTGAGGAAGAATGGATTCAACTTCATGCCTGCGGCTCCCGGCCAGGATGCCTATTATTGGTCTCCCGTCAAGAAGCATAACTTTTCGAAGTTCTTCTGATGAAGGCATCGATGATATTCTTCTCTCAGTTTCATCGACAAGCGGATTTCCCCTGTATTCAACCTCTATCTGGTGTTTTTTATAAAATGAGGTTTCGAATGGAAAGATGATGTACATCTTTTCAACATATTCTTTTATTTTCTCAACCCGTTTCTCTTTCCAGGCCCAGAATTTTGGAGAAATATAATAGAATACCCTAAGGCCAGACTTCTTTGCATACTCAGCAATGCGAAGGTTGAACCCCGGATAATCGATCAGTATTACAACATCAGGGCTGAACTCCTTTATTTGCTGCTTGCACAATGAAAGATTACGAGCAATCGTCCTGAGGTTTTTCAGAACGACGACAAATCCCATGAAGGCTGTCTTTTTATAATGCATAAGAAGCTTTGCTCCCGCTGATTCCATCATGTCTCCACCCCAGCAAACAATATCAGCTACCTTGTCGGCAATTATCAGTTCCCTTACGAGGTTTGATCCGTGCAGATCTCCTGACTGTTCACCCGCGATAATAAAATATTTCATTAAAGGAAATAGATAATAAATACGATTACGGCCCAGAAGATAGTTGCACCAAGAACGCCCTTTGATGACTTCAGCATGTCGAAATGATTGAAAAACAGGAATATAAGTATATTGGGAAAGACGCAAAGCGTAATTACATGAGTTACAATATTTGCATCTGAAATTTTCTGAATCCATGTGTGCAGTGAAGGATGTCCCTTTGTGACCATGAAAGTAACAAGAGCTACCAGGAAAGGAAGAACAAAACCGGAAATCAGTCCAACCAGAACTTTGTCATATTTTTCAGTCAGTTTCATTTTTTGAATCGTTTTTTAAGTTCATCAAGGTACCAGTGGGCAGTCATATCGACAGTGACAGGAACAAGCGACACGAAATTATTTGCAAGTGCCCACTCATCAGTATCGAGCGATTCGGGCTCATGGTTCTGGAAGATGCCAGTCAGCCAGTAATATGTCTTGCCCATCGGGTCTTTCCGCTTTTCAAATTCCTCCTTCCAGTTGCCTTTCGACTGCCGGCATACCATGATTCCTCTGATCTCATTTTTCTTAACAGCCGGAATATTGACATTAAGGCAAATGCCATATGGAAGAGGTTCTTTAGCAAGGTTTTTCATTACTAATCTGATGTATTTTCTGCATACTGAAAAGTCGGCTGTCGGCAAAAAACTGTTAAGAGAAAAACCAACCGAACTTATCCCATAAAGGCAACCTTCAAGCGCGGCAGCCATTGTTCCTGAATATAAAACGCTTACTGAAGAATTTGATCCATGGTTAATTCCCGATGCAACAAAATCAGGTTTTCTTTCAAGAAGCTGATTTATGGCAATTTTAATGCTGTCAGTGGGAGTGCCGTTGCAGGTATATATCCTGTGCTTTTCATTTTCCTCAAGAATCTTAATCCTGAGCGGTGTTTTGACTGTAAGGGCCTGCGACATTCCCGACTGGCTCTCAAGTGTTGAAATGAGTACAACTTTCCCGAATTCTTCCATCACTTCAAGCAGTGTACGCAAACCCGCAGCATATAATCCATCATCGTTTGTAAGCAGGATCAGCTTGTCATCCTTTTCAATAACCATATTTATAATGTTTGTTTAC
>Ga0224523_1000761_pt1 | contig 15250 bp, 14 predicted proteins | sample CFST50metaG_FD_182732 | JGI IMG/M metagenome (GOLD analysis project Ga0224523, IMG submission 182732) | Peat soil microbial communities from Stordalen Mire, Sweden - C.F.S.T50 | ecosystem: Environmental > Terrestrial > Soil > Wetlands > Peat | place: Sweden: Norrbotten County, Stordalen Mire...
GATCAAAAAAACCGAAAACGAAATCAGCCGCCTCCCGGCAACCCAGCGACAGTTAGGGAACATTGAACGTAAATATCGCTTAAATGATGCCATTTATAATTACATGCTCGAAAAACGAGCCGAAGCAAAAATTACTAAAGCATCAAATTTACCAGACGACATTATTATTGAACCAGCTAAAATGGTGGGTTTTGGGCCAGTCTCGCCTAATAAAAAATTGAATTACATGATTGCATTGTTTTTAGGATTGGCAGTACCTTTTGGTTATTTAATGATCATGTACGCTCTCAATAATAAAGTTGAGACCCAGGATGATATAGAACGACTTACTGTCGTACCGGTACTGGGAAAAATTTTGCATAACAAATACAAAACGGCTAATGTGATGTTTGAATTTCCCAAATCGAATATTGCAGAATCATACCGGGCCCTTCGTACCAATCTCGATTTTTATGTGAGGGGAGGACAAAAAAAAGTGATCATGGTAACTTCATCAATGGAAGGAGAAGGGAAATCCTTTATTGCTCTGAATATTGCCATGAGCTATGCCCAGTTGGGCCGCAAAACAATATTGCTGGATTTTGACATGAGAAAACCTAAAATTTATTTTAATGAACAAGCAGAAGCTAAGGAGGGGTTAAGTTCATACCTGATTAATAGCGCTAACCTGGAAGATATAATTATCAAATCACCTCATGAAAACCTGGATTATATTCTTTCAGGGGTTTTGCCTCCTAATCCCACTGAATTAATGGCCCTTGACATTACCGAAAAACTGATAGCCCAATTAAAGAATGATTATGACTATATTGTGATGGATACAACACCCTTAGCCCAGGTTACAGATGCTTATCTGTTGATTAATCATGCTGAAGTGAAGGTAATGGTTGCCCGGTATAATTATACCATTAAAAAAGTTTTCTCCTTAGTCATGAAGGACCTGAAACAAAAAAATATTGATCATGTTTGCATCGTATTGAACGATAACCGGTTTAACCGCGATCAGTATGGGTATGGTTATGGGTATAATAAAGCAGAAAATAGAAAAAGGGAAAAATCAATACGCAGAGATAATGCTATTCTTCTAAAAGTAGCCAGATCCAAGAGATTATGACATATAATAATAAGTTAGTGAGTAGTGAGTAGTAAGAGGAGATTTAACTCTTCGCAATATGGACCAAATACTTAAACAAAAAGAATAAAATTTTAAAAGAGAATCATTAATTCTAAACGATCAGAAAATCAGCGCATAAGCTTTCAATCTCATTACGACTTAAACCTTCTTTATAGAAGATTACGATATAAAAATTTCAAAAACCGTACCGCTAAAATTACAGGTACAGTTTAGTTTTTGAAGTATTTTTCATTTTAGTAGTTAAGCCTTGTTGGTCCGGAGACTGTGACTGACGGGGCGAAAGCATGCCCGGAGACAAGGATAAAGGAAAAAGGAGAAAGGCGAAAGTGTTAAGAATTAGGTCTAATGGGTGGACACATATTTTTCAATGCTTGCTACCTGCTTAATAAATGGTTTAGGATTTATAATTTAACCTCTTCAACCTGATAAAATACTTAATAAAAAAGCCCATGGAATCTGGAGCAAATAAATTAAGAATTGTCTGGATTTGTCAATTCATGAATAAGAATATCCAAAAAAGTCTGGGAATGGATGGGAATGAAGAAGAATACTCTCCATGGAATATTCTTGGAATCGAGGAGCTTAGAAAAAAAGATGATATTGAATTGTATGTGATATCTCCTTTCAACAAAATTTTAAAGAACCATAGTTTTAGCGATAATAATATCCATTATCATTGTATAAAAATTGGTATCCCTTTTATGAGAAGGTACTGGCCTTATCTTAAACTAAGTTTCTGGTTAAATTATTATTTATTTAATCTTCAGGTTAAACGATTAGTTAGAAGAATAAATCCAGATTTGATAAATCTATGTGGGGTCGAAAACTTGTTTTATTCATCGTCAATCCTGGGCATTAAAGGTTATCCAATACTTGTAACTGTTCAGGGCTTTATTTCCCTGGAAAACGAGAATAACAGCAAAGAATTTTCCACAAGAAGAAGAATACAAATCGAAGAGAAGATTTTGCGTAAACTAAAATATTTTGGGGTTCAGGCGACATTTGTGGAAAAGTATATAAAGACTTTTAATCCTGAGGCGAAAATGTTCTGGTACCATTTGCCTTATACCAAAGCAAACGTATTTGCACCTGTACCTAAAGAGTATGATATCGTTTTCTTTGCCAGGATGACTAAAATGAAAGGAATAGAAGATCTCATAAAAGCTGTTTCAATAGCAAAGGACCGAAAACCTGAAATTAAACTATGTATCATTGGCAGAACTTATGTTAATGAACTTAATGATTTGAACCGGCTTATTGAAAATCTTAATTTAAAAGATAATATTGTTTTCAAAGGCTTTATTCCTACACAAAAAGAGATGCACCTTGAGGTTGTAAAAGCCAGAATATCGGTGCTTCCAACCTATAATGACACAATCCCCGGAACTATAGTGGAAAGCATGTTATTGGGTGTTCCTGTGATCAGTTACAATACCGGCGGTATTCCTGACTTAAATATAGATGGGGAACATGTTATACTTGTTGAGCAAGGTAATATTGGCAAATTGGCCAATGAGATCATCGAATTATTATCCAATAACAACAAACAACAGGAACTTGCTGAAAGAGCCATGAAATACGCATTGAATGAGTTTGATAATGCCAATTCGGTGAATCTGTTGATAAAGGCTTATAAAGCCGTTATTAAGGATTTCAAAAATGAGCATTAGTTATGCTTCCCGAAATCAATACCTTTGGTCCGCGTCAATCTGCTGATTTGGTTTGGCATTGCAGTTTATTTTCAATGTCTGATGTGCTTAAAAAAGGCCCGGGTAGTTATTACAGACAGAGAGATGGGGGAGCAGTTAAAGGTGAGTATTGTAAAGAAAATCAGTAACATGAGTTATTTAAAATTAAAACCTGCATTATATTTTATTAATTTTTTTACAAAGGGGCACGAACGAAGTGTAAAAGCAAAGAAGAATATTATCAGTTCTTTGTTTATAAGGGCGATTGGTATTAGTATAAGCCTGATATTGGTTCCATTGACAATAAATTATGTTAATCCATCCCGTTATGGGATATGGTTGACTTTAAGCTCAATAGTAGCATGGTTTGGTTTTTTTGATATTGGGTTGACCCAGGGACTACGAAACAAATTTGCTGAAGCAAAAGCAATTGGGAACGATGCCCTGGCTCAAATATATGTAAGTACAACTTATGCAGTTCTGGGGATAATATTTTTCAGTATCTGGGTCCTGTTTTTATTAGTCAATAATCATTTAGACTGGGCTAAAATATTGAATGTGCCAGCAGATATGCAATCAGAAATTTCTAATCTGGCACTAATTGTTTTTACATATTTCTGTATAACATTTGTTTTGAAGATTATCACAACTATTATGTTGGCTGATCAGGAACCAGCAAAATCATCTTTGGTTGATATTATTGGACAGGGACTTTCACTGGGAATTATTTTTATCCTGGTAAAAACAACAGAAGGTTCATTAATCCGGTTAGGTTTTGGTTTGTGTGTATCCCCAATTATTGTTTTGTTATTTGCAAATCTATTTTTGTTCAGAGGTAGATATAGAAAGTTCAGGCCAAAAATATCAAAAGTTAATCTCCACTATGCTAAAAGCCTATTTAATCTGGGTTTTATATTTTTTCTTATACAGTTTGCAGCAATTATGCAGTTTCAGACAGCCAATATAATTATTGCACGAAATTTTAATGTTTCTGAAGTAACATCTTACAATATAGTATTTAAATATTTTGGTGTTTTAAATATGGTTTTCAGTATTTTTTTGCTTCCATTTTGGTCTGCATCCACCGAAGCTTATTATAAAAACGATATTCAATGGATAAGAAATGGTATAAAAAGATACAACATTTTAAATATTCTTTTTATAATAATTGGTATTGTCATGTTGGTTTTTTCAAGTTGGGTTTATCGACTCTGGTTGGGAGAGGGAAAAGTAAATATTGCCTTTCCTCTTTCATTATGGGGATTTTTGTACTTTAATGTTATATTATTTGGGGGAAAGTATGTGAGTCTTCTAAATGGAATTAGTGCTTTACGTATTCAATTTATCAGTAGTACCATAAGCCCATTTTTATACATAGCGATAGCATTGCTTCTGATTAAACATTTCCAAATGGGAGTATATTCACTTTTCATTGCCTCCGTTATTGCAAATTTTAATGCTTATCTATTGGCCCCAATTCAATATTATAAAATTATTGTTCAAAATAAGAAAGGGATATGGCTTAAATAAATATTATTGCCCATTTTTTTCAGACCATGAAAACATTGTAAGTCTTCATACTCAAATGCTTATAAGACACAAACATCGAAAACCGGATATTTGGTAAATTACTATTATCTAAACATCGTGAATCTGACGTAAGGTTTGGAGATAATATTAAAGTGTTACGAACCATTGTAGAAGAGAAGAAATCTTTTAAAGGCAAAATCACTTTATACAGATTCTCTGATAAATCTTAATTACTTTATTAAGCAAATAGTTAAAGTAGATTATTCAAATGATAAAATTAGTTAATCTCCCAAAAATTCCTGACGATAGAGGTAATCTTTCATTTATTGAGGAAGAGTCCAATATTCCTTTTAAAATAAAAAGAACTTACTGGATTTATGATGTACCTGGCGGTGAAACAAGAGGTAGTCATGCTTTTAAAAAGTCGAAAGAATTTATTGTTGCTATATCAGGTAGTTTCGATATAATACTGCACGATGGGAAAGAGGAAACAAAATATTCCCTGAACCGTTCTTATTATGGAATATATGTTCCTAAGTTAACATGGCGCAGGCTGGAAAATTTTTCAACAAACAGTTTAGCTTTGATCCTGTCATCAACTGCCTATAATGAAAATGATTACATCAGGGACTTTGACGAATTCTTAACTTTTGTAAAATGATAACAAAATCATCGATTTATAATTGCAGTATAATTGAATTGAATAAAGTTCATAACCGGTCGGGCAATCTTACAGCTATTGAAGGCAAAATGGACATTCCTTTTGATGTAAAGCGGGTATATTACCTTTATGATGTTCCCGGAGGAGCTGAAAGAGGCGGGCATGCACATAAAGAATTACAGCAACTGATAGTAGCGGCCAGCGGTTGTTTCAATGTGTTACTGGATGATGGTAGAAACAAAAAAGTTGTTGAATTGAACCGGCCATATTATGGATTGTATGTTGTTCCGGGAATTTGGCGTGAACTGATTAATTTTTCCTCAGGTGCAATTTGCTTAGTTATGGCTTCACATAAATTCAGTGAAGTTGATTACATTAGAGTTTACACTGATTTTATTTCCCTGAAAAATGATTGAAATAAAAAAATATTCCCCTGACTTTAAGATCCAATGGGACGAGCTGGTTTCAAAGTCAAAGAATGGGACTTTCCTGTTTTTTAGAGATTATATGGATTACCATGCTGATAAATTCCGAGATCATTCTTTTCTTATCTTCTCTAAAAATAAGCTTGAAGGAATATTACCCGGAAATATATCAGATAGTGTTTTTTATTCACATCAGGGGCTCACTTATGGTGGTTTGATTTTAACAAACAAAATACATACAGATGATGTACTGCAAATATTTCAATTATTAAATAAGGAACTTAGGGATGCAGGAGTTAATGAGGTTATATATAAACCAATTCCTTATATTTACTTCAATTATCCCTCGCAGGAAGATCTTTATGCATTATTTGTAATGAATGCAACAAAAATAGGATGTAATATCTCATCTGCAATATTTCAATCAAACAAGATCAATTTCAGTGAGTTAAGGATGAGAGGGGTGAAAAGAAGTTTAAGAGAAAGAATAGAAATTGAAGAAACTAACAGATTTGAATTATTTTGGCCACTGCTCATAGATAATTTATCGAATAAATATAGCAAATCTCCTGTTCATTCTTTAGAGGAGATCAAATATTTAAAATCCAGATTTCCAAATAATATTAAACTTTTTATTGCGCATCATCTCGAGGAAGTTATCGCAGGTTGTGTAGTTTTTGAGATGAAGCATGTTATTCATTCTCAATATGTTGCGACTAGTGAGAAGGGGAAAGAGTTAGGAGCTCTTGACCTTATTTTTAATGAACTGATAAATAGTAAGTACGTTAATATCCCGGTTTTCGACTTTGGCCATTCAACAGAAAATATGGGTAATTTTCTAAATGTTAATCTTATTTTTCAGAAGGAAGGATTCGGCGGGAGAGGAGTAGTTTACGAAACCTATAAATACTTAATTTCATAAATTGATTAGAAACAGCTATATATTGAATCCTTATTACAAATTATTACCAGATTATGAGTTTTGCACTTCGGCTGTTGTTTCCAATGTAAATTATAGTATTGTTAAAGTTATATACTGGAGCGACCTCACCGAATTTATTGGTCTCAAGAAAATAAACTTTCATTCATTCATAGTATTTGAAAATTATTAATTGATGACTATCCTTTATAAGTTTAAATAACATAACATGCGAAATTTAACCGATTACACTAAAAATTACATCGAACGACCTTTTGAAGATATGCAAGTTGCTTATAGGAAAAAGAAGGTTTTGGAACTTATTAGAAACCACGAACATAGAAATATTTTAGAGGTTGGGTGTGGTTTAGATCCTTTTTTTAACTATTATAACGATTTCGAAAAACTAGTAATTATCGAGCCATCGACCATTTTTTACGAAAACGCAAATAATAAAATTATTAAGAGTAAATTTTTAACTTCAAGGGTGATTGTTATTAACGATTACCTGGAAAATTCGATTAATGAATTACTGAAATATGAATTTGATTATATTATTGTAAGTAGCCTATTACATGAGATAGACAACGTCTCATTATTTCTTGAAAAACTTAGCTGTATATTAAAAATCGATACAATAGTACATATAGATGTTCCAAACGCTTATTCTTTTCATAGAGTCTTGGCTTTAGAGATGGGATTAATTGATTCAGTGTTTGAGATGTCAGCTTACAATTTACAATTTCAACAGCAAATGTTCGATTTAGCTTCCCTTTCAAATTTGATCATTAAACATGGATTTAGAATTATTAATTCCGGCTCGTATTTTATAAAACCTTTTACTCATAAACAGATGTCTGAAATTATAGAAAACAAGATAATCGACGTAAGGGTACTAGATGGCTTCTTTAGAATGACTAAATATATGCCAGATTTAGGCTCAGAAATATTTGTCGATTTTAAAATTAATGATTAAATACTTCGATCGAGAGGTGAAAATGGTATAAAAAATGATCAAATTTCTCGACCTTAAGGCTATTAATGATTCTTTCGAACCTGAACTCAGCTGTGCGATTCAACGTGTCGTCGATTCCGGCTGGTATCTCCTTGGCAATGAGGTAAAGTTATTTGAACAGGAATATGCACAATTCATTGGAACAAAACATTGTATAGGAGTAGCCAACGGATTGGATGCTCTTCGCCTGATATTTAAAGCCTACTTAGAACTTGGACTAATGAATGAAGGGGATGAAATCATTGTACCTGCCAATACTTTTATTGCTTCTATCCTGGCTATTACCGATAACCGGCTTGAACCTGTACTGATTGAACCGGATATTAATACCTACGACATTGATCCTTTTAAAATTGAAGAGAAGATAACATCACGCACTAAAGGTATGATGATCGTCCACCTGTATGGGCAGAATGCAATGCATCCTGAGATAAAACGATTAACAAAAAAATACAATTTAAAGCTGATCGAGGACAATGCACAGGCACAGGGTTGTTATTTCGGAGATAAACGTACAGGATCTTTGGGCGATGCAGCAGGCAATAGTTTTTATCCCGGTAAAAACCTGGGTGGATTAGGCGATGCCGGCGCTGTAACTACTGACGACGATGAATTGGCCGATGTAATTCGTACAATTGCCAATTACGGGTCGAAAGTAAAATATCAGAATCTTTATAAAGGACTAAACTCCCGCCTCGACGAAATACAGGCAGCCATACTTCGGGTAAAGCTTCCCCGTCTCGATTACGACAACCAGCGTCGTCACATGATTGCCCAATACTATCTTGATCATATCACAAATCCTGGTATCATTTTACCGCAAACCAGAAACGTAAAGGGTGAAATGCTAAATATGGCGCAACCTAACCAAGTCCTGAGCTCCTTGCCCCTTGCCCTGCGCCTTGATCATGTTTGGCACCTCTTCGTTATCCGTCACAAACGCCGTGACGATCTTCAAAAGTACCTTACAGAAAATGATGTTCAGACATTAATTCATTACCCAACTCCTCCTCACAGACAAGCAGCATACAAGGAGTTGAATACATTAAATTTCCCAATAACTGAGCAAATTCACAGAGAGGTTCTGAGCTTGCCAATAAGTCCTTTGCTTACAGATCTTGAAATTGAGGAAGTCGTTGGGAGTATAAACGACTTCTAAATGAAAAAAAAATTAAGATGGCAATAAAGCTACTTCATTATATATATCTGGTATTTAGACATCCATATGCTGTTATTAAGGCATTAATTTGCCGGGTTCGTTCATTCTTTTATTCCAGATATGTTGATCAAGGCAATGGTAAAATTATACTAACAGATCCATATTTAAGTGTAAAGATAAGAAAATCTGACGGAGCAAGAATTATACTGAATGGGGACTTAAGAATAATTCCGCACGTTGGAGGTACGTCGCCAGTCAGAATTTTTTTTGGACAAAATTCTACACTAAAAATAGATGGTGATTTAGTTATTGGTCAAGGTGTCAGATTACATATTAATGATAATGCTTATCTGTATTTTGGTGGAAAAAAGTTTGAATCTGATTCTGGAATTACAGCTGATACCTTAATACTGGTATTTAAGAAAGTAACTATTGGATATGACTTTATATGCGCATGGAATGTTTTTATAAGTGATTCTGACTGGCATCAGATTGGGAATAAAGATCATCATGCAGATGTCACAATAGGAGACCATGTATGGATAGCTAATAATTGCAGCATTCTAAAAGGGGCTAGTATTGGTAGTAACAGTATAGTTGCGAGCCATTCTAAAATCACAAAAAGAGAATACCCTGTAAATTCAATGCTAGCTGGAGCTCCGGCAAAGATCGTTGATTCTGATATTAAATGGAGTCGTGATTTACAATCTATCTGATGGGATAAGTGTAATCTTTTTATTTTGAATAAGGAGCAACAATCTTACCGTCAAATTTTTAAAGCCACATCCCTATTTGGAGGAGTCCAGGTCTTTAATATTGTTATATCCATTATCAGGACTAAATTGATAGCAGTTTTACTCGGGCCAGCAGGTATGGGTATTGCTGGACTGTTAACCTCAACAACAGGTTTAGTGAGCGGATTGACAAGTTTTGGTCTTGGTACCAGTGCTATACGTGATGTAGCAGCAGCAAATGAAGGAGGCAACCCAGACAGAATTTCTGTGGTGGTGATGGTATTCCGTAGACTTGTTTGGATTACGGGAATCTTAGGAGCCCTTGTTACTTTGATTCTGTCAACCTGGCTTAGTCAATTTACATTTGGCAACAGGAATTATACACTGCTATTTATTTGGCTCTCCGTCACTTTGATTTTTAACCAGTTAACCAATGGGCAGAATGTCTTGCTACAAGGAATGCGTAAACTGCAATACCTGGCAAAAGCCAATATGGCCGGATCTGTCACTGGTCTACTAGTGTCAGTTCCGATTTATTATTTCTGGCGGATTGATGGTATTGTCCCGTCAATAATACTGTCCTCCTTTTTCTCGCTTGTAATTGCCTGGTATTTTTCTTCTAAAATAAAAATTAGCAAAATTAAGGTTAGCCGTCAGGAGACTTTTCTTGAGGGTAAAGGAATGTTGAAGATGGGCTTTATGTTAAGCCTTAGCGGTTTGATAAGCACAGCTGCCTCATACATTGTCCGCGTGTTTATAAGTAACACTGGAGGCGTTGCAGATGTCGGTTTATATAGTGCCGGTTTTGCTATTATCTCAACATATGTTGGACTCGTTTTTACAGCAATGGGTACCGATTATTACCCCAGGCTTTCAGTTGTGGCCCATGATAATGTAGAAGCAAGGTTACTGATTAACCAGCAAGCCGAGGTTGCAATCCTGATTTTAGCGCCAATTCTGTCATTATTTCTGATTTTTATAAATTGGGTGGTAATTTTGTTGTACTCTACAAAGTTTACTCCTATAAACGAAATGATCCATTGGGCAGCTCTTGGGATGTATTTTAAAGCTGCAAGTTGGTCTATAGGCTTCATTTTTTTGGCAAAAGGTGCATCGAACACATTTTTTTGGAGTGAATTGGCTGCGAATAGTTATTTATTGCTTTTTAATATTTTAGGATACAAATATTTTGGATTGAATGGAATGGGCATTTCATTTTTGTTAAGCTACATTTTGGTGTACCTGCAGGTTTATTTAATTGCCAGCATTAAATATCAATTTTCTATCACCAAGGAGTTTCATAAAGTTTTTGTCCTTCAGTTAATCTTAGGGATCTTGTGTTTTATTATAATAAAATTCATTCCAACTCCTTGGTCTTATATTTGGGGAACGCCATTTATCTGTTTTTCCATCTGGTTCTCTTTTAGGGAGTTGGATAAGCGAATAGAATTGAGAAACATATTCTCAAGTTATTTTAAGAAATAGTGGATAAATTAATTGAGGAATATTCGGACTTGGAGAAAGTTATTAATTTTGATGCTCCTCTTGTTTCAATAATTGTAATTACCTATAATCAGAAGAAGTACATAAAACAGTAAACTACTCCCCATTCTTAGGACCACTATTTGACTTTTCTTAATTGATTAAAATTACTCTTATGATGATGTAAATATGTGTTTATTAACCGGAAATAACTCGTTGAATTATTCTGGTTATTAACACCTTTTCTTTTTTGCCTGCTTTTTTCTTTTGTTAATAAATTCATTTTCTGTTAATATTTATGCTGCCTTTTTGTACAGTTCTGCCGGAATCCTTCTTCCGATACCCTGGTGATGCAATTCGTAGTTGTAATAGCTGATATAGTCCTTTAATCCCTGATATAGTTCCAGTCCATCATTATCCGGATGCAGATATACATAATCATATTTCAAAGATCTCCAGAACCTCTCTATGAAGATATTATCAAGAGCTCTGCCTTTACCATCCATACTTACAATGATGCCCTCTTTTGTCATACGCTCAATCCAGTCTTCACATGTAAACTGACTACCCTGATCAGAGTTTATGATCTCCGGTTTGCCATGTTCTTTAATAGCCTCTTTCATGACCGATAATGAAGCTTCCGCATCAAGGGTATTGGATATTCCCCAACCAACGATATAACGGCTGTATAGATCTATAATGGCCGTTAAATAGAGAAAACCGTTCTTCATGGGAATATAGGTTATGTCGATAGCCCAAACCTGATTGGAACGTTCTATCTTCATGCCTTTCAATAAGTAAGGACGAATATATTTTATAAGCCCCAATTTGCTCAGATTCCTCCTGGGATATATCGCCATCATACCCATCAGGCGAAGTAGTCGGCGAACTCGTTTATGATTAACTACCATACCCAGACTGAGCAGTAGGTCCTGCATGCGTATAACTCCTGCGGTAGGATGCTTTAAATAGTGCTCGTCCATAATTCGCATGATCTCGAGATTATCTTTTTTCTCTCCCTGGGGTTTATAATACAAACCACTTCTGTGAACCGATAAAATTTCACATTGCTTTCTGGTGCTCAGAACATGTTCACTATCAATAAAATCTAGTCGCTCTCTCATAGTCCAATTTTCCTTAGATTTTTTTTTAGAAAATCATTTTCTATTTCCAATTGGCCGATCTTTACATAGAGCTTATCGATATCAATTTCTTTTTCCGTTTCTTTTGATTGTTGGTCGAATACATGGGCGGAGTTCTCTAAAAACTCTTTCTTCCATTTACTAATTATGTTAGGATGGACTTCAAAATGTTTTGATAACTCAGCAAGTGATTCACGCTCTTTGAGCGCCTCAATTGCAATTTTAGCCTTAAAGGCTCCTGTAAATTTTCTTCTTGTTTTTTTCATAATGCACTGGTAAAATTAATTGATAATTTTCAACTTAACCAGTGGTCCGAATTTCGGGTAGTATTATACACAATTATTAAAATACTGAAAACAACATTCAGAAAGAATGATTTATACTATACTTTAATCTGTAGAAATGATAAGGTATGAGTTAATCAAAACGCGGGTAGCATTTTTGGGGTACGTAGGTCAAATTTAAGGGGGGTTGACAATGCAACTTTATCTAACATTCAGATTTTTATATAATCCATCGGAAAGTCTGAGAATTCAATTGATTGTCGAACCAATAGTTTAGTACCAGTGTCTTCCTTACAAGTAAGTTGCCAGGATAAATCAACCTTCAATCGTTTCCGCTCCCAGACTTGAAAGTTTCGGGTCTTTGATACGTAATCTCCAGGGAACGTTTATTCTTTTAAGAGTAGTTAAGATAACTTAGAAAAACTAGTATTCAGTAATTTTATTAATCCAGTTATTAATAGAGTATTCTTCAAAAGAACCATCCCATTTTGGGGTAAATTCTTTGATCCACTCTAAATTCAAATCAGACAAGTCAGATTTTATTACTTTGATTATTTCCGGCCTATAGAAAGGTTCCTTTTTGATGTTTTCATTTGTTGTTATTAATAACAAACCTGCTGATATAGTTTCAAATGTGCGCATTGTCAAGCCAGTTTGAGTATCCATTGGATAATCAATCATTGAAGATGAATTTTTCATAATTTTTATTACCGTGTTTAAAGGCAAAAACTTGAAGCCAATATATCTCATCATAGATGGATTAGTAAATAGTACTTTTAAATTTTGTTTTATGGAAGGAGAATATAAATAGAATTTATATTTTAAACATTCTTGTCTTATATAATTAATAAAACTTCGAAGAAACTCATATCTCCCTTCATTAAAGCATGAACCAACAAATGAAATATCATATTTTTTATGGTTGTATAATCCAGCTTTTTCAAATTCAGGTAAATAAAAGAGGGGATAATAATTAAGCCCATACTTTTCACAATCATTTATATCAAATGAATAAATTTTATCAAAATAGTTTTTATAAGGAAGAAAATTAAATGTTTCGACAGAACTCCAGTTATAGTTAATTTTGATTGTTTTTGGGAAGTAATTTATTAGCTTTTGAAAGAACTCATGCTCCATTCTAAATGGTGCCTTTATTAGGATAATATCATAGTGTTTCGTTTTAATATAATTAAACATTTCATTTATCCTTTTATTACGTTCTCGATTATAACCGGTGAGTTCGTCCAGCTTTCGCTTAAATCGGTTACCATGGAAATCATTATAAGTAAAAAAATCTACAGAAGTTCCATTTCTTTCAAATGCTTCTTTAATACCTTCTGTATAAATAGTCTTGTCTACATCTAAATATAAAACTCTTTTACCTCTTAAATGCATATTGATTTAATTTACCAACCAGGTTAATATTTGTATATTTTCTAAACTTAACTTAAGCAATTCAAGTTTAAATCTAAATTAATTTTTGATAGATTAAACTGATTTATTGCCACAATTTTAATAACAAAATGTACTCTAAATATCTGTTAATTTCAATGGCAATTTTTAAAAAATGTTTAATACATAAATAATAAACACTTTAATAAATATGTTTCACTCTAATTTATTTTAAATTTATGGGACTTCTAACTATTAGTCTTATTATAGTAAAGTTTAAATTTTTCCATTTCCGCAACACTTTTTTTATAATTATTTGAAACTGGGTCACTCTCTGAAAGTCTGGTCCAGTCGATAAAACTAAAAATTCCATCATCCAATTTTATAGATGGGGTGAAACCTAAAAGCTTTGAAATATTAGTTACATCTGCATAATTATGTCTAATATCGCCTAATCTAAAGGCACCAGATATTCTATGTTTCGCAGTACTAATTATTCTTTCCTCTAGCATATGAACGATTTCGATAACAGTTGTCCTTTTTCCTGAACCTACATTATAAGTCTGAAAATTTTGATGACTTTTTAAATCTAAATAAATAGCTTTTGTAATATCTGTAACATGTATAAAATCTCGAGATTCCAATCCATCTTCAAAAACATTAATTTCTTTATTTTCTAGTAACAATTTGCAAAATATTGCTAAAATTCCTGTGTAAGGATTATTTAGTGATTGACCATTACCATAAACATTTTGAAATCGGAATATTGAATAAGGAAGATTTATGCTATTACATACTGACTTGACTAATTGCTCTTGATTGAATTTTGTAATTCCATATATAGATTGAGGAAATATAATACTGTCTTCATCAGTTGCTAATGCAGTTACTTCATTGTTGCAGATTGGACATTTACATTCAAAATCTCCTTTTCTCATATCTTCAATTCTACGAGCAACTGGGTAAACAATACCATGTTCTAAACAGGAATATTTTCCTTCACCATAGACTGCTCGTGATGAAGCTAAAATAAATTTCTTAACAGTATTCTTATTTTTAACCAATGACTCAAGGATTTTAGAAGTACCTAAAGAGTTTGTCCTAACATAATTTGAAATGTCATACATTGATTGCCCTGTACCAGTTTCTGCAGCAAGGTGAACAATGCAATCAACCTTACCTATTAATGAATTGAGAGATTTGCTTGTTAAGATATCTTCTTCAAAGAAATCAGCTTTATCAATAATGGTTTGGTATAAAAATGATTTGGTCTTTTCCTTTCCATGTACTTGTTTACTGAGATTGTCGATAACAAATACTTGATGACCTTCATTATATAAAAGATTTGTTAAATAGGATCCTATAAATCCAGCTCCACCTGTAATTAAGATTTTCATTTTTGCTAGTAGAATAATTTTCTTAAATTAGAATTAACTGTAGGAATTTATAATATGGTTTATTCTGTTGTGAAAAATTTAGATCGATCTCATCCTTCAAAAGTAGCATTTTGTTTTTAATTCATAAAATCCATAGTTTATCAAAATTACTTTTTTTTACAATGATTATAACATTGATTCTTATCCTGAATCGAGTAGGAAGTGAGTGATTACTTCACTCACTGTCCTCTCACACCACCGTACGTGCCGTTCGGCATACGGCGGTTCGTAAAGAAAAAGATTTAGAG
>Ga0224523_1000763_pt1 | contig 15233 bp, 11 predicted proteins | sample CFST50metaG_FD_182732 | JGI IMG/M metagenome (GOLD analysis project Ga0224523, IMG submission 182732) | Peat soil microbial communities from Stordalen Mire, Sweden - C.F.S.T50 | ecosystem: Environmental > Terrestrial > Soil > Wetlands > Peat | place: Sweden: Norrbotten County, Stordalen Mire...
ACTGTTTGTTTTCCTTATCTTTCGGAGCTTTCAGGTTAAAAATAGTTTTATAGATCGGTTTTATTTTTTCGTAAATAAATTTTTTAAGAAAATAGTTTATGATAAAAAATGAAAGAAAAAATAAAATCAACGAAGTTGAGAACAGGAATAAAAAATGAAAATGGTTGTAATAATTTAAATCGAAGAAAATAAATATAATGATGTAAAACCCGGTAATGATGAGCGAAATGATTGCTGAAATATTTCCCGTTCTTGAATTTTTCATAACCTGTCGGATTCAAATTTATACCCAACACCTTTAATGGTTTTGATATTATCAATATTCAGTTTCTCACGAATTTTCCGAACATGTACATCAATCGTTCTGTCGCCAACAATTACATTTCCCCAGATATTCGAATAAATTTCTTCCCGCGTAAACACCTTGTCTACCCTGGAAATCAAGAGCCACAACAATTCAAATTCTTTTTTCGGAAGGATAATTTCCTTCCCGTTTTGTATCACCATGTATCGTTCTCTGTCAATGACAAGACCGGCAACGCTTATTTTTTCGCTTGAATTTTCATCAACAGAAAAGCGGCGTAGCAACGCTTTCACTCTACTTATAAAAACCCTTGGTTTGATCGGTTTTGAAATATAATCATCAGCGCCTGCGTCAAATCCGGCAATCTGTGAATAATCCTCGCCCCTGGCTGTAAGAAATGCAATGATCGATTTACTTAACGAAGGAATTTGTTTCATTTCCCTGCATGTTTCTATTCCGTCCATTTCGGGCATCATCACATCAAGAATGATCAGGTGGGGTTTTGCTTCCGATGCAATTTTCAAGGCTTCTTTGCCGTTTCCGGCTTTAAAAATAACATAGCCTTCTTTTGCGAGATTGTATCCGAGAAATTCTAAAATATCCGGTTCATCATCTACAAGCAATATTTTATATTCATTATTTTCCATGAATGCAATTTGGTTTTATCAAAATTACAAAAATTTATCCTACCTTAAAATGAATAATGACGAAGAAGTTATTTGATAATAAAAATTTAAGGATTACTTAATATTGAGCTAAACAAAAAAAACCGGCAGAATGATTTTTCCACCGGTTTCGATTGTGTGTTATTTTGGGTACTAATTTTTAATTTGATTGTATTAGCTTTATACACATTACTAATAACTCCAACTCATAACTGTATCATCCGCATTTCGAATAACCGCAACTTTTGCATTTCAAACAACCTTCTTCATAAACCAGTCCTTCTGAGTCACCGCAGTTGGAGCATGTTTTATCAGTTATTTTTGTACCGTCGGGAATAAATTTTTTCAATGCACGTTCTACTCCAACTTTCCACGTGTTTATGGAATCGGAATCAAGATTTAGTTTTGAGATCAATTCAACAACAAAAGGGATCGGCATTCCATGACGCAGGATTCCTGAAATAAGTTTTGCATAATTCCAGTATTCTTTATCGAACAAGCGGTTTAAGCCTTCATAAGTTACTTTATATCCTTGTTTGTCTTCGTACTGGAAATCATAACGGCTTTCACCTTTTTCTGTTTTATTTTTGATCACCCATCCTTTTTGTACAAAAGGAGGAAGGAAAAAATCTTCAGCTTTACCTGTAAATATTTCATAAGGTCTACCATTGATCAAGCCAACAACAGCGATCCATTTTTCGTAGTCATTCTGAAAACGCACAATTTCCGCATCCAGTTTTTTAGGTCTTGGAGGAGCTGAAGTTTCTTTAAATTCTGCAGCGTCTTCTTTTTTCTTATCGGCTATCAATACTCCGGCTCGTGAACCTTCGCGGTAAACCGTAACTCCCTTGCATCCGCTTTCCCATGCTGTTTTATATATAGTAGCAACGAGTTCCTCTTTCGCATCATTCGGAATATTTACAGTAACGCTGATGGAATGATCAACCCACTTTTGAATAGCACCCTGCATTTTTACTTTTGCAACCCAGTCAACATCATTGGCTGTTGCTTTGGAATAGGGTGATTTTTCAATGATGGCATTCAGTTCGGCATCTTTCATCAGCTTCACTTTGTCAACATCATAACCGTTTACTTTTAACCATTTCAAAAATTTATTATGAAACACATTGTATTCTTCCCATGAATCGCCAATTTCATCAACAAAATCAATGCGGGCATTTTTATCTCCAGGATTTACTTTTCTTCTGCGTTTGTAAGCAATTAGGAATACCGGCTCAATTCCCGATGTTGTTTGGGTCATAAGAGATACACTTCCTGTAGGAGCAATGGTAAGTAATGCAATATTTCTTCTTCCATTCTTTGCCATTTCTTCATAAAGAGAACCATCGGCTTCTTTCAGGCGATTGACGAAAGGATTATTTTTTTCCCTTTTAGGATCGTAAATGGGAAATGGTCCTCTTTCTTTTGCGAGGTAAACAGACGAACGGTAAGCTTCCAATGCAAGTAATTTGTGAACTTCAATAGAAAAATTCGTGGCTTCATCTGTACCGTAACGACAGCCGAGAGCAGCAAGCATATCACCTTCAGCGGTAATACCAATGCCCGTTCTTCTGCCTTCAATACATTTTTTCTTTATATTATTCCAAAGATTGATTTCCGTTCTTTTGATTTCCGGATCTTCAGGATCGCTTTCAATTTTTGCAAGTATTTTATCAATTTTTTCAAGCTCCAGATCAATGATATCATCCATCATTCGTTGAGCGAATCCTACGTGTTTTATAAAAAGTTCCGAATCGAAACTTGCATTTTCAGTAAACGGATTTTCCACATAATTGTAAAGGTTGATCGCGATCAAACGACAACTGTCATATGGGCATAATGGAATTTCACCGCAGGGATTTGTAGAAACAGTGCGGAATCCAAGGTCGGTATAACAATCGGGAACAGATTCACGAATGATCGTATCCCAGAAAAGAATTCCCGGTTCAGCCGATTTCCAAGCATTGTGAACAATTTTTTTCCATAGCTGCTGTGAATTGATCTCTTTTGTTACAACAGGATTCTTAGAATCTATAGGATATTGCTGGGTATACGGTTCATTGTTGATGATCGACTGCATGAAATCATCAGTGATCTTTACTGAAACATTTGCACCTGTAACTTTTCCTTCTTCAAGTTTTGCATCGATGAATCTTTCCGAATCGGGATGCTTGATGGAAATACTAAGCATTAAAGCTCCGCGTCTTCCATCCTGAGCAACTTCACGTGTGGAATTTGAATAACGTTCCATGAAAGGAACGATCCCTGTTGAAGTCAGAGCGCTGTTCTTAACCGGACTTCCCTGCGGACGGATATGAGAAAGATCGTGACCAACACCGCCACGACGTTTCATCAACTGAACCTGCTCTTCGTCAACTTTCATAATGCCGCCATAAGAATCGGAATTGCCATGGCTTCCAATTACAAAGCAATTAGAGAGAGAACCTATCTGGAAATCATTGCCAATCCCTGCCATAGGGCTTCCCTGCGGAATGATATATTTGAAATTTCTGAGTAATTCAAATACATCGTTTTCACTTAATGGGTTTGGATAACGTTTTTCAATTCGCGCTATCTCACCTGCGATCCTGTGATGCATATCATCAGGAGTACATTCATAAATGTTGCCTGCAGAATCTTTCAATGCATATTTATTGATCCATACGTTAGCAGCAAGTGTATCACCTTTAAAATAAGCAGTTGTTTTTTCTAATGCTTCCTGGTAAGAATAAATCGTATTCTTTGGAGTTTCTGGTTTATCTTTCACATTATTTTCTTTTTTCTCAATTTCATCAAAAAGATTTGGTTTCGTTCTTTTTTCGAGAACACCATCATAGAAGTTGGGCTTTTTTGTTTTATCTATGTCTTTGGCTGCATTTCGGCTAACATTGTTTTCCATTGATTCTGCCATCTTTAAAATGATTTCAAATAATTTTTTAAAAAGTTGTGTTCTAATACAATAAAAAATTCCGTTCACTAAAAAAACGGAGATGCAAGATAAATAACATTACTTGAGCTGCCAATAGCTTTTTATTAACAATTAAATAATTTTTATTAACGAAATTGCTAAGTATTTGAAAAGAAAGGAGATGTTTTTTGAGTATTGAAATACTTATTCATTTTCTTTCTGCCAGATCATTTTCTTACCAATACCGAGCCTGTTGTCAGTGAACTTAATAAAGTCTGGATCTATGCGCCACAACTGGAGTTCCGAAAACGCAGCAACAGGAAATCGTTTGATATAAACAATCTTTTCTTTATTAAATTCCGCGTCACCAATTTCTTTCATGGTTCCCGTAAACTGAATTCCCTGTATCTTACCAACCATAGTGGTTTCAAGCGCAACTGCTCCTGAGACACATGATTGTTTATTAACTTCCGAAATATGCCTTGTGTCATTATCCGATGTAATAAGGAAATAATTTTGTTTTTCATTATAAACATAGAAACAGCTACAGCAATATGGCTTATTATTATCCGAAGTCGCTAGTGTAAGAATATGATGCTTCTTTAAAAACCGAATAATTTTTATATCTAATTCTTTTATATATATGTGATTTTTATTCATAAAATCGAATCAGGCTTTAATAAATGGAAATAGGAATAAAAATTTAATCGAATGACTGAAGTTCACAAAGTTTTTTATAGATACCATTCTTTTCAATGAGCGCCATATGATTACCACGTTCAACAATTTCTCCTTTTTGCAGAACAATGATCTCATCGGCATGCTGAATGGTAGAAAGCCTGTGTGCAATGACAATTGAAGTCCTGTTCTTCATTAACTTTTCCAAAGCATCCTGAACAAGCCTTTCCGATTCGGTATCAAGAGATGAAGTTGCTTCATCGAGAATAAGAATTGGCGGATTTTTCAGTATAGCTCGTGCTATATTTAAACGTTGTCGCTGTCCGCCCGAAAGTTTGCTTCCACGATCGCCAATAGTAGTATGATAACCATTTTCAAGTTCAATGATGAACTCATGCGCATTAGCAATTTTTGCGGCTTCTATCACATCTTCTTCTTTTGCATTTAGCAAACCAAAAGCGATATTATTAAAAACAGTATCGTTAAACAAAATAGATTCCTGTGTTACAATGCCCATCAATCCACGCAGATCAGAGATCACAAAATCTTTGATAGGAGTTCCGTCAATTCGTATTTCTCCATTTGTGCAATCATAAAATCGCGGGAGCAGATCCACCATCGTGGATTTCCCACCACCCGAAGGACCAACAAGGGCAATAGTTTTACCTTTTTCGACTGTTAACTGAACGTTTGACAAGACCTCTTCTTTCTCATAAGTAAAACAAACATTGTTATATGAAATTTCTTTATTGAAATTTTTAATTGAAACAGCATTTGGTTTTTCTTCAATGATTTCTTCAGCATCTAAAACCTGTTTAATGCGGTCAACACTGGCAGCGCCTTTTTGAACGTTATAATATGCCGTTGTAATTGATTTTGCAGGAACAATGAGTTGTGAAAAAATCACAACATAATAGATAAATAAATCAGGTGGTACAGTTGCATCTTTTCCTAACACAAGTCTTCCTCCAAACCACATAATAATAACAAGTACCAATATTCCCAAAAATTCACTTAAAGGGTTTGCCAAATCACGTTTTCGGTAAACCTTTGTCATTATTTTTGTATAATCTTGATTGATAATTTTAAATTTATTTTCTGAATATTCAATCGCGTTAAAAGCTTTAATAATTCTTAGTCCAGAAATTGTTTCTTCAATAATCGATAAAAGAATTCCCATTCTTTTTTGCACCTTATCTGAACTTCTTTTTAAGCTTTTGCCAATACGACTTATTAACAGTGCTGTAATTGGCAATAAAATAAGTACAAACAAAGTAAGTTGAGGGCTGATCACTATAAGGGTAATTAAAAACCCGATCATTGAAAGAGGATCTCTGAAGATCATTTCAAGAGATGTCATTATAGACCATTCCACTTCCTGCACATCAGTGGTCATGCGCGCTATAAGGTCGCCTTTTTTTTGTTCTGTATAATAAGATAGTGGCAGAATAAGAATTTTTTGATATAGGCTGTTTCGTAAATCTTTCACCACTCCATTTCTAACTGTTGCTAAATGGTACATTGCCATGTAGCGAAAAAAATTCTTAAAGAAAAATAATATTATAACAAGAATACAAATAAAAATTAAAGCTTCAACTTTTCCAAAATCATTTATTACTTTACTGAAAAAATAATTAAATGTTCCAATGATTGAATCGGTATTGAAATGAAAATCGGGCTTCACTAAAACCATTTTCTGGAGTCCAAATAGCAATCGAAGAATGGGGATGATCATTGCCAATGACACCAGTGAAAATATAACAAATAAAATATTATACAGGATGTTCAAAGAAGCAGCTCGACGATACTGTCCTATATTTTTTAGAATATTTAAAACATTTTTCATGCAACAAAGATAGAACGAAAAATTTAATCAATTATGATATACGAAAAATGAAAAGAAAATAATATTTACCTTTGCTCATTATGGATTCAACACGACAAAACAAAGTAGGACGTCTTTTGCAAAAAGACATCAGCGAAATATTTCAGACAGAAAGCCGCGGAATGTTTGGCAATGCAATGATAACCGTTACTAAAGTAAGATCTGCACCCGATCTTTCGGTAGCAAAAGTGTATTTAAGTATTTTTGCTGCCGGTAAAATTAATAAGGTTGATATTTTAAAAAATATCAACCTGCATACAAAGGAATTTCGCAGAGACCTTGGAAACCGGGTAAAAAATCAGCTAAGAGTAATTCCTGAATTGGAATTTTTTCTCGATGATTCTTTGGATTATATTGAAAACATTGAAAATCTTTTAAAAAAATAAAAAATTATTTTAAACTTTTTTATCTAAGAAATGCAGTACGATCCGATAAAACGCAGCCTGGGCAAGGTATTCAACAAATCTCCTTTTTTAAGAAAAGTATTTTATAAACTTTTGGATATTCTTCTTCTAAGAACATGGCACATAAGAAAAGATGTAAAAACATGGGCGAGAACTCAAAATGGAGAATTGGAAATACTTGATGCAGGCTCTGGATTTGGTCAATATTCTTATTTTTTATCAGGATTAAAATTAAAAACAAAGATCACCGGAATCGATGTTAAAGAAGAACAAATCGAAGATTGCAATAACTTTTTCAAAAGAATCGGCAAATCAAATACTTCATTCAAGCTGGGTGATTTAACAACTTTCCGGGAAAAAGAAAAATACGATCTTATTCTTTGTGTTGATGTGATGGAGCATATCTTAGAAGACGTGAAAGTTTTTGAGAACTTTAATTTTTCAATGAAGCCAAATGCAATGCTTCTTATTTCAACTCCTTCGGATCAGGGTGGTTCAGATGTTCACGAACACGAAGAATCTTTTATTGGCGAGCATGTAAGAGATGGATACAACATAAAAGAGATCGAAGAAAAACTTATTAGATCAGGATTTTCAAAAGTCGAAGCTCGCTTTGTATATGGAACACCGGGTAAGATTTCCTGGCGGTTATCAATGAAATACCCAATTTTAATGCTGGGCTTATCAAAATTATTTTTTATTATTTTACCCTTTTATTACATTATTACATTTCCATTTTGCTTGTTATTAAATTATTTTGATGTTGCAGTCAAACATAAAACGGGTACAGGTTTGGTGGTGAAAGCTTGGAAATAATATGACAAAGTACAATATGAAGAAAAAAAACTTTGAACGTTGAACACCTCTCTATACATAGCGAAGCGTTATCTTTTCTCAAAGAAATCTCATAATATCATAAATATTATTTCAGGTATTTCCGTCATTGGGTTTACTGTTGGAACAATGGCGCTTATCATTGTAATGTCGGTGTTTAATGGGTTTGAGAATGTTGTTGTAAAGTTGTTCAATACATTCAATCCCGAAATTCTTATTACAGCAAAAGAAGGAAAGACATTTGATATAAACACTTTGCCTGTTGAAAAAATAAAAAAAATTCCGGGTGTCGTTTATTACACCAATGTTATTGAAGAAAACGCATTGCTTAAGTATAAGGAAAAACAATTTATCGCAACGATAAAAGGTGTAAGTCCGGATTATAAAAAGTTGAATGGTCTTGATACGATGATTCTTCAGGGACATTTTTTACTTCAAAAAGACAGTAATAATTATGTGGTAGTAGGGCAAGGCGTAGCTTACAATCTGGGTCTTGATCTTAATGACTACCTTAATCCTCTTGAAATTTATGTTCCACGAAGAGGTGCAACAAATTTTCTAAACCCGATGGAAGCATTTAATTCCGAAGTTGCTTTTACATCAGGAATTTTTTCGGTTCAACAGGATTACGATATAAAATATGTTATTATCCCTATCCGGTTTGCACGAAAATTACTTGATTATAAAAACGAGGTAACCTCGGTAGAACTTGGCCTTTCATCTCGTTCTGATAAAGAAAAGATTCAGGAGCAGATTGAAAAAATAGCAGGTGAAAAATTTATTGTAAAGAACCGGTTCCAGCAACAGGAGCTACTTTACAAAATAATGAAATCAGAAAAATGGGCGATCATTCTTATCCTTTCTTTTATTCTTCTTATTGCCACTTTCAATGTTATAGGAACACTTACAATGCTTATCCTTGACAAAAAGAAAGATATTGCAATCCTTTGGAGTATGGGCGCTGATCGTAAACTGATAAGGCGAATTTTCTTTGCCGAAGGAATGATGATCACATTTCTTGGTGCATTATTAGGATTGATATTGGGCTTATTTGTTTGCTGGCTGCAGGAAAGGTTTGGTTTTATCAGGATGCCTGAAAATGGTTCTTTTGTGATTTCAGTTTACCCTGTCCATATAAAAATGATGGATTTTGTTTATGTATTTTTTATCGATGCAATAATTGGGCTGGTTACATCATGGTATCCCGTAAGACAGATTTCGAAAAGAACAATCGAGCAGGAAAATAAATTTTGAAGTTTAATGAATTAACTTATTATTTCTTTGAAACCATTTCGGTTTTATTGTCATAATTGATCAAGTATTTTCCTTTTGGCAGATCCGTAATATTCACAGAGATCCCATATCCATCCGAAATAAAATTTCCTTTCTCATCAAATACTTCATAAGCTGTTTCGCCGGTAAAAGTAATTTCGGTTGTTACCTTGGTCGTCGTAAGAAATATTTCTTTTGTTGTTGAATGATACTTAATAAGTTTTGAATAAACAGTATTGCCTTTCTCATCAGTCTGTGATATACGATATTCATCGTTTCCGAAATAAGGTTTTGTATCTAATGCGTAAACATTTTTTTTCATAGTGTCGGAAACCGCCACAGTTCCAATGGTTATCCATTTATTCCAACGAAATTCTTCAACAATAAAATCACTATATAAATCTCCTTTAACAACCCAAATGATTTTTCCTGTTTTATCCACTTTCGTATTTACAAAAGCAAAAGTATTAGGCATTTGAATGACTTCGGGATTTATAATTTTTGGATGACATTTTGCATTATGAATAATCAAAATTTTCAGAGGAGCTTCATTTTGAATATTCATGAGCGAAAAATCAATTTCAAACGAGTTGGAATGGATTTCATCTTTGCTGGGTTGACCGTTTATCAATACTTTCTGAATGCAAAAAGAAGTATCATTTCCTATTGAGGGATTCATAACATAAATATTTTTTCCATAATAATGCCCTTGTAAAACCAAAGTGTCCTGCGAAAAGGCATTAACAGCGGTGACAATTAAAACAAAAAATATGTATAGGCTTTTTAACATAAAGAAATATAATTTGCAATATTAAATTATATTTTCAATTATTTAAAATAAAAAAATAATTTAATTTTTTCCGCAAAGCACAAATACATTATCAAAATTAATGATCTTATTTTTACTAATAATAGGAAGAGCCGCACTATGTGCGGCTCTTAACTAAGGTTAACTATTAAACATATTTATTATAGAGGAAGATATATGGTACCACTATTATTTTTAATAACCCAATCCAATTTATAAAAATCGGCACAAGCTCCTTGTGTTACTAATGCATCGCTGCTATTATAACCAAAAGTAACAGTTGCACTTTTAGATACACCTGGTATCTGGTGGGTAAATCCGCCCCAAATAGGATCCCAGTTACAGCTTTCACTATAAACAATAGGTGTGTTGATTGAAGTATAAAAAGCTTCACCATTCCTGTTAGTACCATATTCCACAAGGTTGTTGTATCCTCCACTTGAACTTCCGGGAATATTACTTACAGTTAAAACAAGTGCTGATGGATAAGTGCCGGTCCATGTTCTTGTTCTTGAAATATTCCAGGTTCTGGTTGTGCCATTTTCAAATGTTATCTGCATTGCACCGGTAATGCTATGTTCAACTGAATCTGTCGGTGTTGTTGTGCTGCCAAGGTCTATAATACGACCGCCAGAAACATTTGTAAATGTCCGGCTGCCATTAAACTCAAATTTTTTCCCGGATGAAACTTTTGTGATATATAAATTTTCATATTTGAATTGAACACTACAGCCAGCTACACTCCATGCTTTTCCAAGAGGTTTTGTTATGACAACGAAACCTGTTCTTGTAAAATTGTGCCCTGTATTATATCCATTGTAATGCATCGTGATTTGCAGAGAATCTTTTGTGGCATTGGTATCCACTGTAATAGTACATGAATTAATAGCAGTACTGTCAACAGCTTTATTAGAATGTGCTGTTAATGCACTGTTGCCATCATTTATAATTTCATTGTCGCTTGACTGAACCTGAGCGTCATCTTGTGCAAGTTGCTGCAAAGATGATGTATCAGGAGTTGTAACATCGCTTGTTCTGTCTTTTTTACATCCAGAAACAATGCTTATTGTACTTATTGCTATAAGCACTATTGCTTGCCTGATGATCGTTTTTGTTTTCATAATTTATTATGGTTTTAAATTGTTTTTATTTCCTTTTCAATGATAATACACATGAAATTAATTCTACCCTTATTTAAAAAATATTTTTTTAATCAGATCGGGACTTTTATCGCATAAACTCCGCATGTGGCAAAAAAGCCGCCGGCTCCGGCACTTAAATTCGTAGGCAGATTCGCATGTTCGGAATCAAAAAGTCCGCCCTGCCAATTTGTTTCTAATAATAAAGCTCTTATATATTCAGCATGTTCGCGTGTTATAGAATATCTTCTTTCTGTAATAATTGTCCTTGCGGGGAAATATACGGTTTGCGACCCGGGCACAAATATTTCATTTATATCAATAGTTGGCAAAGTATAATATAATAACCTTGCAGAAGAATCAGGATTCATTGTATTATTTTTTGACCAATCCAGTAAAATCTCGTACATCGCAAAATTCTTCGCATCATAACTATTGCTGACACTAATGTGATAAAGTGAATCATTACTATCTTTTATAGGTTTTATGGGCTGAGAAATGAGGATTTTCGGTAACATATTCGTTTTTGCTGAAAAAATATTATTATTATAATTTATTACCAATGTATACGTTTCGTCTGTTACACCTTTAAATTTATGCTGATAGATACCTGAATTGGCAGGGTTTTCCTTGAATACATATGTAGAGTCATTGTTGCTTACAGAAACTGTTGCTCCTGAAACAGGCGTGGAAACTGCATTTAATTGAGCAACCGGAAAACTTAACTTAATGCTTTGTATTGTATCTTCATCCGTAATGGTGCCATCAGCAATAACTAAGTTCGTATTCCCGCCCTGTAAAGGCCAGTCAACCTTCTTGTCGCAACCTATTATCGAAATAATAATTAAACTATATAGAATTATTTTTTTCATCGGAATTTAAAATTATACGTGATTGATGGTATAATATTCACTACTGATAAAGTTGTTGGAACAAGGTCATATCCGCCATTCAAATTTGAAGGAACCACAAAATCGCCATTATCATCCATAACCTTATTAAAATTAACAGAAATAGGATTTTTTCGGGCATAAACATTATATACCGTAAAGATCAGCGTATGCTGATAACGTCTTTCGGGTTTGGAAAGTTTGCATGTTACAGAAATATCCATGCGATGATAAGCAGGAAGCCTGTCATTATTTTTATTTCCATATAGCGGCACAGAATATCCGTTGTAATAATAAAAACCGATGGGTGTTGTTGTAGCATCTCCTGTATAATAGACCCAATTTGCAGAAAACGACCAATGCTTGTTCATTTGATATGATACATTTAAACAAATGCTGTTCGGGCTATCATAAGATGATGGAAAAGTTTTACCATTATTAATGCCATTGATCTGTTCAAAAATCCTGCAATATGTATAACCAATCCATCCTGTAAGGTACCCTTCTTCCTTGCGTAGCATGAATTCGGCACCATACGACCAGGCTTTCCCAAATCTTAACTGCCCTTCAAGTAATGGATTGAAAAAAATATCAGAATGATCTGCATAATCCATTTGATTATGAAATTGCTTATAAAAAGTCTCAACCGATAAATTAAATTTTGAATCTAATAGTTTTCTGAAATAACCCAACGCATACTGATCAGCTTTAGGTGGCAAAATATTTGGACCGCAGGGAACCCACTCTTCCAAAGAACTGAAGGGACTTGTAATATTTGATAATAATTGGACAAATTGTGTTGTTCGACTGTAGCTTGCCTTCAGGCATGAATTTTCGTTAAAGGAATATTTCAGATTTATTCTTGGCTCAGGAGAAACAAAAGATGAATAATTATAGCCTTTCCCAATCACGGTGGTATCTATCATATTTTTATTTTCATCGAAAAAATAAACGGATGTTGGGCCCATATCAAACCAAACAGGCACACGCAAGCCATATCTGACAGAAAAATTCTTATTAATATATTGCTCATTGCTAATATACGCATCAAATTCCCGTGATGAGTATTTAGAAACAACAGGGATATTTGCTTGTGCCACAGGGTCGGATATATGAAGGTTACCAGGATCGGATAATTGGATACTGGCATCAATACCCGCTTTGATCGTATTTTTTGAATTTAAATAATATGTAAAATCTGTTTTTGCTGTTTTGTTTGAAATAGAAGAACCCCAGTAATCATTAACGTTTTCATTGAAATATAAATAATAATCATACTGGCTGGAATAAATAGTTGTATTGGAAAATAATTTATCATTAAAAACATGGTTCCAGCGGAATGTGCCCAGAATATTATCCCATGTTATTTCTGTGGGTTTCCAAATGTAATCATCATTACCTCCGTATAATGTAAGAAAAAGCCGGTTATTATTATTTATCTTATAATTTAACTTCGCATTAGCATCAAAAAAATTAAGAGAAAGATTATTCTTATCATAGTAGGATGTTAGCCAATTCAAATTTGACTTTCTTCCCGAAATATAAAAAGAACATTTATCATTTATGATAGGTCCATCAGCCGAAAGATCTGACGTAAATGGTCCAATACTCCCTGAAAATCCTGTTTTTTTCAGATTGCCATCTTTTGTTCTAATATCGATTACCGAGGATAATCGTCCCCCGTAATTAGCTGGAAAATCTCCTTTATATGCTTCAACATCTTTAATAGCATCAGGAGTTAATGCAGTAAAAAAGCCAAAAAGATGAGAAGGATTATATATTGGTGCTTCATCAAGCAGAATCAGGTTTTGATCACTGTTACCTCCACGAACGAAAAAAAGTGTAGAGCCATCGCCGTAAGATTTAATACCGGGAACGGTTTGAAGCGATTTAATAACATCAATATCTCCGACAAATCCCGGTAATTGAGCAAGCATTTTCGGAGAGAGTTTCATTTCGCTAAATTGGTTAGTATTAAAATCGGATTTGTTATCATTGCTTTTAACTTCTACGGCTTTAATATCAAGCATTGCTTCTTCAAGTTCCGTGGAAATTATCTTATCCTCATTCAGTTCAATATCCCGGGAAATATTTTGATAACCAATGAATGAAAAAATAATATTATAACTCCCTTTAGATAAAGTCAATGAATAAAATCCATAAGCATTGGTAATAGCGCCAATACTTGTTCCCTTAGCATATATTGAGGCACCTATCATAACTTCGCCTGTCTTTTTATCTTTCAGATAACCACTGATCGTGTAATTTTTTTTCTCATCCGGATTGGCTTCATTAATAAGTGCATCTCCTTTTTTCAAAGGTTTTAACACAACCTGATCTCCCACAAAAACATAATCGATCCCATTTTTTTTTAAAACGACATCAAGAATTTCAGATAGATTTTTGTTTTTGACTTTTACGGATACCTTTTTATCAAGCCTTATCAGCTGCGGACTGTACGAGAAATTTATTTTTGAAATTTCCGTAATTTTCGTCAACACTTCGGAAAGAGCAACATTTCTAAGAGAAAATGAAATTTTTTGATTTAAATCCTGACTTACGGAAAGCTTAGGTAAAAACAACAGAAATGCAATTATTATTAAAGAAACAATAATTGCATTATATGGAAATGGTGTTTTGTGATCTTTACTTTTTACATCCATTACCGGAAATTTCGATTACGTTACCGGATGATTTATTGATACTCACTGGTAATGCCTCCTGAATTATTTTCAATATAGCATCAAGTGCTAAATTAGTATAATTTCCGGAAAGAGTATAGTTAGCGATCTTTTTATTTTTAAGAGTAATATTAGAATGATAAACGCTATTCAGTTCTTTCACTACATCGCCTAGTGGTGTATTAGCAAAAATAAGTTCTTTGGTTTTAAAGGCCATGTAATTTACATTATCGTTTTCGGATTTGACAATTTTTTGTTCGGTCTTCGAAAACACTGCTTTTTCGCCAGGTTCAAGTATAGTAACCTTATCAGGAGCATTTTTATAATAAACTGCTACTTTGCCTGATGTTAGTATTACTTCGCCTTGTCCGTCTGAAGAATTTGTATTTATATAAAATGATGTTCCAATATCTTTAATTCTGATATCATTGGCTTCTATAACAAAAGGTTTGTCTTCATTGTGAACAACATTAAAATATGCTTCACCTTTTAATGCAACTGTTCTTTTGTCGCTTTTAAAATTCTTAGGATAATCAAGTGTTGAGCCTGCATTAAGTGTTACCGAAGTTCCGTCGGGCAATCTACTTTCTAATGAACTATTTTGTGCAACCAAATGTTGAGTTGCCATTTTATCATTTCTTAAATAATAATAAATTACCGAAGCTGATATTGCAAAAAATATAAATATAGCTGCAACACGTAAGAATTTTGTAAAATAGTTAGGCTTGAAAACCTGCGCTGTATCCATCTGAACTATTTTTGCAT
>Ga0224523_1000766_pt1 | contig 15163 bp, 13 predicted proteins | sample CFST50metaG_FD_182732 | JGI IMG/M metagenome (GOLD analysis project Ga0224523, IMG submission 182732) | Peat soil microbial communities from Stordalen Mire, Sweden - C.F.S.T50 | ecosystem: Environmental > Terrestrial > Soil > Wetlands > Peat | place: Sweden: Norrbotten County, Stordalen Mire...
CAAGTAGACGGGTTTTTCCACTCCGATCATGAACATGACCCATAGGAATATCATCGCGAAAATAAAGTTAGCGGCCGGACCCGCTATCGCCACGAGCGCCCTCTGCCACGTGGGTTTGGAGGTGAAATCCCCGGGGTCCGCCGATTTTTCGTCTTCCGGATGTTCCCCGGCCATGTGAACGTACCCTCCAAACGGAATGGCGCAGATGCGGTATTCGGTTTCGCCGATTGTTTTTTTAAAGAGCGGCTTTCCAAACCCTATTGAAAACGCAAGCACCCGGATTTGCCATGCTTTTGCCATGAGAAAATGCCCCATCTCATGGATAATCACCAATATTCCCAGGATAACGAGACCGATAACGATTTGTAAAAGGATCATCATATTAGCGTGCGTACCTTTTTTTGAGGTTGTTCCTGACGGCCGCGTCGGCGCGTTCGATTACTTCGATGCCGTCGATTTTTTGAGGAGTATGTTCGGTGAGAGACGATTCTATGATTTCGGCGATGGAGGGATATCCTATGACGCCGTCCAAAAAGAATTTGACCGCCATTTCATTCGCCGCGTTGACGATTGCCGGCGCCGTGCCTCCTTGACGTGCGGCGTCAATGCACAATTTCAAGCACGGAAAACGCTTGAAATCGGGTTCGAAAAACGTAAGCGATTTGATCGCCGCAAGGTCCAGCCGCTTGCCTTTCAAGGGCAGCCGCTCGGGAAACCCCAAAGCGAACTGAATGGGCAATTCCATGTCGGGAACGCCCATCTGCGCCATGATTGCCCCGTCATGGAATTCCACCATGGAGTGGATGATGGACTGCGGATGAATGAGGACGCGAATGTTGTCGTACGGAAGATGAAACAGGTGGTGCGCTTCAATGACTTCGAAACCCTTGTTCATGAGCGTGGCCGAATCGATGGTTATTTTTTTGCCCATCGACCACGTGGGATGGTTGAGGGCGTCGCCGGGAGTCATGTTTTTTAAAGCGTCGATTTCAATCTCGCGGAACGGGCCGCCCGAGGCGGTCAGAATGATCGATTCGATGTTCTCCCGTTTTTCCCCGCATAAGCACTGAAGGATGGCGCTGTGTTCGCTGTCGATGGGAATGATTTCCCCCCGGCCGTTTTCGATTAAACCATTTATCAGTTCTCCGCCTATGACGAGGCTTTCCTTATTGGCAAGCGCAACTTTTTTTTTCTTTTTCAGCGCGGCAACGGTCGCCCGAAGACCCACGGCGCCGACGAGCGCGTTTAAAAGAACGTCGAATTCCGTTTCTTCGACGAGATCTTCCAACCCTTTTTCGCCGTAAAAAACCCGCGCCGCCAAATTCCCAAGATCCATCGGAGCGGGATGCCTGCTGTTGCCCAGGCAGATCGAGGAAGGCTTGAATTCACGAACCAATGGAGCGAGCTTTTCAATATTGTTGTTGGCCGACATGCCGACAATACGGAATTTTTCGGGAAAACGCCTGATGCAATTGCATGCGCTCGTCCCGATCGAACCGGTTGCGCCGAGGAGTACTATTTTCATGATTACCGTATCAGTTTGTTAACGATCCAACACAGCAGACCCAACGTGGGCGCCGTAAAAAACAAGCTCCCGAAACGGTCCAAAATTCCGCCGTGGCCGGGAATCAGATCGGAGGCGTTTTTTACCTTGAAATACCGTTTGATGAGCGAAATAAGAAGGTCTCCCGCCTGCGCCGAGATGCCGATACAAAGGCCCATGATGACGCCGATAACCGGAGGATATGCCGGATTGCCCTGATAGCGCCAGCACACGACGCAGACGATGAACGCGCTTAAAAAACCTCCGATGCTTCCTTCAATGGTTTTATTGGGACTGATGGTGCTGTAGCGATGTTTGCCCCAGATGCTGCCCACGAAATACGCGCCCGAATCGCACATGAAAACCGAGAGGACGACCGTGACGATTCCCATCTGTGAAAGCATGGGATTTTGATGATGCGTAAAAAACGATTGAAAGGGCTCCTGATAAAAATTGAGCAGCGACACTCCTGCTATGTAAAGAAACACCAGGGCGCTGAACAACAAGGAGGCGCGTTTCCATTTTCCCGTATTTTTTTCGCCCCAAAAAATCGCCTCGGAGGCGACTACCATGAGCAGTATGAAAATCACGAACGTCATCGGCACCGACTGGCCGGCCATGTCCAGCCCCATGAAGACGATGATCCATAAGTAGCTCATCCAAAATCCGTTCTTGGGAAACGAGGCCGACAGCATCTTGATATATTCGTAGCACGCCATTACAATGAGAAAAACCGCGGCGACCTGGCCCGGCAGTATAGGCGCCCATGATTTGGGCGAGAGGGATATCGACGAATTGATTAACCACCATCCGGCGGGAATGCCCCATGCGGCGAAAAGGAGCCGTTTCTTCAAATTGGCCTTGTTAATCATCGTTTATTCCTTTACTTTTCCATATCGGCGGTCGCGTGTTTTGAAATCCTCAATGGCCGCCACAAGGCCGTTTTTATCAAAATCGGGCCATAATGTTTCCGTAACGTAAAATTCGGCGTATGCGCATTGCCAGAGAAGGAAATTACTGATGCGCATTTCTCCGCCGGTCCGGATGATGAGTTCCGGATCGGGGAATTCGCTCGAATATAAATATCCGTGGAATCGTGTTTCGTCCAACTCGTCGATGATGTGGGGATTTTTTATCGCGTCGCGCGCGAATTGTTTCGCGGCATGCACTAATTCCGCCCTGCCTCCGTAGCTCACGGCTAATATGAGGTTAAGTCCCGAATTATTTCGGGTAGCCTCGATTCCCTTAATAAGTTCGTTGCGCGTTTTGGGAGGCAATTTCGAGAGTTCCCCTATGGTATGAAGGCGCACGTTGTTTTTATGTAAATCGCGGATTTCCCGCCGCACCATTTCGACCAAAAGATCCATGAGCATGCTTACTTCCGCCTTCGGCCGTCCCCAGTTTTCGGCGGAAAACACGTAGATCGTAAGGTATGAAACGCCCAATTCACCGCACGCGCGCACGATCTTCCGGGTGGCGTCGACGCCGCTTCGGTGGCCCGCGGCGCGAAGCAGGCCCCGGGACTTCGCCCAGCGGCCGTTGCCGTCCATGATGATGCCGATATGCTTGGGAACGTTCATGATACGCTATCGCCCAACAATTGAACAAGCTATAGAGCGCTAAATCTTTCAAATATACATCGTGAAAAACGGGAATAAACTGAAATCGGTGGAGCAAATATGCCCTTATGAAAATGCCTCAAGCGCATTACCCTTTTTGTCGGAAACAGCGTATATTATACACACATCATGGAGGTGTAGAATGCGAACCAATGTCGTTATTGATGATAAACTGATGCACCGTGCTTTGAAATCGGGAAATTATCCCACGAAAAAAGCGGCGGGCCGCATTCAACGGGAAATAGCTTCCTTTGAACTTCCCTAAAAAACTCGCCACTAATAAAACAGACGGTTTTTTACGGTTACTTCCAACATAGAAGGAGAAAGAATATGGGCAAAAATACAATGAGTTCACTCTTGATCGGCGCACTGTTGGTCACCGCCGCAGCGGCCGCCGAGCGAAACCGCGAGATCAATATTACCGCCTCCCAGCCGACGCATTATTTTTACACGCCCATGGCGAAGGTGAATCCGCCCTACAATCTCGTGGTCAGTCTTCATGAAATATCCTTCAGCTTGCCGGACCGCCTCCAGGTACAAGCGTCGTTGTTTGACAATATCGGAAGGGTCAATTTCGGGGCCAAATACGGGATAACCGAAGATCTCGCGGTGGGGGCCGGTCTGGCGCACTCGCTTCTTCATATGGGGGACGGCGCTCATGGAATCCCATCGTGGGCGCGTCCGCGCTTCGGGGCTTTTTTATGTTATGAATTCGTGGAAACCCTCGGATTTGAAGCGGCGGTAACTCCGCATTTTCAGATTTTCGACCACAATTCATTGGGATGCGATGTAGGAGGGATGTGGAAACCTTCAGACATCTGGTCGATCATTTGGGAGGTGGGCACTTCCTTTGATTTTAATGGAAGTGATAAAACGCCCAAAACCACGGCATTTTATTTCAACACGGACGGAGGCATCCGTATTCACCCTCCATCAATTCCTTTTTTAAGTTTCGACGGCGGAATTGACGTTCAAGAATTTCAAGTCAACGCCCCGGGCGCCGCAACTTCCGCGACCATATTTTTAGACGCCATATTCGCCATGGTGACGAAGTGATACGTTCCATGAAGAGCGGGTATTGCGCGTTTTTGATCTCACCTCCGCCCCTCTCCCTATAATCAACACCCTTCATTATTTTCTCCCTCTCCCGCCGGGAGAGGGCGGGGTGAGGTGAAGAGGGGAAAAAGGGGTCCCTACTTCCTTTTCCTTCTTATCGCCGTAAAAATCCAGTATATTCCCAGCAGCGCCATGAGCGGAAACGATATCCACCGCGCTTTTTTAAGGTAGAGCGAGTGCGGCAGCATTTCCACCAGGTGATCGCCTTTTGAAATATTCACCGCCATCCACGACAAGTCGGCGCGGTATACGGAAACGGGCTTTTTATCCACGCGGATTTCCCAGCCCGGATAGTATACCTCCGAGATCCTTAAAAATCCGTCACGCTGCGCGGAGACCCTGGCGCTGCGGTAATCGGGCGTGTACTTTTCCCATTGCATCGTCATGAGGCTTTGAGGATCGGCCGGCAAGGCCGTGTCCGCCGAAGCCGCCGGTTTTTGGCCGGGCTCCTTGAGAAGGGCAATGGTTTTGCGGGGATCGTATTGGCCGTTCCTGAGCGCCTCGACAATGCGCAAACTGTCAAGAACAACATAATTTACCGCAAAGGAAATCCTGCGAAGAGCGGCCTCGTTTTTTATTTTCAGGAGCCGCTCGCCCTGGCGCACCAGATAGTATTTTGCATTGGCGATATTTAAAAAGGCATTGCCGTTTTTCAGGTTGTCGGAAATAAGATACGGCCTGCCGTCATTCATGGTCCCGATGAGTTTATCGAAATAGTTCCTGTCCTGGGCGTCGCCCCTGAATTCCCTGTACCAGCGCAGCTCGTTGTCCTGAAACCCTCCAACGCCTTCAAGCGAATGAACGCCCTCGGCGTTTTGCTCGGGAAAGGTTCCGGGCAGGGAAAAACAGCGAAACGGCTCGACGGCCATTTCATCCCGCAATTCGACGAGCGCGGGTTCGGCGGCGAAATAGGGACCGGGATTGATGACCTTTACAAAAGGCGCGTCTATCCTGATGGTGTCGATGAGGCCGATTATCAGGATGGTTATGAAGAAAACATTGGCGCTTATTTTCTTTTGTACAAGCGCCCAGAGCAGGCCGAGGCAAACGGCGGCGAAAAACCACCACAACCACAAACAGGGAACGAAATTCTTCGAAAAATTAGCGTCGAATATTCTTCCCTTTTGAGGATCGGACAGGGCGGCGGTGAGCGGTTGCATGAGCGCGACGACGAATCCCTTAATGGAAAAAAGGAGCGCCGCCGCCGTAACCGCGACGGCGGCGATGACGATCCCCTTCTTCCATTTCTTAAGGCGCTCCTCCGTCAAGCTTGCCGGCATCCCCGAACCGCAGTCTTTTAAAAACAGGCTTGACAATAAAACAGTCCCGAAGGAAAACCAGAACATGAGCATGCTGCAAGCGCGGAATTTTTTTACGCCGGGTATCAGAGCGTAGGCGATATGGAATACCGGCGTATGCGCGCCCAGGGAATACAGAACGGTCATGACGCAAACGCCTCCCCAGAAGAGCCGCCACGGTTTTGCCTTGGCGATGACGGCGATGACCGCGAACATGGCGGCCATGGCCCCGGCGTATTCGCTGTTGAGCTTGAAGGGGTTTTCGCTCCAGTAATTATCGAGCGTATTGCCGAATTCAGGGATCCATAAGGAAAGCGCTTCGGGCCAATGCAGCGACCAGGATGCCGCGTATTCGAATCCCCGATCCACGCCGCGCACCGAGAACGCGTCGCGAATGAACATGAATGACGGATACAATTGCACGAACGCGAGACCGAAACCTACGGCCACCGAGCCCCAGAAAAAAGCCGCGGGCGCGGCAAGCGGGCCGATTTTTTTGTCCTTGATGTAGAGCATAACCGCATGCATGAGCCAATACAGAAACAGCCCCCACAATACGAAATAGGTCATTTGAATATGCGAGGTATAAAGACAAACGGCAATGCCCAGCGAAAAAAACGAGGCCGTCAGCAAGCGAGGTTTGTCAAGCAGGGATTTCAGCATCCACACGACGAAGGGCAACCAGGCGATAACGAACATCTTGCCGTCGTGTCCGGGATACACATGGGAAAAGAATTCCGGGTTCAGCATGTAAAAAACCCCTCCGATGAACGCGACCAGCGGCGAGGTCTTGAACCCTTTTCGCAGGAGAAGAAAAAAGAAAAGCCCCGCGAGAAAAACATGAAACACCAGGCGCATGCCGAGCGCCCGATCAACGGGCAGAAGGCTGAAAAAAACGAACGACGGCGGATACAAGGCGTCGCCGAAGAGCGCATCGATGGTCGGCGTGCCCGACAGCCGGCAGTTGAACCAGAGAGGAAATTGATGGTGCCTGTCGATGGAGTTTTGGTAAAACACCCGAGCGTCGAGCCCGGCCATGGTGTCGGACCCGAAGAGCATTTTACTTCCGTCGAACAAAAAACCGGAAAATATGATGATGACGATAAGGGCCAGGCCCGCGATATAGGCCGCGCTTCGATTGAGAAAGAGCGCCATTAATTTTTTATTGGGGTTGACATTAGAAACGGCATGCGTTTTTTGTTCCATGTTTTCTCCTTGTAAGCCAAAAATATAGCCTCATCGCCCCTCAATCACAAAATAGTTTTGTGCACGTTTATTACAAATAAGCTTCCACGTCCTTCAAATCCTCAACGTCGTATCCCTCCGGCAAATAGTTACTTTTTATAGTGATGCACCGCAATTGGGGAAGTTCGATCCTGTCCGACGCCTTGTCTCCCACCATGAGCGACCGTGATATATCGATGCCGAGTTCCTCGGCCGCCTTGAGAATCATTCCCGGCTTGGGTTTGCGGCAATCCGAATCGGCCCGGTACTTTTCCACCGTGGCTTTTTTATGAAACGGACAGTAATAAAATCCCGCGACAACGATTCCCTTTTCGCTGAATCTATCCTTCATCCATGCATGCAGGTTGACGACGTCTTCCTCGGTAAAATACCCTTTCGCAACGCCGGCCTGGTTGGTAACTATCACGAGGCAATATCCCTTATCCACGGCTTTTTTGCACAGATCGAAAATTCCGCGGATAAAAACAATGTGTTCGGGCTTGTAGGGATATGCCACGTCTTCATTGACGACGCCATCCCGATCGAGGAAAAGCGCTTTATTTTTCGGTGTCATAGGGTATTGTGCGTTGAATGATAAAAATCAGCGCCAAAAAAGCGGCATGTCATAAATTACACTATTAACGCCGGCGGTGGAGAATATTTTCATGCTTGATGCAAGGATTTTAACCTCTTGATTACCCGAGCGGACAATCGGCGGGCGGCTGAAATTTGTAAATAGTTGAAAGTTCAAGCATCTTCCGCGCCAGCGCGTTCTTCTGCACCGGTTTGACAAGATATCCCTGCACCCCGGCTTTTACGGCTTCCATGATATTTTTCCGTTCATTTTCTATAGTCTGCAAAATAAACGGCACGCCGGCGTATTCGGGACACGACTTGACATATTTTAAAAAATCAAGGCCGGATTCGCCGGGCATATGCCAATCGGAAATGATGAGACCGTACTTTTTTCCCTTAAGCAGATTTTTGGCCTCAGCGACATTTGCCGCTCCGGAAATATCATTGTACCCTAGCTCACGTAACGTCGAAACGACCATATGCCTGACCATTTTCGAATCGTCGACAACCATAATGTCCATGATTTTCATCCTTGGAAACGCTTTTTCATGACGGATGCTTTTTATCCGTCACGCATTTATTTTTTTTTCAGCCGATCCGTTCGAGGGCGCTAAGAAACTTTTCAACACTTCTTGAAAAACCGCTTCGGGAATATCCTCCTTGGCGATAACGCAGCCGGCAACGGACGGAAGCGCGATGAATGTCCGGCCGAAATCCCGCGCCCCCGGCCCGAAGGCCTTTTGAAAAACCTTGCCGTGGTCGAGCGGTTCGGGCATTTGAAACGATGGCATTTTTTTCAGAATCTTGACATATGCGTCATTCGATCCGGCCGCGAGCGTTCCGGACCTCTTGGACGCTTCGCAGAGGCAGGTTATCGCCTTGAATAGCGCCTGACCGGGATTCAACGGCTTTTTACCGCTTATCATCATTGCGTTTGCCAAGGATTGCGCAAAACATAACGCCGCGTCCTTGGAGGCGGTATCGGCGTTCAAGGCGCGGATTGAAGCGCGGGCGGCAACGCACAAGCGAACGCATTCCGCGATCGCCGCGAAGTCCTTTTTCAGAAGCTTTTCCCATTGTTCCGTAATCGTATCGAACAATTCCTTCCCGCCGATAAACGCATAACGGAAGAATTCGGCGCATGCATAGGAATATTCAATATCAGGCAGACCCACAAGCGAGGAAACATCCCACCAGAGCATGCCCGGATCATAATGCAATCCCGCCACTCGCTCGCTTTGAGCGCCATTGATTATCCATGGCGCCCCAACGCTTGCATCCAAGGCATCGGTCAAAGACAATGGAACGGCGGCAAACCCTATTCCTCCCCGGTAAGTGGCCGCCGCGAAACCCGCCACGCTCAAAAGCGCCGTTTGACCGAACGCGACAATCACCGACGAAGCGTCGATTTCCTTGGCGGCCAGGGCATCGATGATCGCTCCATATTGCATGACCGTCCGGTTGTTGTTCATGTCGGGAATGGTTATCTTGAAACAGCCGGTTTCCTTTTCTATTTTGTCTATAACAACCTTGTGTTCTTTTTCAGCATTCGAATCACAGATAAGAACGCACGAAGCGCCGGGGAACCGGTCGCGAAACGTTTCGGGGAATCGCCCGTAGGCGTCATTGCCGATGCACGCCAACAGCGGCGCCGCGCCCGCGATTTTCACTTCGCATGAAAAGCCGTAATCCCGCTGGACCAACGCTGAGGCGAACTCCGGAAGCGACCGGGCGGAAACGCCGGTTTCGCCGGGGACCGAGGGCCCGGCGTTTATTTTTCCAGCGGCAACCGGTTTGGGCGGCATTGCCATGGAAGGCGGCTGAAATTTATAAACGGTTGAAAGTTCAAGCATCTTCTGCGCCAACGCGTTTTTCTGCACGGGCTTGATAAGATACCCTTGAACCCCGGATTTTACGGCTTCAACGATTTTTTTCTTATCATTTTCCGTCGTCTGCAAAATAAACGGCACCGTTGCGTACTCCGGGCGGGACCTGACGTATTTTAAAAAATCAAGGCCGGTTTCGCCGGGCATGTTCCAATCGGAAATGATGCAATCGATCTTTTTTCCCTTAAGAAGAATTTTGGCCTCGCCAACGTCCGACGCCTCGGTGATATCGGTATACCCCAGTTCATTTAAAGCCGCAATGACCATGTGCCGTATCATTTTCGAATCGTCGGCGATAAGAATGTTCATGATTTCAATCCTTTTCCGGAATTGTCGTTTACCGTGTAATACGTTGTCGGGCCATCGGCGCGCGAAGTAAAATCGCCGCTGAGATTAAACAGGCTTTCGGCCGAACCCAGAAACAAATATCCCCTCGGTTCCAGCGCCCGGCTCAAGCGCTCAATCGCCTTTTTTCGCCCATCCATCGAGAAATAAATGAGGACATTGCGGCAGAATATGACGTCGAATTTTCCGAGATTGTCAAACGGTTCCGTAAGATTGACTTGCTGGAATGCCGCCATGGCGCGAATATCCTCGCGCACACGCCATTGTCCCTTGCATTCCCGAAAGTACGTTTGGCGGTCCTGCGCGGAAAGATATTTTCCGACTTCCATTTCTCTGAAAACGCCTTTTTTCGCGCGTTCCAGTGCATTCGTCGAAATATCGCATCCAAGTATGGTTATATCCCGAAGCGAGAATATCGACTGGGTGGGCAGCCACCGATGAACGCAGATAGCCAGGGAATACGGTTCCTGTCCGAAACCGCATCCGGCGGAAAGGACGCGAATCCGCGGCGGAAGAAAATGCGCCTCCGCGGCCCGGCGCTTTGATACTTCCGGCAAAATTACATCGGTAAATATATGATACGGATGTTCGTCCCTGAAAAATCCGCTTTCGTGCGTCGTCATCGACTCGATGACCTGCCGTGTAAGATTGCCGCGCGACCCTGATGTGAGCACCTTGTAAAAACCGTCAAATGTCGCGCATCCTTCGCGCAGCAGAAGATCGCTTAATCGCGTGGTAAACAAATAGCGTTTATCGTCGGAAACATCGATGCCGCTTTCGCGGAAAAGATATTCCTTAAACAAACCGAATTCCCGGTCGGACATATTCATGGCGCTAAACTCCTACAAGCTCGCAAACCCTTGACGCGATGCCGTCAAGCGGCGCGATTTCATTCGCGAGACCCGCCCGTACAATGCTCCCCGGCATTCCCCATACAACCGAGCTTGGCTCATCCTGCGCGAGCACGTACCCGCCGTGATGTTTAACGGTTTCGGCCCCTTTAGTTCCGTCAACGCCCATGCCGGTGAGCACGACGGCCAGCGTCCGGCCTCCGAATACCGGCGCCGCGGTCCGGAAAAGCGCGTCCACCGAAGGCCTGCAACCGTTTTCAGGCGGACCATCGAACGCATGCAACCGTATTTTTCCCTGCGCGTCGCGCCGCACCACGGAATGGACGCCGCCGCGGGCAAGATACGCTTTTCCCCGCAGCGGCTCCTCGCCATCCTCGGTTTCTTTAACGCGAATGCTTGATTTACGGTCGAGCGCCGCGGCCATGGGGCCGGTGAATTCCCTGGGCATGTGCAGTACGATTATAACCGGTATGGGCATTGACGCGGGAAAATCGGGCAACAAACGCATCAAGGCCTCGGGCCCGCCCGTCGATACTCCGATGAGAAGCGCGTCGAATTGAGTTCCGTTTGATACGCGCGGTTTATCGGGAACGAGCGCCTTGGCTGTTTCGGGGGACGCGTCCATGGTGTGAGGACCATTGAGGCCGATATTTTCAATATCGCTTCGGCGGGCGCGATTGGAAAATTGTTTAATGGAACAGCGCCGGATTTTTGAAAGAAGAAGACTATGCATTGATTCGTTTTTTCCGATAATGGTAATAAAATCGAACGCGCCCACGGTGAGAGCGGCCACGACGCGTTGTATCGAAACCGGATCGTTATCAACCGTCATGATGATGATCCCCGCTTCACGGCGCTGTTTCGTCACGCGCTCTGTAAATTCCACGATGCCGGGACCGTCCTGGGCCAAAACTATATCCGGCGCGCCGATTCGGATGGCGGCAAGCCCCGCGTGAAGGTTAATCGCGGTCCCCACGATTTCAATGTCACGCGTCCCTTTGACGGCGTCGGAAACAAGCGCGGCGCACTCGGGAGAGTTCAGCACGGAAACGATGCGAATCTTGTTCACCATGGCTTTTCCTTACTTAACCGCCTCTTCCAGTTTCAAAACAACGTCGCTCATGCGGTCAACCGCCATCATCATGTCCTGCATGTTGTCCTTGGCCTTTTTCGACGCCTCGCCGGTATGGCCGATATACCGGGAGGCTTCCTTGACCATGACGGAATTCTCGGAAATCCGTTTATTAAGATCGGCCACGCCGGTGGCCGCCTCCGCTATGTTTCGGGCCACTTCATTGGCGCCGCCGGCTATTTCCGCGACGCCTTTGGAAACCTCCGAGGCGCCGTGCGCCGACTCGCTGATGTATTTCGACAAGTCATTGACGCCCTTCGCGGCCTCGGAAAGATTTCTGCTCACTTCCTGAGTCCCCAGGGTCTGACGGTCGACCGTGCTCGATATGCTTTTCTGAAGAGTGTTGATTTTCACGATGACTTCGGCGATCCGCTGGATAGCCGATACGGCCTGGGCCGTATTGCGCTGAATGCCTTGTATTTTTGCGGCGATATCCTCGGTGGCGCTCTTGGTTTGCCGGGCGAGTTCCTTGACCTCGTTGGCGACGACGGCGAACCCCTTTCCCGCCTCTCCCGCGCTCGCGGCTTCAATGGCGGCGTTCAGCGCCAAAAGGTTGGTTTGCTGGGCTATCACCTGAATGACGGTGGTCACTTTGCCGATTTCCTCGGCGCTCTTTCCCAATTGGTTCATGATCTCGCCTGTTTCCGACGCGGTTTTCGTGGCCTCATCGGCAACCATGGCCCCCTCTTTCGCATGCGAGGCGACGCCCACGATAGCGGTGGACATTTCCTTCAACGCTTCGTCGATCCTGTTCATATTCGTCGACATTTCGGTGGTGGTCGTGGACAAGCTCGACATATTGGCGCTTATTTCCTCCGATGACGTGGCCACGGTCCCGATGTTGGAGGAAATTTCCTCGGCCGCATTGACAATCGTCGCTATATTCGCCGACATTTGCTCGGAGGTGGAGGCGGTTGACGTCGAGTTGCCGGAAATTTCATCGATGATCGCCGCGCTGCTCTGCGTTTCCTTGAAACAATCCCCTATTTTATTGGACAGCTTTATGCATACATCAAGCTGGACCTTTTCGGCCTCCGCTATGTCGGCGGCGCTTGTTGTTATCTTTTCCACCAGCCCCACTTGACGGCCCACGATCGTTTCGATCGATTCGGCCAGCCGGTTGAGATCATCGCTGCCGCAACGCGGCAAGTCCTTGCGCCCGGCGCCGCCGGTCAGAATGCCCTCCATTGCCGCCGAAAGGGCGTGGAGCGGTCGCCGGGCTTTTTGGATATACAACAGAAAAGCAAGCAGCATCACCGCCGCCGACGCCACCGCGCACCCCGCGTCAATCCATTGAACTGCCATGTTCGTTCGGCTCCTGAGAACATACGCCAAGCCCGCGGGCGCGAGGGCGGCGATTGCCAGCGCCGATGCCGATAAAAACATTTTCCCCGATTGACCGCCTTTTTTTGATGTGTTCATGGCCGCCTCCATCGTTACAAAGTGTGATTTTAATACGATTATGTATCGAATCTCCTCGAAATAAAGCTTCGTGGTCAGCCCGTTTTTGCGTTCACCATTTTTACGGCGTTGAGTAAAATGATCGGTTGCGGTTTCAAATGAATGACGCCTTCGATATAGGGCGCATGCCGCTCCTGCAAGTGCGACGGCGCCGCTTCGATACGCGACGATTCAAGGGTCAGAATGTCCCCCACCGCGTCGACTAAAAAGCCCACGGGTTTATCGCCGAGGGCGCCTTCGTCAATTGACATATGGTAATCCGATACCGCTTTTATTTCACGGGCGGTCTTCAAAATGACGATTTGAGAATCGGTTTCCACGGGTTGTTCCTTTCCGCCCAGAATGACGGCGATGTCCAGGACCAGCACTACTTGACCCCTGATAGTGACGATGCCCCGAACGTCGGGATCTTTGAGGGGAACGGGCATTATCCGCACGGCGGAAGTGATCTCCTTGATGATCCGGATATCAAAACCGTACAGCACGTCGCCCACGAAAAACGAGACGAACTGTCGAAAACCCGCCGGTTCCTTCTTCTTCATGAAATCACCTTTGTTTTGCCAATATATCTTCAAGCGACTTGACCAGTAAGGGAAGATTGCTCTTCGAACAGAATTCGTCGAATCCGGCGTCAAGGGTCCTGGGCCGGACGATCGCCTCATCCATCGCCGAAATTCCTATCAGCGGAAGAAGCTTATAGGTTTCATGCGATTTCAAGCGCCGCGCCAGCTCGAACCCGTCCATGACGGGCATTTCCAGATCGCTGATGATCCCGTCAACCGATGAATGCTCCACGATATCCAGCGCTTCCTTCCCGTTCGCCGCGACAGTCACCTCCAAGCCGATCCCCCGTAAATAAGAACTTAAAAGCGACCTGAAAAACGACGAATCGTCAACTAGAACAATTCGCCGTTTCTTTATTTTTTTGCGTTCGTTCGAAGAGAACCACCCCGGTTCGGCCGTTTCGATGAGCGCGCACAGGTCTAAAATGACCGTAAGATGTCCTTCGACAAGCTGCGACCCGATAATGACGGCCTGGTCCACGGGACCCGGCTCTATTTTGTTTTCAAGTTCGACGATGTCGATTATCCGCGCGGCCGCGATGCCGATGGGTTTGCCGATCCTGGGAATGATGGCGTAGAGATACTCCGGCTCATAACAAGAGGAAATGCCCCGTACGACTTTTTCAATGCGAACCAATGGAATCACCGAATCCCTGAAACGAAGATATTCATGACCTCCGGCCGTCTGTATTTCTCCGGCGCGGACCTCGTCGACCCGCAAGAGCATGCTGAGGGGAAGGGCGAAACGCTCATTTCCTCCCGCGGAAAAAACCAGGGTTTTCTGCCGGTCGTCGGCGCTGCTGCGCGCCTTGACCGATTCAGTATCGGTCCTGTCGCAGCGCACCCCGCCCAACTGGGCCAATTCCTGAACGTCAATAATCATCGCGGTGGAACCGTCGCCCAACACCGTAACTCCCGCGTACACGCGGCACGCCTTGAGACGTTCATGCAACGGCTTGACGACTATTTCCTCGGTATCGACGATTCTTTGGACGCACAGGCCGAACCGATCGCCCCCGATTTGCAAAACGATAATATACGTGGAGTTCGAAAGGGACGTCCTGCGGTCGCGGGGCCCCGTGCGTTTGTTCGGATCGAAACCGCCGCCTTCCCGGCGCCGGTCGGGCGCTTCCTCGCGGCGGTCGAGCTTTTGTTCGTTTGTTTCCGGGTCTTTATAGGTGCGCCGGATTCCAAGCGCCCTGGACAAGCGTAACAGCGGCAGCATCTTTCCGCGCAGCCAGTAAACTTCCTTATCGTCGATCTTTCGGATCGATTGGTAGACCTCGTCGCCGTGCAGCCATACCACCTCGCTCACGTTGACCTGAGGAATGGCGAAGCATTGTTCTTCAACGGTTAAAATAAGGGCGGGAATGATGGCCAAAGTCAAGGGGAGCCGGATCGAGATCGTCGTGCCCGCTCCAAGTATCGATTGGATTTCAAGAATGCCGCCGTATTTCTGGAGCGACGTTTTGACAACGTCCATGCCGACGCCCCGGCCCGACAGGTCCGTTACTTTGGAGGCGGTTGAAAATCCGGGTAACAAAATCAG
>Ga0224523_1000767_pt1 | contig 15156 bp, 8 predicted proteins | sample CFST50metaG_FD_182732 | JGI IMG/M metagenome (GOLD analysis project Ga0224523, IMG submission 182732) | Peat soil microbial communities from Stordalen Mire, Sweden - C.F.S.T50 | ecosystem: Environmental > Terrestrial > Soil > Wetlands > Peat | place: Sweden: Norrbotten County, Stordalen Mire...
CTACTATTGCGACGGAGGCACGTGCCGGTCTGGATCGTGCACGGGCCCGTCAGGGTGCGCGTCAGGCTATTACTGCGATGGAACCTGCAAGGCTAAGCTGGACAACGGTGTCAGCTGCGGCAACAACGGGCAATGCAAGAGTACTTTCTGTGCGGACAACGTCTGCTGTAACAGCGACTGCAGGGGCGCGTGCATGGCGTGCAACCTGGGTGCGTCGCCTGGAACTTGCAGTCCGGTGACGAGTGGAGCGGATAATCTGTGTTTGCCAGTAACTTGTTCGGGAAATATGATCACGAACGGCCAGTGCGGTACGGCTAGTGGCGGCACTGGTCAGTGCGCTGCCAACGCGTGCGCAGATGGAAACATATGCCTGGATGGCAATCAGTGTGCCCCTGATTGTTCGGGGACTGGGGCATGCGCTTCTGGCTACTTGTGCGTGGATGGAGCCTGCCAGCTGACCGGTCCTTGACCTCGCATCACCGCCGCGGCGATCTTCACCTCGCGGAGAAGCTCAGTCCCTCAAAAATCGTCGTGGGATAGTTTCCCTGCGCGCGGAGCTGACGGCTTGGACTTTGCTGGGGCTGCTGGTTTCGGGCCGGATATGGCCTGAATCGGCGGCGCGGCGGCGGCCGGCTTCTGCACCTTGCCGGACTTGGGCGCGTGCGCGCGACGGGCAGACGCATGCACCTTCGTAGACGACGGCGGCGGCGTGCTTGACGGAGCGACCACGGGCAGGGCTGGCTCGTTCGGGCTGGGGACGGGCGCGACTTCGGCTGACGGACTGGGCGCGGGCATTTCGGCCGGGGGCGAAGCAGCTCGCACCGCCGCCGCGTGGGCTGGGGTCTTCACCTGCGGTGCGCTGTGGACGCGAAGGGAGTTGGTGAGCCACCCGGCGAAAAGCCCTGCCACGACCAGCGCGCCCCCGATGGCCGGGCCGAGCCCCCTGCGCTTGTGGGGCGGCTGGGCTGCATCTTGAAGATCGACTTCCTCTGCCTCGGGTGCTGGGACTTGGGCCTGGGTTCTTACCGACCGCGGTCTGGGCAGGAGATCGGACTCTGCCTCGGGCAGCGTCTTCTCGGTGGTGCGCTCGTCGACGGGCTCGCGCACGATCGCCTGGGCCGATATGGAAGAAGGTCCCGTCTCGGGCGCTGGCGTGTGGACCGCCGCGGGTTCCGCGCAGCGCACGCCGGAACGGTCCAGCTCGACAGCGAGCGAGACCAGAGCGGGCTGGCAGGCGTGGGCAAAAAGGTTAGCGGCCTCGGGCGTGGCGAACATTGCGACACCCATGCCGGTGCGCCACGCGCTGGTGGTCTTGGCGACGCCACCAATCTCCTTGGCCAGGTCGATGGCGCGCATGAAGGACCCCGATTGCAGGGGTGCCGAGGCGGCAGCCGCAAGCTGCGTGATGCAATATCCGTAGCGGCCGGCCGAGGCGATGGCGGCGGTGGCGTCTCCCGAGGACAGTCCGGCCGAGAAACGGCTGGCCTGATCGAGCAGTTCATTGGCGATCCGCGCATACGCGACGCGGTTGCGTTCTGCGAATTGGCGCACGCTCGACAGCCAGCCATCGGCAAACAGGGCATGTCCCGTCTGAAAGACGACCAGGTGCAGCCCCGCCAGCGGTGCCAAGGCTTCCACGCGAGGGGCGGCGGCGGCCAGGGTGACAACTTTGATCAGGCCGCCGTTCAGTGCGGCGGCCAGTTCGCCGTCCGCGGCGATCCCACCGTGAACGGCGCGAAGGCCAGCCTCGGCCACCACCAGAATCTCATCCCTTCGCTCGCCGATGGACTGTCCCGCCGTCTCGAAAACGGCGGCAGCGGTGGCCACGGCAATGGCTGGTGCGGTGTCAAAGGTCAGGCCCTGCCCGTCCCCGGGAGCTTTGGCCGGGCTGAGCAGGACCGAGCCCGCAGGCAAGGCCGCAGCGGCTTCTCCCAGATGGGTCTTGGCGCGTTCGACCACGGCGGCCACCAGAGGCGAGTGAGGCGACACGTCCGGAAAATACTGCGCAGTCGCGTAGCTCGAGAGCGCGGCCAGCACGGCCACCTCTTCCTCGGGCAAGCCGAACTCGCCCACCAGGAAGATAGCTCCCGGCGCGACGACGGTGGGCGTGCCCACCAAGGTGGTTCGTTCCCGTCTCATTCGAGGTATCTATGTAAAATAGCCGCACCTGGCCCCGAGGCCAGTTTCTGCTTGCAGCTTCGGCAATTCGGGGCGCCTGCCGAACGCGGCGGACCCTACCTCTGCTCGGTTGGTCCGTGATCCATGAGGGGGGAACGCCGGGGACTGCTCATTTCACGATTGCGTTGCGCTTGTCGGTACCACCTTGCCGTGGTAAGGCATATAATAACCAGGACACACATAAGCCTACCCCGGGGGTGGGTGAGCAGTACGTTATGTTTCCTTCGGTTACTTACTAGGGGTGCGGAGTGAGGAAAGCCAAAGCCCAGCCTGACAACACGGTGAATGCCATCCTGCGGGCGGGCCAGCTCGTGGATGGGAAATACCGGGTTGAGCGCCTGCTTGGCCAGGGCGGAATGGCGGCGGTGTGGGCTGGGACAAACGAACGCACGGGCAAGCGAGTCGCCCTGAAGGTGATCCTGCGCTCGCTGGCCACGACGAGAGAAGCGCAGGAGCTCTTTCACAGCGAAGTCCTGGCTGCCAGCCGGGTGAACCATCCCAACGTCGTGACGGTCTTTGACGTCATCGAACATGAGGGAATGCCCTGCATCGTGATGGAGCTGCTCGACGGAGAGCCACTGGGGAACTACATCGCCTTCAGGGGATTTCTCACCGTCAGCGAAGCCACGATGGTGCTGCTTCCCGCCATGCGGGGGGTGGCCGCCGCCCATGCACAAGGTGTGATCCACCGCGATCTGAAGCCGCAGAATATCTTCATCTGCATCGGGCCCGATGGGCGCGTGGTGACCACCAAGGTCTTGGATTTCGGCATTTCGGTCATGATGGAGCGAGTGATGGACCACTCGGCAGAGTCGGCCTCGGCCTTGGCCATGGGCACCCCGGCCTATATGTCTCCCGAGCACCTCAAGGGCTCGGCACGCATCGATGAGCGTGCCGATGTGTACGGGTTCGGCGTCCTGCTGTATGAGGCGTTGACCGGACAGATACCGTTTCCGGGTGAACCCGGACCTGAACTCTTCCATCGCATCTTGAACCAAGCCGCACCACCATTGGCGGCGCTACGTCCTGACTTGCCGCCTGGCTTGGTTGGCATCATCGAGAAGGCCATGGCCAAGAAGCCTGGCGATCGCTATTCCAACCTGAACCTGCTGCTGGGCAATATTGAAGACGAACTGGCACCGGCCACCCCTGCCCCGCGCTTGCTTACACCCGTCGCGGGGGTGCCCGAGTCTGTCTTGCGCGAACGTTCGTCGGGAAATTCTGTGGTGCAAGCGGTTCTGCCGCAGGAACCGTCGGGGCAGTTCCCCGACACGCAACTCTTCATCTCTCCGCACGTAGAAAACGAAGACCCGCCGTTTGTCGCAGGTGAGTCCGAGTTTGCTCCACCCGCTCCAGTGCCGGAGATTCCCAATTCTGTGGTGCAAGCCGTTCTCGAGCAGCAGCCATCCGGACAGTTTCAGGAGACACAGCTCTTTATCGCGCGGCCCACTGAAAAGGACATCCCGGTGGTTGCCGCGGATGGGCCGGCTGAGGATGGATTCAATCAGCGTCAGCCTGACGATGGATTCGACGATGGCCTGCAAGCGGTAGCGCTTGCGCTGCCGATGGAACCAGAGGCAAGCCCCTCGCCTCAAAAGACTTCGCAGATCACGGTCCCCCTGTCGGGCCTCCGATCGCTCGCCATCTTTCAAGATTGGCGCGTGGCGGTGGGCGCGGGGTGCGCGATCGCGCTGGGGTTAGCGGTTTGGATGGTCGTGCGAAGCACAGGTGATCACCGACAAGCTGCCCCAGCACCGATCGCCAATCCCGCGCCGACAGCCAGCAAGCCCTCCCTTCCGCCCACTATTCCTGCGCCAGCCGAGGCCAACCCCGCTGTCGCGGTTCCTGCGCCAGCAGCGGCCAGCCCTGCTATCGCGGTTCCTGCGCCAGCAGCGGCCACCCCTGCTGTCGAGGTTCCTGCGCCAGCGGCGACCAACCCTGCTGTCGCGGTTCCCGAACCGTTGGTAGCCTCGCCATCCCCAGCCAACCCAAGCGCGACTGCAACGACCGAAAATCGCGAAGCCACGCCTGCTCTGCGCGACGCAACTGTTTCGACCACTCCCTATCGCTCGCATGTGGCAGCCAAGAACGCCGCCCCACAGGGGCGGCACGCTGCGCACGGTGCTGGGAACGGGCATGCGCCCACGCTCAACCCGTCGCGGGCAGCGACGGCTGGCTCATCAACGAGGACCGCAGCGCCGGCAACAGCGGCCAACCCATCGTCCAAGTCCGCAGTTCCGCGTGCGGGCAGCCTCTCCGCAGATGACTTCTAGCAAAATCCATCGCACTATGAGTCTTCCCATGCACAATCCACTTCCGTCATTTCCTGCCGTGCGAGGAATCGCCATCGCGCTTGCGGCCTTCAGTCTTGCCATGTTCCTCCCGACCGCCCACGCGGCTGGCCGAGGGATAGAGCCGCCGCCTGCGGCGGAGACTGCGGACGATCCTGCCTACAAGAAGGCCATCGACGAGGGGCTAGCCGAATACGACGCCCGCCATTTCGAGGAAGCACGAATTCTTTTCCGGCGCGCCCACGAAATCAGTCCCAATGCGCGAACCTTCCGTGGCATCGGCATGACTTCTTTCGAGCTTCGCGACTATGTGTCGGCTGTGCACAACTTGTCGGCGGCCATGCAAGATGAGCGCAAGCCGCTCTCCTCCGGGAAACGCCAGCACACGCTGGAGCTGCTCGCTCGCAGCCGCATGTTCGTAGATGTGTATATCCTGACGGTTTCGCCAAAGAATGCGCAGGTGCTCGTCGACGGTCATGCGCCGGAATACGAGTCCGATGGAACCTTGATGTTTGGCTTCGGCTCGCACACGATTGAAGTCAGGGCGCCTGGCATGGTACCGCGCACGCTTCCACTCGATGTTCGTGGTGGTCAACGAAAGGAACTCCCGGTGTCGCTCGAACCCGTGCCGGTCGCGCCCAAGGCTGCCCCTGAAGCGGCCCCCGTCGCGACTGCCACGGAGCCGTTGCCCCCGACCGTGTCGAACGGCGGTGCGATTGCGTGGCTCATTGCCGGCGGTGCCACGGCGCTGCTGGCTGGCGGCGCCGGTTACTATTTGTACACCCGGCAAACTCAGCTCGACAACTGCCACAATCCCACGCCTGGCCTGCAATGCACCAACGAGTCCAGCATGAAGACTTGGCGGAACGTTGCCCTCGGCATGACGATTGGGGCTGGGACCGCTGCCCTGACCATGGCTCTCATCGGCATCCTCTCGTGGGAGTCCGGGCCCGCTCCCAGCCAGGCCCCCAGCGCATTCAACTGTATGGTGAGCCCGCTCGGGATTTCTTGCGGTAGTACATTCTGAAACTGGTTTCAACCCCTCACTGCGGCTGAAGGTCGCAGCAGTATTGCGTCACCGGCTTGCCCGTCGCGCTGACGCCCGAGAACCCCGGGTCAGGGCAGTGCATGCCCGAGTAGTACCCTTCCGGCGTATCAGACCCCGAGCAGGAGAAGCCGAAGCGACCCTCCTGACATCCGGGGACTGCCAGGGTGGGGACGCAGGAGCGGAAGTCGCAGCAGTAGAGAGTGGCCGAGTAGCCTTCTGCGCTGACCCCAGGAACGCCCGGGTCGGGACAGGTGAGCGGCGGGTAGTCCTCGTCCGGCGTGTCGAGCCCGTAGCAAGCGATGCCGAACCGGCCTGGCTGACAGCCGGGAACCGCAATGTCCTGTACGCAGCTGCCACCAGGCGGAACCAGCCCGGGGGTATAGCAACAGAAGATATTCTGGTTCGCATTGTCGGCCTGCTTGGGGACAGGGCAAAGTTGATAGTAGACGTCGGCGCGACTTTGGTTGGCCAAGAGATCCTGCGCGGTCGGCAGGGCGCCAGTCGGGCAGATCCATCCCATCAAGGCCGCCGAACATCCCAGGCTGGCGGACTGAATACAGGCCGGGATTCGTGCCGCGCCGGAGCAGCAGTAGTTTATCAAGTCACCCTGTCTGACACCTTGATTGCAATGAATCGCGGCATTGAGCGCCTCAGGACGGTCTGCGCCGCGACACTGATAGCCAACAGTGCCGGCGTCGCAAGTTGCGACCGGATCGTACGCACAAGGTGTCACCTGAGCGGAGCAGCAATAGGCTTGTGTCCCGTCGGCGCCAACTGGCCCCTGGTCGGCGCACACCAGGCCCTGGGGAACCCCGTCAATGTAGGTCGGGTCTTGGTCCGGCCGGCTTGCGCCCGTGCAGAAATGGGCGACCAGCCCCAGCGTCTCGGCCGCTGCTCCGCCCACGTCACAGTTGACCGCCGCGGGATCGGCCATGCACGCGCTGTCGGGAGCCGATGGATTGCTAGTGCACGCGTCGGGAGCAAGACCACATAGCAGGAGCGCCAGCGTGAAACCCGGCGGCTGATTGCGCATGGCTAACATCGGTTCACCGAAGCCATCCTGCGGGCGTTTCCGGCGCGGGCAAGGGTGGAAAGACGCACGGCTGAGGCGTGCTCGCGCCCCGGATGTCCGTCACCACGACCCCTTGACCAGCAGGCGTGAAGTTGACGTCTCCAGGGCCGAGGGTGATGTTGGCAAACTCTGCCGCCACGTCCAGCGAGCCCATGTTGTCGATGATGACATTGTTCAATGTGACGGGACCCAGAGGCAGGGTAGCGTTGAAGCCCTCGAGCGTGACCACCGGCCTCCGAAGACCCATGCAAGTCACGTGACGGATGTTCTGAAAGGTCAACGCCCTGAAATCAGGGAATGACGGTCCGGCGAATTGGGGATTGTAGGCGGTGCTCACCAAGATCGCGTTGGTCATGTCGCGCATGCAGATCTGGCTGTACGTGATGTTGTTGACCAAACCTCCCCGGCTCTCGTCAGACTTCACGCGAATGCCGTTGAAATCCGCGGCCGTCGCATCGGTCCCAACCGGTCGAGAATCGGCGTCGATGGTGAGGTCGTAGATACTGACGTTCTCAACTCCGCGGGTCACCACGCCATCATGGGAGGTGTCGTGCCCGTAGGTCTCGCTGCCGATCGACATGCCGTGGCCGGTGCCGAAATGGTTGTGCGCAATGACCAATTCGGACACCAAGTGACCGCCTTTGATCGCGATTTGGTCGTCTCCAGTGCTGATTGTGCTGCATGCAATGACCCCGCACTGGGCCACGTTTCCCTCCCCTGGGTCTATGCCATCGGTGTTGCGGGCAAAGCTCGGGCTCAGAACCTCTCCCCGACTGTTGGTCCATCGCGAAGGCGTGAGAATGGTGACGCCCCAGACGATGAAACCCTTGCCAGAGGTCGAGCAGTTCCCGTCAGCCGGATACGAGGTGATCTTGACGTGAAACTTCGGCGAATTGTGCAGGGTGATTCGGTAGAGCAGCAAGCCCGTGGTTCCCGTGCTCGAGTTGATCAGGGTCGGATTTCCGATGCTGCCGTCGATGGCACGAAGCGCGTAGGACGCCTGCCACCACGAGTAGTTCTTCCCGATGAGCGGCTCGCCGCCCTGACCATCGATGATTCCATCGCCGACAACGCCCGGACTCGTGCCCGCCAGGGTGATGAAATCGGTGCACGCGCCCGAGTCGCTGATGCCGATCGAGCCGCAGTTGCCAGTCTTTTGGTAGAGGGCGGGATTGCGGGAGGCGTAGAGGGTCGTCCCTTTGTCGATCCACAACGTCACACTGTCGATTTGTAAGTGTCCTGTGACAAAGGCGTTGTTCTCGCCGTCGCTCACAAGCTTGACCGCTTGGCCCTTGCACGCGAGCAGGGCGTTCTGAATTCGGGTTGTGTCTAGGTCGGTTCCGTCGTCTCGTTCAGTGGGCGCCGACTTACTTGCCGTCAAGGTTTGACAAACGTCAGTCGGAAGCTGCGGTTCCGCTGGTAGATTCGGATCGCCAGCGCCACAAGCCGGCGCCCCGGCCAAATCGGCCGGGTCCGCCGTGCCGCAAACTGTTTCAATCGCGGGAAGGTCATCATTGGCCCCGCAGGCAGCCAGAGAGAGCAGAGAGACTGCAGCTAGGGCACCAGGCCACAAGCTTGTGGCTCGCTTGCCAGACGTTAGGCCATGGTGCTGCTTCGCCATCGGATGGTGCCGGATCGAACTCCTGGCTGCGGGGTTCTGGTTGAAATTGCCCTCGCTCAGCAACCCTGTCCCGCCGGGCACGGCCAAGCGGTTGTGCTAGCGCAGGTCCACTTGCCCGGCGTCCCCGCACTTGTCGTCGGGCAGACGCAGTAGCCGGTCTTGGCGGACCCTTTCGAGTCGCTGTAGCCACCATTGACGTTGCAGGGCACGCAATCGGCCACCGAGCAGGGTTGGCTGGCTTGCGGCGCGGTAGTAGGACAAGACGGATCGATGACTGACGGTATCTTGTAGCAAGAGTAGTCGATTCCCGCGGGGAAGGAGCAACCTGACTGCTCCAGGTAGGTTCCGCCCGAGCAGGTTTCCGACTTGAAGCCGACGCTCTTGGGCCCGCAGGTACCGTAGCAAAGCTGCGGATCGGCGTCGGTGCAGACGACAGCCTTGGCTGGAATGGAACCCGCAGCCGTGAGCAGGGTCGAGCATAGAGGATCGAAAGCCCCGGTAGAGCCTGTGCTGCCACCGCCGCTGGTGGCCGTCGTAATGGCGGCAGTGCCACCCGCCGACGTAGTGGCCGGCGCACTGGCTGCGCCGCCTGTGCCCCCGGTCGGCGTGGTGTTTGGCGCGCCCGCTGCGCCGCCTGAGCCACCGGCCGGCGTGGTGGCCAGCGCGCCCGCTGCACCCGTCGTGCCTGCGCTCGGCGTGCCCGCCATGGCGCCTGCCACTCCCGTCGTGCCTGCGCTCGGCGTGCCGGCGGCGGCGCCCGCCGTGCCGGTCGTCCCAGCGGCGGCGATGGTGCTCGGGTTGTTGCTACCGCAGCCGTGGGCAAGGAGCAGTTGTGACAAGAGCGCCACTGTTCCAATGTACGTTGCAGACCGTATTGTCATCGAAGCCCTCGCTTTTTTTCTTGGGGTTAGTCTTGCGTTTCCACTGGTTGGTGCCCGAAGCAGTCACAGTTTTTCGCAAACTTCACCCTAGTTGGCGCTCACATCTGCCGAAGCGTCCTGTGTCGCGGGGACATCGCCAGCCGCGTCCGCATCGGTGGCCACGCCCCCGTCAGAGCCGATGGCGGCTCCTGGCCCTGTGTTTTCGTACTCGCACAGACGGTTCCCGCTGGCGCTGAACGCACGCCCGCTGGTCGCAGCGATGGCCCAGGGAGCGGCAATCCTGATGTGGCCGCCGATCTCCGTGTCGCGAATCACGGCTTGGCCATTCGGCGCCGCGCCGGCCGTGCTGTCGTCCCACGCCCGACCGAGATAGGCGGTTCCGGTCGGCATTCCCGAGTCCCCCACCATCTTGCTTTTGACGATGAGAAAGCCGAAGGGATTCGCAGTCTCAGTGCTGGGCGCGATATTCGTGCTGTCGGTCTTGCGGCCGCTCACATAGGTGATGGTGCAGCCGTCAAACACCGCCGTGCCCCGGCCAAAGATGAAATCCGTGTCGCCCTCGATAGTGCTGTTCTTGAAGTACGAACGGGCCACGATGGTCAGCTTGGACGACTTGACCTGCAGGGTGTCTTGGTTGCCGATGAGGCGAACGTTCTGGAACACAGCCTGGTCGCCTTGCACGGTGAGCGCCACCGCCTGGATGTTCGAAGTCAGACTTCCCTCGGCGAAATCATTGGCAATGGTCAGGTTCTGGGCCTGGAAACCCGCCGCAGAAACGAAGAATGTGCTGCTTCCGCTGGTTCCGTAGGTGGTCCCCGTGGGCAGAGAGCAGGCGTTAGTCTTGCTGCTGTCCACGGTCTTGCCGTTGTAGTTGTCAAAGGCGATGGTGACCTTGGTCGCGTCCGCGTCTGCACCATAGAGGGTGATGGGCGCAGACCCTTTTACGCAGACCAGCTCGCGGTAGCTGCCAGGCTTCACCAAGATGTAGACGCGGGTGCTGTTGCCCGAGCCGTTGGCTGCGGTGATCGCGTCTTGTACCGTGGTGTGCGTGCCACTTCCATCCGCTGCGACTGTGTAGGTTGGCGTGTAGCTGCCGGCAGGGGGAAGTCCAGCCGAAGGGTCCCAGTTGTCACGCACCAGTGCTCCGATGGTGCCCGCCTGCGCCAGGTAATTCTGCACCGTGAAGCACGCGGCCGAGGCATCCGTGAGCTGCGGCCGGGTTTCCGAGCCGGTGTACTCCGCGGTGCAGGTCACCGCAAGAGGAGTGCTGCCGCCTGTCCCAATTGCCCCGCCGGTGGCAGTGGTTCCGCCGGCCGATAGGCCGCCGCTGCCAGAGGTGGTTCCGCCGGTTGGCATCGTGCCACCAGTCGTGGCTGTTCCGCCCGTCGGCGTCGTGCCGCCGCTGCCAGCCGTGGTTCCGCCGTTGGGCGCGCTGCCGCCGCTCGCGACTGTGCCACTACTCGTCGAGCTTCCTCCGGTCACGGCGCTTCCCCCAGCCGCGACCGAACCACCGCCGCTCGCCGCGCCTCCTGGCCCAGCTTTTCCGCCTGTGTTTGGAGCTGAGCCATTGTTCGAGGACGAACTGCAGGCAAAGACGACCAGACACAATGTAGTAACAGGCGCGACGAGATACCGTTTCATGACCATGGACCTACTCCCTCGGTTGCGAGCCCAGCGGGCACGCTCAGAACTGATAGACGGTTTGGGCCATGCCGCGGATGTTGTGCGGCTTGGTCCCGTCAAGGTAGTTGACCTGGGTGTACTGGCCGGACACGCCAATCCGTGCCGCGGGCGTCACATCCCAGAAGAGGTTCGCGTCGGCGTAGCGTGACGTGTGTGCAATGGTGCCGAGCAGGTCGATCTCGGAATTTCCTGGGAGGAACAGCTTGGCAAGATTGCCCGAGTGGGACTGGGTGTAGTTCCCAGAGAAGAACAGCCGACCCGTGGGAGGCAAGTAGTACTGAAGGCCGACCCGGAATGCCTGCCACGCGATGGTGTGCAGAAAGCCATTCCTATCAAAAGTAACCAGGCCGTTGTCGATGTCTGGCGTGTAGACGAACGGGGGGCTGGATTGACCGGGATTGGGCAAGGTCTGGAACTGCGCCCCACCGCCCGAGGTGATGAGGTCGGCGATTCCGGTCCCCCTAACGAAAGAGCCAACCAGGGTGAGGCGGTTGCCACGGTCGTCTGCGCTGGCAGCAGGGATCACCGGAACAAGTGCGTCCACTGACACGCCCCAGCCCGTCGCGCTGTTGGAGTGCTGCACGGGGGGCGGGGCAAACCCATCCACCTTTAACTGCCGCACAGTGCCAGACACGCCGAGCGAGAGAGGCAACGCCACGGTGCCCACGTTGCCGGGCGTGGTGATTCCTTTCCAGCCATTGACACTGAGGCGCAGGCCCGCGTTGGCGTCGGGAACCTCCGCGTCGCGCTGGGCCGGGCGCACGGCCGAAGCGGCCACATCGAGGCTGACCGCGCCAGTCGCATAGAATGTGTGAGAAGCGCGAAGCTGCATATTGCGTGAGAAGAGCTGATTGGGCAGCCCGAGAAACTCCAGCGAACAGGGCGAGAAGTAGTTCTGCCAGCCGAACACGTCGTAGGTCTGCCCCATGAGCACGTTCACGTAGGGATTCTCCAGCTTCACGAAGGCGTGCCTCAGCCGAAGCACGGGACTGCTGAAGTAGGTGACCTCCGATGTGGCCGGTGGGGTCTCCTGGTGGCCGAAGAAGTCGGCTTCCAACACGGCCGACGGCTTCACCGGCCCAACCTGCGGCGACTCCAAGGCAAAGCCCAGTCGCGTGTTGCGAATCGAGAACTGCGTACGACCATTCCGTCCTTCGTAGGTTTCTTTTCGGGCCACCAGCGCGCTGCCGATCGAGTCGTTGTAGCTCCGCGTGGTGTCGTAGATGAGGTCAGCCTCCACGAAGCCGTAAAGAGTCACCGCCCATCTGCGCGCGGCCTCACCTACGCCCACCGTCAGCGAAGGCCGGGTGAACCAGGAGGGACTCGGCGCTGGGGGTGACGGCTCAAGCACGAGGCTGGCTGGCGGCGGTGTGACCACCACCGGCGCCGGCAGCGATGCGCCAGCGACTTTCGTCTCAGGAGAAGACGAAGGCACTGCCTGGGAGGGAGCCGCAGGGAGTGTGCCGGCTTCCGCAGCTGACATGTCGCTCGCCGGATAGCTGCCCGAAGGCTGCTCGGCGCGCGCAAGACCGGCGGTTGCGCCGAGAGCGAACACAACTGCGACGAGAGACCGCAGCTTCCCTGCATCTGGTGTCGATCGATCCTTCATGTGTCGAGATCTCCGAGGTGAACATCCAAGCAGCGCGAGAACCAGAACTTGCCTGCGCATGTTCCTTGCCGTGTTTAGTGCCCGCCGCCCTGGGTTTCTTCGGCCGAAACGACGCATGGTCGCTGCGCCGCTGGCATCGTGTTCGTGCCCGCGCGCGGTGCGCCGTTGGCGACCGCGAAAGACGCGCCCGCGGGCCAATCTCGGGTAGCATGGGGAGGTGGCCGCATCGATCGCGAAAAATTGCGACTGCATCGGGCACCCACAAGGCGACTCCGGTACACGTGAGACCATGGAATGTTCTGTCTCGCCTTTGGGGGAAAGCATGAAACCACTGCCGTCAACGTCCGTCCTGGTTGCCTGGGTACTTGTCCTCACGCCCTTGACGATCTTGGGCGGAGCCTGCACTTCGGCCAATGTCTCGGGAGTTGGCAGCGCCGGCTGCGGTGGCAACGACGGCGGAGGCAACGCCGGCGGCACAGGCGGCGCGGCCGACACCGGTACGAGCCTGATCTCGGTGGTCCCCGACGCAGGGCCAGTCGACGCTTGCGTTCCGCTCACTGCATCCGCCGCCTGCGCGCCTTCAGGGGGGCCGTATTGCGGCGTGATCGGCGATGGCTGCAATGCCGAGATTGATTGTGGCAACAACTGCCCCACCGGATGGTCGTGCGATCCGACCCAGCACACGTGCGTGGGCGGCGCGGACTGCAACCCGACCTATCAATGCACCTACACCGTCGGGTCCGCCAGCGGCTCCTACTGTGGCAAGATCACCGACGGCTGCGGTCACGCGCTCGCCTGCGGCGACAACTGTGCCAGCGTGAGTCCGGGTTGGGTGTGTGAGAATAGCCTGTGCGTGGGCAATGCCGATGTCTGCACGCCCGCCACGTGCGATCCAGTGGCCGGGGCGCGCTATTGCGGCAAGGTAGGTGACGGTTGCGGGCGCGGAATGGACTGTGGTGACAATTGTGCCAGCCTCAATGCGGGTTGGGTGTGCAGCACCGCCACAAGTTCCTGCGTGGGAGGGTCTGGCTGCAAGAAGCTCGTCTGTGATGGCGCTGCCAACTTCAGGTACTGTGGCAAGGTCGGTGATGGCTGCGGAGGAACGGCCGACTGTGGAGATACCTGCTCGACCTTCCAGGCCGGCTGGGTTTGCGACCAGAACAAAGGATTGTGCACCGGCGGACCCACCTGCGTGCGCGGCGCGTGCACGACCTCGGGAGGCGGCCAGTACTGTGGCGACATCGGCGATGGGTGTGGGGGCACGCTCCACTGCGGCGACTGCCCGGGCAGTGGAACCTGCACCGCCAACGTCTGTCCTGTCCAAAGTTGCGGCGCCATGTGCGCCGCCCAGGTGAAATGCGCCGCTGGATCCACCAGCATCACCGGAACCGTCTACGATCCCGCTGGCAAGGTTCCCCTGTACAACGTCATCGTCTACGTACCCGATGCGCCGCTGGCCAGCATCTCCACCGGTGCCTCCTGCGATACCTGCTCGGCCTCGGTGTCGGGCAAGCCCATCACCACCGCACTGACCGACTCAAGTGGCAACTTCAAATTGGACAATGTTCCAGTGAGCGTTGATTTCCCGCTGGTCATGCAGGTGGGCAAGTGGCGACGCCAGGTCACCATCAAGTCATCGGAAGTCAGTCAATGCACCAGCAAGGCTATTGCAGACGCCTCGAGTGGCCAGGCGCGGCGTCTGCGCCTGCCGCGCAACCAGAGCGAAGGCAGCATCCCGAAAATGGCCATCACCGCTGGTGATGCCGACCGGCTGCAGTGCCTGTTCACGAGAATGGGTATCGATACTGCAGAATTCACCAACCCCGAGGGGACCGGCTCCATCAATATCTACGAGGACAACTACTCCGTGAGCGCGCCCGCGGCCTATGACAGCGGCTTCAACGGCGGCGCGAGTTGGCCGTCCGCCAACGTCCTGTGGAGCGCTATCAATACCATGATGAAGTACGACGTCATCCTCATGGCGTGCGGCGGGAGCAACGAGCGCTACGAAGGAGACAAGACCGCGCTGCTGCCCGACGCCAATGGCTACTTCCCGCCCGATGGGTCGGGCAACATTCTCACTGACGCCATGAAGCTGAACATGGTCCAGTACGTGAACAGCGGGGGCCGCACCTTCGCCGAGCACTACCACTGGGGTTGGCTGCGTTCGTACCCACCACGCAAGGACATCACGAAGTATCCGCCCGGCAGTGCCTCCAACCCAGCCTCGATCGCGCCCGACGGACACGCTCCCTTTGGTGAGGTGGCGACTTGGGACACGGGCGGAAGCAGCTCGCTGGGCAGCAGCATCACCGCGTTGGTCGACACGTCCTTTCCCAAAGGCCAGGCCTTTGGCCAGTGGCTTGTCTCGGTCAATGCATCGACCACGCCAGGGTCGATCATGCTCGGCAGCGACGTGAAATCCACCGCCCTGACCACCCTGCCGGGGATCTCGCAACAGTGGATCTACCAGGCCACGCCTTCATCCTATGTCCACTACTTCACCTTCAATGCCCCTGTGGGCAAGCCAGCCACCACGCAATGCGGACGCTTCGTCTTTACTGGCCTGCATGTGGCCACCGCGGTGATCTCGAACCCCGACGCCAAAGGCACCTTCCCCAGCAACTGTGTCATAGCCCGCGACCTGTCCGGGCCGGAAAAGGCCCTGGAGTTCATGATGTTCGACCTGGTGTCGTGTCTGATGCCTGACCCTGGCATTCCCACGCCGCCGCCGGTCGGCGGGGGCTCCGCACCGCCCACACCGCCCGAAGCT
>Ga0224523_1000773_pt1 | contig 15010 bp, 13 predicted proteins | sample CFST50metaG_FD_182732 | JGI IMG/M metagenome (GOLD analysis project Ga0224523, IMG submission 182732) | Peat soil microbial communities from Stordalen Mire, Sweden - C.F.S.T50 | ecosystem: Environmental > Terrestrial > Soil > Wetlands > Peat | place: Sweden: Norrbotten County, Stordalen Mire...
ACTAACAACTTTAACAACTTTTTTCCCCGATTACAATATGTCAAAGAACTTTATAAACTTTTTTCAAAAAAAATAAACTTTAAACGAAATAACTCTGTGACCTCAGTGGTTCTCAGTGTAATTAAAAATTAAGAACTTACACAACTTGTCCCGCATGGCGGGAGAGTAACACAAAGAAAACCTAAAATGGTCCATATATCATATGGGCCTTTTTTTTTGCATTTTGTAAAATATTTCGCTTTTGGGTGTAACCATTTGTACCTTTACAGGTAATCAATGCAGAAGACCAAAAAAAGTTAAGGTGGCTGATATAGCAGATGAAATATTGATGCAGAATGTGAAGGATGGTAATCTCTCTGAGATGTCTGTTCTTTTTGAAAGATATCATCTCAGGATCTATAATTTTTTCTTCAGGCTCACATTTGATATGGATGTAAGCCAGGACCTTACCCAGAATTTATTTTACAGAATGATCAAGTATAAGAACAGTTATAAAGGTGATCATTCTGTAAAATCATGGATATTTCAGATTGCCAGGAATCTTCATATCGACTATTGTAATGAAAAGAAACGTTCCGGTGAGCTATTCCTGAAAACCAGCAAGTATGAAATAGAGCCAGCTGATGTACAGGATGGCTATCACGAGGATGATTATGACCGGCTTGAAAAAGCTATGTCAGATCTTAGTGCTGATCAGAAGGAATTGATTGTACTCAGCAGATACCAGGGATTAAAATATGAGGAGATCTCTGTTATTACAAATCAATCGGTTGCCGCAATTAAAGTTGCCATGTACAGGGCAATCAGGCAACTAAGAGGTATATATTTTAAACAGATTTAAGAGAAGAATTATGAAATGTGAGGAAGTTGAATTAAGAATGATCGATTATCTCGATAAAAATCTTGAAGAAAGCATAAGTCATGAGATTGAAAAGCATCTTGAATCATGCGAACGATGCATTGATGATTTAAAAGATATTCAAAAGGTCTTTAATCTTATTTCAAAGGGTGAAATGGTGAAGCCTGATGATTCGCTGCGGATCAATTTTTATCATATGCTTCACAATGAAATTAAAAAGAATGAATCAGGGAAGAGTTTATTAATGAAAAAAGCACAGGCTCCCTGGTATAGTCTCAGTCAGTACAGAGTTGCAGCAGGTATTGCTTTACTTATAGGCGGAACATTCATTGGCATGCTTATAAACGGCAAACTAAATAATTCCAATACCTCTAATGAAGTAAAACAATTGCGTTCGGAGGTTTACGATCTCAAAAAGACAGCCATGTTCACAATGCTGGAAGATGAATCATCGAGCGACAGGATACAGGCAGTAAGCTATGCAGATCAACTGGATAAGCCAGATCCAAATGTAGTTGCTGTTCTTGTTAAAACTTTGAATAGTGACAAAAATGTAAATGTCCGGATGGCAGCTGCATATGCTCTCTCAAAATTTGCAGATCAGCAGGCAGTATGCGACTCACTGGTTAAGTCTCTTTCTCTGCAGGCTGATCCAATACTGCAGGTGACTCTCATAAATATACTTGCTGAGCGAAAAGTAAAAAGCGCACTTCTGCCAATACAAAAAATAATAGCAAACAGAAGCACATTAAAAGAGGTAAGAGCTGTGGCAGAAAACAGTTTAAGAGTTCTTATCTGAGAACATAAGAAAAAATTGAATTCAGTTTAAAATAAATCGTGGCAGATTCCGGGTTTGCCTGATTGCAAAATGTTAATTATTTAATAATAAATGTTATGAAAAAAATGAAAATCAGCCTTATAGCTTTGTTAATGTTCCTTACTGCAGGAATTCTCTCTGCACAGGAATACAAGATTCCTACCACAAATTCCAAAGATGGAAAACTTATCCTGAAAGACTTCTCCGGATCACTGCCAATTGAAGGTTACAATGGAACCGACATCATAATTGCTTCAACATCTGAAGACCTCACCCCCCCTGCAAAAGCCAAAGGGTTAAAGCCTGTATTTCCTGCAGGGACTGATAATACAGGAATTGGTCTTGATGTGGAGAAAACTGATAACACGATTACGGTGACCTGCCTTCTGCCCTTTACAAGAGACGGAGAATATAAACTCAGAGTCCCGGAAAACCTTTCGGTTGAAATTACCAGCGGATGCGAGCGGAATACAGACATTTCTATTCAGAACCTGAAGAATGAGATTGATATCAAGACCTGTCATGATATTAAGCTGGCCAACGTAACAGGCCCTCTGGTTCTATCAACGATCAGCGGAAATATTGATGTAACCTATAGCAGCATTAATACCGCCAAATCATCGTCTGTTAATTCAATAAGCGGAGAAATTGATATAACATTGCCAGTAAAAACAGCAACGGACCTTGAATTAAGAACAGTTTCCGGTGCAGTCTATTCTGATTTCGACTTTTCAGATACTCGAAAGAATATGAAAAAGATCGGCGGTAATGACATGAATTATTCTCTCAATGGAGGTGGCTTTAAATTTAACATCGGGACAGTAAGTGGAAACATATATCTGAGGAAGGGGAACTAAAAATTCACGGAATTGGCTTCGCCGAGATCGTTTTGCTCGGTTCGGATTGACGATTGGCCGCTCCGAGTTCGCCTTCGGCTCGGTTGCGGATTGAATGACGTCCTGTCAGTTCTAAAATCCGCAATCGAAAATCCGAAATTTCTTAGCGTCTCTCAAATAGTCTAAATTTTAAAATATTTATTTCAATGAAAACAGCAACAATTTTGGTTGTTTTATGGATGTGTTTTGCCACATCCCGGGCTCAGCAGATTATTGAAAAACATCTGGATTTTTCGGGAAAAGAAACAGTCTGCCTGAAAATTCAGATTGCCGATTCAATAAATATTCAAACCTGGAATAAAAATGAAGTCTATATAAAAGCTTCAGTTAATGTAAATGAAAATAAAGATAATGAGGCATATATAACTTCATTTGAGGATTCAGGGAATACAATACTTGTCAAGGCAAATTTTAAGGATAACTATTTCAAGAGAAAAAAGAACTGCTGTGACGAAACTGACATTTTCTGGCAGATATATGTCCCGGAAAAAACTAAATTTTCGGTGGAGACAATCAATGCTAATGTAACAATATCCGGTCGGACCACTGAGATGAATGTAAAATCTATCAGCGGTTATATCGACCTTACAGAACCGGCGAGTAAAAATGCAGACATAGATTTTTCCACAATTTCAGGAAGAATGTATTCTAATCATGAACTTGCTCTTAGTAAAGCTCATACAGGAATCCCTTTAAAAATAAATGAAAAACTAAACAATGGTGGAGATCCTGTAAAGCTCGAAACAATAAGCGGTGATATCTATTTCAGGTAGTAAAATTTTTATAAAGATTACTTTATAAACTGACAGGCATGAAGAAGTTCAATATTCAGATAGCATTACGTAACATTTTACGTCACAGGCTCATCTCATTTATAACAATATTCGGATTAGCTATCGGACTTGCCGGAAGTATGTTTATTTTTCTATGGGTATCGGATGAACTCAACTACGATCATTTCAATAAGCTTGGAGATCGTTTATTCAGAGTTGAAGAAGATCAGCCATACTCAAAAGGACTTTATCATGTTAATGTGACGCCATGGCCATCGGGACCAGTCTGGAAAGAGAGCATTCCGGAAATTGAGAACAGCTGCAGAATGACCAGCACCGGAAGTCTTCTTTTCCGAAGAAATGATAAGATTTTTTATGAAGATAAAGTTGTTGCAGCTGATTCATCTTTCTTCAGAATGTTCACCTTCCCTCTTCTGGAAGGAGATGTCCGATCTGTTCTCAGAGATCCGCAGTCGATTGTGATCAGCGATGAAATGGCCAGAAAGTATTTTGGAAATGAAGATGCCCTGGGGAAGAGTATCGAAATTAATAATTCTGAAGTATTTCAGGTATCAGGAATTATGAAGAAGATCCCCACCAATAGTTCAATAGAAGCTGACTTCCTCATTCCTTTCAGTTATATGAAGAAATCAAGCTGGTATTCTGATAACTGGTCGAATAATTCGATAGCCACTTATATTTTGAGTGGTAAAGGAACTGATCCGGAAGTGATAAAGACTAAGATTAACAAGGTAGTTAAAGATCATATTACTCAAGGCAGCACAAAGTTTATGCTCTTTCCTTTCCTTAAGATCCATCTTCACGAATACTGGGGTTTCGGACATCCTCCAGGGGCTATAGTTAATATATGGATCTTTTCATCGATAGCAATTCTTGTGCTGATCATTGCCTGTATTAATTTCATGAATCTCAGCACGGCACGATCAGCTTCAAGGGCAAAAGAGACAGGTTTGCGGAAACTAAACGGTGCCTTCAGGAGAGATCTGGTTTTTCAGTTTCTGGGAGAAAGTTCGCTTCATGCTCTTACCGGGATGTTACTGGCAATTGCGCTTGTCGCTGCACTTCTGGGACCTTTCGATATCCTTACCGGGAAAACATTCAGGGAAAGTGACCTGATAGCACCTGTATTTATTATGAGTGCTCTGATTATCACAATTATTACTTCTCTGATTGCAGGCAGCTATCCTGCATTCATCCTCTCTTCCTTTATGCCGATAAATGTTCTGAAATCGGGCATGACAGGTGGAACAGCTGGAGTCTATTTCCGTAAGATAACAGTAGTTGTACAGTTCATTATCAGTATTGTTCTTATTCTGTTTACTCTGGTTACTTATCGCCAGCTGAAATATATGCAGGGCAAATCATTGGGGTATGACAAAGAGAACCTTATATACCTGCAGATGAAAGAAAATATGATAGATAATTATTCTGTCATTAAGCAGGAGTTCTTAAAAAATCCCTCTGTGATAACAGTTTCAGCATGTACAAATCCCCCGCAAAATATCGGCAGCAATGCTGATAACATATCATGGGAAGGAAAATCGCCAGATGAACATTCTTTGGTAAGTATGGCCGGGGTGGATTTTGATTATGCTGAGGCCATGGGTTTAAAGCTCAAGGCGGGCAGAACTTTTTCAAAGGCTTATTCAATAGATATTCCGCACGATTCGTCGGGTACATTCATGATCAATGAGCAACTTGAAAAATTAATGGGGACAGATAACGCAGTGGGAAAACAACTTAAATTCGGAACTACCCGGGGTCAGATTGTAGGAGTAATGAAGGATTTCAGTTATCAGTCTCTGCGATCTAAAATAGAACCGCTTGCTGTGTGGATATGGCCTTCCAAATACCTTAATTTCATCTATTTCAGGGTTAAGCCGGGTAATATGCATGAAACAATAGCTAGTCTTGAGAAAACCTGGCAAAAGGTTATGCCTCTTTATCCTTTCGATTACAAGTTCCTCGATTAGGAAATAGATAAAATGTACAGGGTTGAGGAACGTACAGGCACCCTGTTGAAGTACTTCTCAGTACTTGCTATTCTGATCGCATGTATAGGACTTTTTGGTCTGGCTACTTATACTGTAGAGCAAAGGCGGCGTGAATTAGGACTGAGAAAGGTTCTGGGTGCATCGGGCAGATCAATATTCAGCCTTATTTCGAGTGAGTTTGTACAACTTTTGCTTATTGCCTCTCTGATTTCCGTTCCTCTCTCAATATTCATGTTGCAAAAATACCTGTCTGATTTTGCATTTCACATTCAGCTTTCACCAGGGATATTTGTTCTGGCACTTTTTCTGTCCATTGTAGTGACCGGTCTGGCAATTAGCTATCAACTTGTTACTGCGATAAGAACAAATCCGGCAAAAAGTCTTAAATACGAATAAGAGTATGTGACATCCTTTGCGGGTATTGCTGAGTTACTGTGTAATGTTTGAAAAAGTTTTTTCACACTTTAAATTGTATTGCAGGCAGGCATCATTTCATTTTTTTTGAAGTCTTTTTAAGGTAATATGTAACCCTTCAACCCGCGAAGCGTTATCAGACTTGTGACCGGGTAACATAATTGAATTTATCTCTAACAGATCTTACTTTATGAAAGTTAATATATTTAATAAAATTATTCTCAGTCAGATATTTGTTTTTCTGTTTGCCGGCAGCTATGGTCATTCAACAGATTCGACTATAGTGAAGAGAATTTATCATACGGCATTTACAAAAACAGCTCCTGTGATTGATGGTCTCATGAATGATGATTGCTGGAAGGCTGTTGAATGGACAACAGATTTTATCCAATCGCAGCCAGTTGAGAATAAACCTCCCTCTCAGCAGACAGCTTTTAAAATTCTATACGACAATGATAATCTCTATATGTTTGTCCGTTGTTATGATACTGAACCTGACAAGATCAGTAAGATTATGTCGCGAAGGGATAATTTCAGCGGAGATATGATATTTGTGGAATTCGACAGCCACTTTGATAAACAGACAGATTATCTGTTCTCTGCTTCAGCTTCAGGTGCGAAAAGTGATGGAGCAATGTCAGATGATGGGAATAACGAAGATGACAGCTGGGACCCGATCTGGTATATGAAAACATCTGTTGACGATGAAGGCTGGTGTGCCGAAATGAAAATTCCTTTAAGTCAGCTCCGCTTCAATAAGAACAGTGAACAGATATGGGGGCTTCAGGTTACACGAGCTATTTATCGTTCGCAGGAACGGTCTCAATGGCAATATATTCCAAAAGGTTCTCCCGGTGTAATTCATTTATTTGGTGAACTTCAGGGGATAAATAATGTAAAAACTAAACACCAGATCGAATTAATGCCCTATACAGTCGCACGTACGGAAAAATTTCAAAAAATTCAGGGTGATCCATTTAACACAGGAAAATTATCAAAGATCTCAGCAGGGCTGGACGGAAAGATAGGCCTCTCTAATAATTTCACACTTGATTTCACTATAAATCCCGATTTTGGCCAGGTTGAAGCCGATCCCTCAGTGGTTAATCTTACAGCGTTTGAATCATACTTTTCTGAAAAACGTCCCTTTTTTATTGAAGGTCAAAACATTTATCAGTTTATGCCAGATCAGACAATAGTAATTCATAATATGTATTCCGACAATCTGTTTTACTCCAGGAGAATAGGAAGATATCCCCAGTATTCTCCTTCAGTTGGAGACAGCGTCCACGTCAAAATGCCTGAATCGACAACAATTCTTGGTGCTATGAAGTTATCAGGAAAAACGAAGAAAGGTCTGTCAGTGGGTATTCTCGAGAGTCTGACATCAAGGGAAGATGCATTGATAGACAGTGCAGGGATAAGGAGAAAAGTGACTGTGGAGCCTCTCACAAATTATTTTGTAGGAAGAATTCAGCAGGATATCAATAAAGGGCAAACCATTCTGGGCGCCATTTTTACATCAGTGAACAGAGATATAAAATCAACCAATCTCGACTTCCTGCATTCAGCAGCCTATACGGCCGGAATAGACTTCCAGCATAATTGGAAAGACAGAACCTGGTATATAGCCGGGAATGCCGAATTCAGTGATGTCAAAGGGTCCACCACGTCAATTATTGAAACACAAACATCATCAGCGCACTATTATCAGAGGCCAGATGCAAAATATCTTGGTGTTGATTCATCTCTAACCTCACTATCAGGATACGGAGGGACGGTGAAATTCGGAAAAACAAGTAAAAAAAGATTGCAGTTTGAGACATGTGTTATTGTACGATCACCTGGCCTTGAGTTCAACGATATTGGCTACATGAGATCCTCAGATGTCATTTACCAGGGCAACTGGATGGGTTACTATCTTCGGAATCCATTCTGGATACTCAACTATTTATATTTTAATACAAATTACTGGATGTACTTTAACTACGGCGGCCAGCTTTTGTCAAGAAACTATAATACAAATTTTAATGCCCAGTTCAAAAACAAATGGAGACTCAATGGGCAATTTAACAGAGAGAGCCAGAATATCTCTACAACTTTGCTGTGGGGTGGCCCTTCGATTATTACACCTGGAAACCAGAGCTATAGCTTGTATCTTACTACAGATCAGTCGAAAAAACTTTCTTTCGCCAGCGGAATTTCTCAGGGATCAGGTGATGTAAACAGTTTCAGAAATCAGGAGTACTTTGGCGGAGTTTATATCAGGCCTGCAAATTCGATCTCAATTTCCCTTGAACCTGACTATAGCATTCAAAAAACTGAATTGCAGTATGTCAGTACCACAGGTACCAGTCAGAATCCGTTGTATCTTTTTGGCGCACTAAATCAGAAGACTCTGGGTATTACTTTCAGAATGAACTATACAATTAATCCCGAATTGAGCATAGAATATTATGGACAACCGTTTGTTTCAGCCGGAAAGTATTCTGCATATAAGAAAATCACCCAGCCGGATGCAAATACATTCAGACAAAGATTTTATGAATATAATCCTTCCGAACTGATCTTAGATCCTTTGACCAACACTTACAATGTTAATGATGGAGGAACCTACTCATTTGGAAATCCTGATTTCAATTTCAGACAGTTCCGGTCAAACCTTGTGGTAAGATGGGAGTATTTGCCAGGGTCTACAATATACCTTGTCTGGTCACAAGGGATAACGAGCACCGATACTAATGGTTTGTTTTCATATGGGAATGATATAAAGAAACTTTACAGCGTAACACCTCATAATATTTTTCTGGTGAAGTTTTCATATTGGTTTGCATTATAACAACTGACCTATTCCAACTTCCACCCCCCATCCCCCCAAGGGGGGCAAATGAATGAAATGGATTTCAAAGTCCCCCCTGGGGGATTTAGGGGTAAAATATCGGCAGGAGGATTAGATTGCTTTTGAGAATTGTATCAATTTTATTTGTTAGTTACCCGGCTCGTCAAATAAGCAATAACTGAGTAGACCGCTCCGATGATCAGAAGCATGAAAACAAAATTAATCATGGTGTCGCTGACTGAATGCGATCTGCCGTCAATATCCAGGAAACTAAAAACTGCAAAGATAATTCCAGCCAATAATATTATCCAGCCGGCTACAGATGCTGGTATAAAAAATATTCCAATTCGTTTAAACCAGGGAAATTTCATTTTGATGAGTTTTATAATGAGTAAATAATTAATATCAGAAAAGATAAAAGAATTATGAGAACATTAAACCAAACGGTTTCAAGGAAGTTTACTGGTTTTGGGTTCCCAGAGAGATAGTAGATTCGTCTAATGATTAGAAGATTTACTACGATCAAAACAATAGGAGAAACCAGAAAGAAAATAAGAGACATATACTTCTGCTTTCCTGCCAGCTCATGGATATTTGAAATCAGTGATGTCCCTGGCATATAAAAACTTCTCATTAAAAGCATCATAATTATAAAAAGCGGAACACTTAACCACCACCAGCTTACAACAGACTGGTCCTTCGCGTTTATGATGGCATCGGCCAGCATATCTTCGTGCTTTAACTGAGGCATTTCAGGCTTTGTCATTTTTTCAAGTTTTTTTTCGAAATTTTCCTTTTCCATTTCCAATAATGTTAAAAGTTAACTTTGGTTGCACTTCATCCGGAGTTTTTCCAGTCCTCTCGATAGAAGGGATTTTAGTGTTACTTCATTTAAATTCAGAATCTCCGCAATTTCTTTGTTAGTTTTTCCTTCGAAATATCTTAAAGCTATTACTTCCTGATATTTAACTGGCAGTGTCTTTAATTCCTTAAGCACGGCAACAAATTGATTATGTTTTTGAAGCTCTGTTTCTATACCATTCCTATCCTCCTCCATGTAATTATTGAAGATATTCATGTCTTTAATATTTAGCCTGTCAAATACAGAGTTTTGCTTTTGTTTGTGTCTGAAATAGAGATTTACCTCATTTGTGGCAATCCGGTACAGCCACACTTTTACAGAAATACCTGAGTATTTAAACTTGTGAACATGCTGAAAAGCTTTAAGAAAAGTTTCCGCTGCAATATCGGCTGTATCGTCAAAATTGCCCGTCCTGCGAAGTATGTATCCAAAAATGGGCCGGTAGTATAATTTGAAAAGCTCCGAAAAGCTTTCAGGATTTTTTCTGATTCTGTTTAACAGATCATTTTCGTCCATTCTGAATCAAAATATTTTGACATCAATAATTCAAAAAGATTGTTGAAGTTGCATTTTTTCAGTAATGATTGCTGCAAATAATTATAAACTCTGTGCCGGTGGTCTTTCTGTTCCTGAAACTGAATGAAAACTCATGATTTATCAGTATCTCCTGAACGAGTGTTAATCCTATCCCCTGTCCTCCTGGTTTTGTTGAAAAGAATGGCGTGAAGATTTTTTCTGATATCTCTTTTGAAAGACCTGCACCATTGTCTTCGAAATGAATACTCACAGGTTTTATTTGTGTCGAGACTTGTATTTCTCCATCTGTCCCAATCGCTTCAGCTGAATTCTTGATGATGTTTGAAAAGATCTGCTCCATCTGACTTCTGTCAGCATGAATTACGGGTGAAGAGATATCAAAGTTTACTTCAACATTTATGTTCTTTTCTTTAAGTACTGAGCTGTAAGAATCGATCACGACCCTCAGTGATTCATTAAGATCCATCTTCTCTTTTTCGGGAAGGGGAAGCTTAACAACATTAGAAAAATTCTGCATAAATCTGTTCATCTGATAGTTACGTTGAATAGCAATACCCAGCATCTTTGTAATATCATCTCTGTCGGAATCTATAAATGATTCAGAATTTGACTGAACACTTGACATTATTGAATTCACTGAACCAATGGTATTGTTAACTTCATGAGCCATCATTCTGATGAGCATGCCGTAGGCATCCCTTTCCGCTTTACGGATCTCTTCGGTGAACTCTTCAATCAGATAGAAAGGGTGTTTAAAGCCATGATCCATGAAATATAATTTCCGGCAAAGGTATTTCTTTGCATCAGCAAGGACCATCATCTGTTTTTCCTCATAATTGATTTTCTCTAATTCAGGAGCAAGACTGCTTTCGAGTTCGTTCAGATACTTTCCCTTATAATCGCTCAGGTGAATACCGAGACATCGGAATGCAGATTTATTTATATCCATTATCCTGTCGTCGAGATCAAGCATGACAATTCCCAATGGAGAAGATTCTATTAACAGGTCAAGAAAATGATTTTTCTCTCTTACCGTTAATCGTTCTTCCCTCAGTCGGTTAATCATGGAATTATATACTTCAATAATATTGTCGACATCGTTATTCCCGGTTTTCATCATGGTTATATTAAAATCCCCCTCTTTCAAAAGATTAAGACTTCTTCCAATGGTACTGATAGGCTTAAGGGATTTAATCAGAATCCATATAGTAACAGCAAATAAAAATGGTATTGCGATTTCGGAGCTGATTAACAGAACAGGACTGTTCTTATGAAATGTATAGACAGCAAGCGCCAGGAATAGAGAAAAGATCAGTGTCAGCCATATCAATGTCCTTCTTTTACTCATTTTTCTCTGTCTGTATTCCGTGTTTTTCCATTTTCCGGTATAAAGTAGCCCTGCTTATGCCCAGTTTTTCCGATGATCTTGAAAGATTACCGTCACATTCTTCAATTGTATTGATAATCATCTGTTTTTCCATTTCGTCAAGAGTTCCTGCTGATCCGAATTTTGCCTGATCAGGACTGCGCCCTGTATTCTGAGCCACAATAAAATCCTCTTCCTTTATCCGGTTATCTGACGACAGCAGTAGAGTTCTTTCCATTATATTTTTTAGTTCTCTCACATTTCCGGGCCAGGATTGTTCGCAGAGCCATTCGTTTGCTTCTCCCGATATAAGTTTTACAGGCAATGAATAGGTTTTAGCTGCCTGACCGATGAAATAACCTGCAAGAAGAGGAATATCATTTATCCTTTGACGTAGCGGGGGAACCTCAATCTGTATGAGATTAATACGGTATAAAAGATCCTCGCGGAATACACCCTTGTTCACCAGCGAGTAAAGGTTATGGTTTGTTGCTGATAATACTCTCACATCAACTGTTATGCTGTTGGGATCACCCAGCCGTTCAAAAGTCTGATCCTGGAGCACTCTTAACAACTTGACCTGGGAAGTGAAATTCAGATCGCCGATTTCATCCAAAAAAATGGTCCCTTTATTTGCTTTTTCAAACCTGCCGGTATGGTCTGTCTTTGCATCAGTAAATGCTCCTTTCCTGTAACCAAACATCTCTGACTCGAAAAGGCTTGCAGGGATTCCTCCCAGGTTTACCTTAACAAAGGGCTGTGATTTTCTCTGGCTATATTGATGAATAGCCGAAGCAATAAGTTCTTTTCCGGTCCCGCTCTCACCGGTAATTAAGACCGGGGCATGTGTGGGTGCAACTCTTTTTATAATAGTCAGGATCTCAATAAGTTTTGGATCCTCTCCTATTATGGCCTGAAATTCAGCCGGTTTCTCTCTTTTAATAAAATCTGAATCCTTCTTGCTATTTGTTGATAATGTTATGGATGTTTCAATAATCTTTAATAGCTGGATGTTGTTCCATGGCTTGGTTACGAAATCGGATGCACCAAGTTTAATCCCCCTCACTGCGAGTTCTACAGAAGCCCATGCGGTCATAAGAATTACAGGAATCGCAGGCTTCAGCAGTTTAATTTTTCTTAATATTTCTATTCCCTCATCGCCATTGATAGAAACGGAGAAGTTCATATCAAGTAATACAAGAGAGAAGTCAGTTTCATTGATATACTTAATTATATCTTCCGGTCTGGAAGCAAAATTAGGCGTATAACCGGTTTTAGTAAGCAGGAAGCCAAGCGAACTTCTTACAGCATCGTCATCATCACAAACCAATATACGGTGCGACATTATCATTGCTGACGAAATTACTAAACTATTCCGTTTTCAATGCAATAGCCGGACGTATTTTTGAAGCGATCGATGCAGGTATCCACGTGCTGAGAAGAACAAGGATTATCATTGTTGCAATACTTGTCCAAATAGATATGAACAGCACTCCCGGTTCTATTTTACCATAACCTATTTGTAATGGAGTCTGAACCATAATAATGATTACTATCGCTAGTCCGGATGCCGCTAAAACTAGATTTTCACTGATCAGCTGTCTTTTAATTCCTTTTCCTGTCGATCCAAGTGCTCTTTTTATACCAATCTCATTTATCCTCAGATTTGTATTGTACCATAGAATACCTATTGTACCAAGAAATACATTGATCATTATAAACAGTGCAATGATGACAGAAATATAATCCCTTTGATAATTTTCAACATTTTGCTGGCTGTGCATGTTTTCAAGAGAGTTTAATCTATCAATTGTCCAGTTCTCAGGATTGAGAGTTGAATACACCTGTCTCTCAGCAACTGCAAGCATATCACCAGTCCTATTGTCGGCAGTCCTGATAAGGATATCTGCACCCCAGTAAGTTTTAGCATCTGTTTTTTCCTTCAACAAAAAACCAAATGAATCGGGTGTCTCTATATCACTTCTTTTAAATCTGTCAGTTATGCCTATGATTTCGTATGTCTTCTTTTCATATTGAACTCTTTTTCCGATCGCATCTCCATGAAAATCTGTTTTTTCCACATCCAGAGATACGGTCATTGGAGCTACTTCCTTTCCAAGATCGGTTTCATCAAACCACCGGCCTTTTAGCGGTTTAATGTTCATAACTTTTGCATAATCCATATCTGCCATTCTCGGATCGAGATCGAACTTGTCGCTATCGTGCTTAAATTCATTTCTCCATGTATTATAGTTATATGGGATAGCATGATTGCATATTGATACTGCAGTGACAAATGGATTTGAATTTATTACCTTTTTAAGATTCTGAAAGGCTTGTTCAGAAATCTTCTCATCTTCATCGGTTTTCTTTCTTATCTGGATCAATACGACATTATGAGTGTCATAGCAGTTCTTAATCCTGAAAATAGTGATCATATTGATGACGTACACTGAAAGGTTCACCAATACGAGTGAAATCATAAATAGCTCTATAAAAACGAGAATATTCCTGCGCCTGCTGTTCCAGATAGTTTTAAAGAATAATCGTATCATAATTCACCTCCTTTCAGATATACAGCTGGTTTCATCCGCGAGAGCCTAATAGCTGGTAGATATCCCGACAAAAGGCCGAATATTAAACATGCTAACAGAGTTGCTGCGAATACCATATAATTGAATGAAAAAGTTAGTGGAACATTATTAAAATAATTGATCGAGATAGTAAGAGAACTTCCCAGAAGGCCTACAACAAGATATGCCAGAATAATTCCAATTATTCCTCCCGTGAGAGTCATCAATATATTCTCGAAGAGAAACTGACTCCGTAATGCGCTACTGGCAGCGCCAAATGATTTCCTTATAGCTATCTCCTCGCCTCTTTCATGAATCCTGGCGAAATTCAGAGCCATAAGGTTTACTGCTGGTAAAAGAATGAAGGCGAGTGCATAGAGCAGATATTTAAAGAGACTGGAACCCTTGGAATATTCTTCAGGGTCACCATAGCCTCTCATAATCTTCTCAAGCTGCGAATAGGGTCCGGAAAGAAAGATAGATTGAGTTGTATCAGCAGCATCAAGACGTGCAATCATTGCATGTGTCTCGTCATGAATTGCAGAAAACTGGTTTGAATTACCGGCTTTAAAAGCTGTATTAAATCCACCCAAATATTCATCGAATGCTTCAGTATTTTTTAGAAGAGTGTAAGGAAAATAAAGGTCTCCGGTGGCATTTTGATCAGTTTTTGGTGGGTCCTCAACCACACCTGTCACAGTAAGATCCATAGAAGTGTAATGAACCGTTTTTCCCAGAACATTCTCATCGGAACCGAAAATAAGCAACTTAAGCGACTGTGTAATAACAGCCAGATTTGCACCGCTTATCACTTCTTCTTTTGTATAGGGTCTTCCCTGGAGAAATTTATACTCAAACAAATCCCAGTACTCTGCATCAGTCTGATTCTGAAGTTTTTTCTGGTATTTCCCATTCAAAATAAATTCCCATGGCATTGCTCCGGTATACATTGAGACTATATTAGCACTTTTGATTTTTTTTAGATATGTCTCGGAGAGTGTCCTACCGCACGCTGATATGCTATATCCATTAGTACTCTTTCCGTTAACAGTTCTTTTG
>Ga0224523_1000774_pt1 | contig 15009 bp, 10 predicted proteins | sample CFST50metaG_FD_182732 | JGI IMG/M metagenome (GOLD analysis project Ga0224523, IMG submission 182732) | Peat soil microbial communities from Stordalen Mire, Sweden - C.F.S.T50 | ecosystem: Environmental > Terrestrial > Soil > Wetlands > Peat | place: Sweden: Norrbotten County, Stordalen Mire...
CCCTTCAACGGGAATGTGTTATACTTAATGATGATCAATATACATTCAACAAAACCGGGATTAATACAATTCGTTTAAAGATATTTAATCCATATCCCTATGTTATTGACTTCAGGCATAAAGAATTGCCGGTAGTTTTTCAAATTGCTTTTATAAAGAATGGCAGTATAGAGATTAAAAAGGACCTAGACCTTCCCGGTAATGTTACACAATTGAATGTTGGGGATACAATTTCGGTAGATTGTAAGTTCACTATTGGAGACTTGATGCCAGGCAAATATAAACTTGGAATTTGTTCGGTGACAGGAACCCTATATGAAACTTATAATAGCCAAATAAAAGAAGCAAGAATCAATGAGTAAAATTGAGGTAATAGTTTGCCGCGAAATTCCATAATGATGTTACCATTATAGCAAGGAATTTAGCAAAATAAAACTTTAACTTCTTTTCAAACAGATAGATTATAAGGTTGTTTATAGCAAGACCAATCAACGATATTATAAAGAAAGTACTGTATTCAATCAGAATTTTTGGATTATTGCTATGAAATGTCCAATATCTGTTAAACAGATAATTTGAACTGGCAGCTAATGTGAAACCGGCTGAGTTTGAGATATATCTGTTTACCTTGAGTTTTTCTTTAAGCAGGATGGTTATTGAAAAATCAACAATCATTCCTGAAAAGCCGACAATAATAAATTTAAGAAATTTGAATATCATTCAGTGCTTTTAATATTTGGGTAAAATCCAGCCATTATGGTATTCAGGAACAATAAACCTATTAGCCGTACTTGTTTGAAACGATTGTTTTGTATCATCCCAGCTGACCTTTTCACCTGTACGGAAAGCTATATTTCCCATCTGGGCAACCAGTGCTACATTCCTGCCAATATCAATTCCGGCATGTAGTTTATCAGGTGTATTGTTTTTGAGACAATCGAGGAAATTTTTTATATGAAGATCGAGACCGTCTCCAACATTTTTCTGGACAGGAAGGCCTTCAATCCTCTGTTTTTCAGGAATTACCTCCCAACCGTTTCGGTCAAGAACCAAAGTCCCGTTTTCACCTATATATGACATTCCGTGAGGTCTTCTCCAATTTCCGAGACCTATTCCTATTGTATGTTCCCAGATCATTGTAAAATCTTTGAAGTCATAAACAGCTGTCATAGTATCAGGTGTTTCCATTGCATCGTCAGGGAACGCATATTTACCGCCAATCGCCATTACAGATGCCGGAACACTTTTCCCCATTCCATATAAAATATAGTCAATCAGATGAACACCCCAGTCTGTCATCAGCCCGCCTGCATAGTCCCAATACCATCTGAATGTGAAATGGAAACGGTTTTTATTAAATGGTCGTTTTGGGGCCGGTCCGAGCCACATTTCGTAATCTACTCCATTGGGGACAGGTGAATCGGGTACTTTAGGAACAGCACCCTTCCAATCTACATACGACCATGCCTTACATGTGCGAATCCGGCCAAGCTTCCCGGATTTAAGATAATTTATGGCATCAACAAAATGTGGCTGACTTCTTTGCCATTGTCCTACCTGTACTATCTTCCCGTGTTTTTTAACAGCTTTCTGCATTATGTTGATTTCAGCAATAGAATTACCGACAGGTTTCTCAGTATATGCATGTTTCCCTGTTTCAAGAGCATCAACCAGAATAAGACAATGCCAGTGATCGGGCGTCCCGTTTATTATTAAGTCTATATCCTTGTTCTCAAGCATCTTGCGGTAATCAACATAGAGTTTCGGTTTTGGAAACCCATTTTTTATCAGGGTGTCTGTCCTGTTATTGAGAACATTCCGATCGATATCGCACATGGCAACACATTCAATTTCAGGATTCTTCAGAAAGGATATCAGATCGCTGAAACCCTGTCCATTAGCGCCGATGAGACCTACCCTGATCTTGTCGCTTGGAGAAATACCGGTGCCGGATTTTGATAAAGTATTAAATGGGATTATCCTTCCTGCAGCCAGAACTGAGGCTGTTTTAATGAAATCTCTCCGTGTGGAACTCATATAGAATTGATTTTTAATACGAGGCAAGGTAATATTTAATTCAAAATGATCAATCAGCCGATTACTAAAAAAGCTTAAAACGCTAAGAAAGCGAAGGCAAGATTAAGGCTAAGGTTAAGGTTAAGGTTAAGTGGAATGAATGTACTTCAACCTCAGCCTTAACCTCATCCTTTATTTGGCAGGTTTGAAAATCAGATCAACAACATCAGCTTTTTTAAACATTTGTCCGGCAAGCTTTCTGATATCCTTGATTTTGTAAGATTTAAGGATATTCTCATAATTTGCCGGATCATTGGAGTTGATCCCGTAGCTGTAATATCTGGTTAAAATACTGGACCAATATGAGTTATGCAATTTATTTTCTTCTCTGGTCTTCAGGATGTTATTGACTGCTTTATCGAGATTTACCTGAGACGGTCCCTTAATCATAATAGTATCCAGCTGGTCGTAAATAATCTTTTTCAGTTCATTGGCACGAACAGGATCGCAATCAAATGTTATCATTCCTTCACCGAGCTCTATGGGTCTTTTCTGTTCCGAAAGTGAAACATCAACACCATAGGTTCCTCCTTTATCTTCCCTCACCTTTTCAGTATAAACCAGATCAAGAATACCTTTAATGACCTCGAGTCCAAGATAGTTGTAAGGATTATACTTCATACCTTCAGCAAAGGATATGAAAATAGTAGATTTGGGTATGGTAAGCGGTAAACTGATCTCTCTGGTAATCTTCCCTTTAGGTTGTTCAACTTTTCTGTCGACCCAGGTTTCTTTACGTCCTGATGATGGCAGAGATCCGATATATTTTTCAACCAAAGGCATAACGGTATCTTTACCAATATTACCGACAATAAAAAATGTAAATTCGTCGGCAGCATTGAAACGGTCAGTATAAATCTTCCGGATATCTTCAAGCGTTATTTTGTTAATGGTTTCTTTGTTTATCACCGGGGTTCTTGGATTATATCCGGTTGTGATCAGGGAAATGCTATCGCTCTTTATTTTATTCGGATCCTTTTCCATATTGCCAAGCATTCCGGCAAATCTTCCAATAATAGCCTGATGTGCCACCTGATCAAACCTTGGATGGGCAAATCGCATATATAACAGTTGCATCATAGTTTCAAAATCCTTTGGTGTTGAGGATCCATTTATTGATTCCTCTGTTTCACCCAGGCTAAATGTTACGGTGGCTTTTTTCCCTGCAAGCATTTTTTGCAGAGTTATGTTATCAAAATCACCGGCCCCATACATTGGAACGATAACAGAAATGAGTTCTGCAGGAAGTACCAGATTATTATCCAGTTTGGAAATACCGCCGAAGCTGAAAGCACTTAGCATAACATTGTCTTTTTCATAATTAGCTCTTCGGTATATGACTTTTGAATTGTTTTCAAGAGTCCATTCAACTGCATCAAATTGTGGAAGGGGAACTGTTTTGATTATTTTAGATCCTTTCAGATCTTCTTTTATCAGTGATTCGCCTAAAGCTTTATCCTCATACGGTTTCAAAGTAGAATTTTTTACCCTGGTCAGAATATCCAGAGCCTCCTGTTCGGTAAGATGTTTAATATCGCTTCCTTCAAGTCCCTGGATGACAATCGTCCTGTTCTCATCAAGCATCACTTCTTTAAACCTGGCCGAAGTTTCTTCCGGTGTAATACTTCCTATCACCTGTTTGAGGAATTCAAAGTCGAAGTCCATAGAGGTAAGTGGTTCCCCAGTAAGAAAGTAATTCTGAATATCTCTTATATAAGTATCATTATCTATTTTATCTTTTTGTTTAAACCGGTTCTCAAAATCTGAGATCATTTTAGCTTTGGCTCTATCGAGTTCTCCTTTTGTGAATCCGAATTTTCTCGCTCTTTCTGCTTCCGTATATATGGCTTCAAGAGCACCGGCTTCTTCATTTTTGCGTGCAGTGGCATTTATTGAAAATGCATCATAACCGCGTGCGTAATAGCCGTCAAAGGTTACATAACCGCTGACAAAGGGAGGATTTTCTTTTTGTAAAAGCTCATTTATCCTTGTATTAATCATCGAATTCATCAAAGAAATTATATGACTGTCGCGAATATAATTCAGGTTTTTGTTTTCAGCCGGAACCGCTTTATGCAGTACAACCACTGAAACAGAAGTTTGCGGGGCTTCTTTGTCCTGGGCAAGAACATAGTTTGTCTCCTTATGAAAAGGTACATCTGTATAGGTTCTTGGAGCAGGATTGACAGTAGCCGGAATAGATGAGAAAAGTGCCTTGATTTTTGCTTCCACATCATCCACATTAATATCACCCACTATTGCTATTGCCTGCAGATCGGGGCGATACCATTTATGATAATAGTCTCTTAAAGTGTTATATGAAAAGTTTTTTATTATGTCAATGTTACCTATGATATCTCTTTCGGCATATTTTGATCCCTTCAAAATCACCGGGATGACCTCAAAGATCATTCGCCTGCTTGCATTTTTACTTGTTCTCCATTCTTCGCTGATAACTCCCCGTTCAAGGTCTATCTCCTTATCGGAAAGAGTAAGATAATGTGACCAATCGTTTAAAACAAGCAGGCATGAGTCGACTAGTCCGGGCGCTTCCACCGGGACATCACTCAGGTTATAAACTGTCTCATCGAAGCCGGTATAGGCATTGATATTGCTTCCAAATCCCACCCCGTGTTTTTCAAGACCGCTTATAATCCCTTTGCCGGGGAAATGTTCAGTTCCATTAAATGCCATGTGTTCGAGAAAATGTGCCAGGCCATTCTGGTCGTCGTTTTCCAGAATAGCTCCCACATTCTGTATGATATAAAAACTTGCTCTTTTTTCGGGTTCTTTGTTATTCCGTATAAAATAAGTCAACCCGTTATTGAGCTTTCCGGTTCTTATACCGGAATCCATGGGAGCGAATTTAGTCAGATCAGCCTGGGCCAGAATGTTAACAGATACAAACAGTAAAGTAACAAGGATAAGTAATGACTTGAATGTTTTCATTGTGACGGATTAATTTATTTAAATCAATAGAAAATTTAGCACTTCATCAGAATTGCAGGTTGTGAAATGTAAAGCTAATGAATAAAGGACTAAAAGTCAAGTTCTTTTTAAAAAAGTCCGTGAAGCTCGGCATTGATCTTATCAATAACCTCACTAAGGTGATCTTTGTTATTTGGGAAATTATAGTGATCAGCTTCGATTATAAGAACTTTACCAAGATTGTAAGTTTCCATCCAGGCTTCGTATCTTTCATTAAGCCGTTTCAGATAATCGATACGTATGGAACTTTCATATTCCCTTCCTCTTTTCTGGATCTGATTTACGAGTGTAGGAACAGATGCTCTGAGATAAAGAAGCAGATCCGGAGGCTTTACAAGGGAGCTCATCATTTTAAAAAGTGAGGAATAGTTATCAAAGTCGCGTGTCGACATCAGTCCCATTGAATGAAGATTGGGTGCGAAAATGTATGCATCTTCATAAATGGTCCTGTCTTGTATAATTGTTTTATCCGATTTTCTGATTTCGAGAATCTGACTGAAGCGGGAATTAAGAAAGTAGATTTGCAGGTTAAATGACCAGCGCTGCATGTCTTCATAAAAGTCATTAAGATATGGATTGTCATCAACATCTTCATAATGAGCAGTCCATCCGTATTGTTTTGCAAGCAACCCTGCCAGTGTTGTCTTGCCCGATCCTATATTTCCTGCAATAGCTATATGCATTGATCTGAATATTTTGTTTTACATCTATAAAATTAGTAAAAAATGATTTAGGTTTTATAGTTTTTAAAAATAAGTGCCCGGAGTGCCTAGAGTACTCAGAGTTTTAACTCTTATATTGGATTTCATCTTTTTAAATATAAGTATTCCGAACTCTAACTCGATAAAAACTTTTCTTCACAACTTTAGACACTCCAAACTCTAGTCAAACCAAACTTTATTTACTTTTTATCCCAGCAATAATATATAGCTGCTCAATATATTCACGTGAATTGGAAAGCCGCGGTACTTTGTTTTGCCCTCCCAATTTATTTTTTGTCTTCAGCCATCTGTTAAAAGTACCTCTGGGAACCGGGTTTATTACAGGTAAGACCAGATTCAGATCTTTAAGTCGTTTAGCTTCATAATCTGAGTTTACAGATTTAAGCGTGTTATCGAGTGTAATAATAAATAAGGTAAGATCTGACGGTTCTTTTTCAAATTCAATAATCCATTCATGAGAGCCTTTTGACACAGTATTCATAAACACAGGGCCGGCAGTATATTCTGTGATTACCGCATTTGTTGCCTTACAGGCCGAATTAAGAGCTTTATCGGCATTCTCAATTATCACCTCTTCGCCGAATACATTAATAAAATGTTTGGTGCGGCCCGATATTCTGAAACGATAAGGATCAATGCAGGTGAAAACAACTGTATCACCCATCAAATACCTCCAGAGGCCACCGTTGGTTGAAATTATAATTGCATAATTGATCCCTGTTTTCACTTCCGCGATAGTATATGCAGGAGGATTATCTGTATCAATTTTCTCGGCCGGAATGAATTCATAAAAAATTCCGTAATCGAGCATAAGGAGCATATCGCTTCTTAGAGGATCATCCTGTATACCAAAGAATCCTTCAGATGCATTATAAGTTTCCATATATTGCATCTGATCACCAATAATAAGTTTTTTATACTGCTCGCGATAAGGAGTAAAACTTATGCCTCCATGAAAAAAGACCTCAAGATTTGGCCAAACATCAAGCAGGTTATTTTTCCCTGTAAAGGCGAGGATCTGTTTTATTAATACAAGATACCATGATGGTACTCCCGAAATACTTGTGACATTTTCATTTACAGTAGATTTTGTTATAAGGTCAAGTTTTTCTTCAAAATCTTCAAGAAGGGCAATCTTTTGTTTTGGCGTTCTGATGATGTCAACCCAGAAAGGAGCATTTTCTATAAGAATTGCAGAAAGATCTCCATATAATGAGTCATTACTGAACTGATTCATCCTGTGACTCCCTCCAAGTGTCAGGCTTTTGCCTGAGAATATCCGTGTATCGGGTCTTTGCATTGCATAGATAGCGAGAATATCCTTTGCCGCCCTGTAATGACAATCTTCAAGAGCTTCGCGGCTCATTGGGATAAATTTACTTTTTGTGGATGTTGTACCTGATGACTTAGCGAACCACTTAATTTCTCCCGGCCATAAAATATTGGGTTCTCCTTTCCTGAGCCTTTCAACATAAGGAATTATATCCTCGTATGTCTGGACGGGAAACCTGGATTGATAATCTTTAATGGAAATAATAGATGAGTAACTGAACTTTTTCCCCCATTCTGTTTTGGCAGCTTTTGCAAGGAGTTTGTAAAGTGTTTCCTGTTGAGTTTCGAAAGGGTATTTTTTAAATATTTCTATCTGATTTATGCGCTTGATATTAAGCCAGTTAATTATGGAAGGAATAATAGCCATTATAGAATCAGTTTGACGTTTAAAGATAGATAAAAAACTTATGGATTATGATCTGAAATTCAACCGAAAACCTCCTTAAGCACATCAAGTGATTTTATTTTTTTAAGACCCGGAAGATGAAGCGAATAGAATCTGACCAATGTTTCAAGAACATCATTCCGCATCTTCCCGGTAAGTGAAATATTGTGGATGGAGTCATAAGATGCCACAAAAAAATCAGCCAGGATATTCGTAATTTCCTCGTTAGCATAATTACCATGAACCGGTGGTATCGGAACAAAAATGCCATTCACCATATCAAAATAGGCATTCTCCTTATCTAACCTTGGATCTGGTTCGAATCCGAGAAAACTGCTAAGTCCAGCCAAAAATGCAATATGGAAATTTGCAAATCCCTCTTTGCATTTTTCGAAGTATATAATTGATTCTTCAATATAGTCAAAAAGTTCATCATGAGGACTTTCTTCTCTAAGAACAGATGTTAATACTTCTCCCAGGAAAATTGCCACACAGCTTTTTTTAATATTTGAATAGATATCATACGGAGTAAAAGAAACAGAAAACTCTTTAATGATCTGCATTTCCCGTCTTGCCTTATAGTACAACTCCAGCTCCAGGATGAACATTGGTTGAAACAGGATATTGTGTTTTCCTGTTTTCCTTTTTCTCATTCCTTTTATCAGAAAGGATTGTCTTCCGAATTTTTGTGTATATATCTGGGTAACAATACCTGAATCGGTGTATTTAATCTGATGAAGTATGATCCCCCTGGTTTTCTCAAGCATAATGAAATGTGTAATTTTTCAAATTTATAAGTATTGAAGTTTGTATCCTAATTCATAATTGATTTTCTTAATTTACCCCGGCTCCGCCAGCTGGCGGAATGGGGTAAATAAATTAATTTTCAAGCGATTTAACTGTGTATAGGTAAAAAATATCATTCTCAACGGAAATTATTATATTTACTGATCAATCGACTCTATTATGTCAGTAGCTAATAATGAAGAGCTTGTAAAGAGAATTGCCCGGCTTGCCAAACAGAACCAGGAGCTTGAAGAGCATATCAAGAAACTGGAAAAGATGAATGAAGAGCTGATCAGGGACAATAATAAGATTAAAGTTCTTTATGAAAGGATATCTCCGGAAGGTCCTAAGGAATTTGTTGAAGGCGAAAAAAGAGAGAGGTCGCTTAAATTCAATATGGCGACAGTTCTGTTCGCAGATATTCATGGATTTTCACGGCTGGTTGAAGGAATGGATTCATCATCAGTCATGGATGAACTTGATGAGATAAATGTGGAATTTGAAGCTATCGTCAACAAATTTAAAATTGAAAAAATCAAGACCATAGGTGATACATATATGTGTGCGGGAGGAATACCGGTTAAAAATATAACAAACCCGGTCGATGTGGTCATGGCTGCCATAGAGATGAGGAATTTCCTTGAAAAATATGAAATAGAAAAGAGAGGAATGAATAACCGGATTTGGGATCTGAAGGTTGGTATTCATTCAGGACCGGTGACTGCAGCAATTTCAGGAAGGAAGAAAATAAATTATGATATTAAAGGAGATACTGTAAATACAGCAAGCCGTATTGAGGCTGTTTCTGACAGCGGAATGATTCTGATTTCAGTTATGACTTACGAACTTGTAAAGGAATTTTTTAATTGTGAGTATTCTGGTAAACTTCCTGTAAAATATACAGATGATCTCCAGATGTATAAAGTAAAAGGGTTAAAACCCGAGTTCTCTATTAATGGAGAAGGAGTTGTCGCCAATGAATCATTCAGGATTAAATTCGGTCTTATCCAGTTTACAGATATCCAGGAGATTATTTTAGATAAACTCGAGATGGATTTGCCTGGTTATCTTTTTTATCACAATGTAAAACATACAGTCGATGTTGTTACGGAGGTGGAACTTATAGGCTGGGCGGAAGGCTGTTCAGATGAGGAGATTTTATTGTTAAAGACAGCCGCTTTATTTCACGATGCCGGGCATATAGTTGCCTATGATAATCATGAGTTTTACGGGACTCAGATTGCAAAGGAAATGCTTCCCGGATTCAATTATACTCCTGACCAGATCGAACGGATATGTTCAATAATATTGTCAACCAAATTGCCTCCAAAACCAACAAACCTTCTGGAAAACATAATTTGTGATTCTGATCTCGATTACCTGGGGCGGAGCGATTTCATTCCGGTTTCTAACACTCTTTATGAGGAGCTAAAGGCTCAGAATAAAATGGGTTCCCTTAATGATTGGAATAAGATACAAGTTAAATTCATTTCAGGTCATCAGTATTTTACCAAGACTGCCAGAAGTTTGAGAGAGGTAAATAAAAAACTCCAGATTGAAAGAATACAAAGCCTGATAAGTGAGTAATTTACCTCACCCCTTGGAGGATGAGGTAATAAATACGAAGAATGCAGTTACATAATGTTACAAGAAGAGGCTTATTTTATTACCAGCATCTTTGTTACATATGATTGTGAACCATCTTTGCTTGCACAAAAAACGAGATAGACTCCGGTTGCGACACGTCGTCCGTTATAAGTTTTCAGATTCCAAGTTGCCTGGCCCCCGTCAGATACCGTTTCGTAAACAAGATTACCACTTATATCCGTAATTCTGATCTGTGTATCCCTTATGAGCCCTGTAATTGTGACATTTCCGTTGAAATTCTCTCTTACCGGATTCGGAAAAGTATAGACTTTTTTAAATTTTTCTTCCCCGGTAGTTGCGTTACCTCTGAATGATTGGATTCCTTTGGAGGTCCCAAACCAGACATCTCCTGTTTTATTATCGACTGCGAGGGTTGTAATTGAATTAGAGAGAAGAGGGCTATTCTGTTCATTAAAATTTTTTATCTGGGTTGTTCCATCGGCAGAAAGAAGGTAAACCCCTGAATTTGCTGTTCCCAGCCATTTTCTGTTGGCGCCGTCGACAGCTATGGATGTAATTGTTTCAGTTTTAAGCATATAGTCGGCAAGGTTTGTCCCGTCGTTCCTGGGGATTTTAATACGGCTGGCCTTCAGATCACTATCGAACACTTTTTCAGGAGTGAAATAGATAACAGGTCCCTGATCTGTTCCGACCCATATATTGCCATCAAGATCCTCGGCAATTGAATACACGAAAGAGATTACCTGATTCTCTGAATCCTGTACAAGCATCTTTCTGGACCTGTCATCGTCAAAATTTTCAGGTGTTTTGTTATCATCGTAAATAAATAGTCCATATCCCCGGGGCAATATTATCCATTTTTGTCCTATAGTGGTATTAATGATATCTCCTATAATCGGAGCATTAATAGTCAGCGGATTTACAATCCAGCTACCATCTGACTTAAGCACTTTTATATTTCCGGGTACCCCTGTCTGAGTAAGCCAGAGATTTTTGGATTTATCCATAGCCAGACCGCATATTCTTACATAGGGCCGTCCAGGGATAATTGTCTGCAATGGTGAATTTGATTCGGTGTACTGTTTAATCAGGTTATTATTTTGGTATTCAAGCAATCCTCCGCCCCAGGTCGATACAAATAAATGATTTGTGTTTTCGGGATCGATAAGGACTCTCAAGGGATCAACAATATTACCTGATGGGAGGGAAGTCCAGTTGTTATTTTCATAAAAGGAAATCTGAAGCGGTCTTCCCATGTTATTCCAAGAATCATCGGTGGCTCCCCCGCAAATTATAGTTTTTCCATTCACGGATGCAATACTGAAAGCATTATTGGAGACTGGTCCGGGAAGCGTTAATGCTGTAAACTCCTCCATGTTTTGACCTTTGACAAGTCCTGAATTAATGTCTGCAATCCAGATATCCTTATTATCTACTACTGCCTGGGAAATGTCGGGTACTGCCCATCCATAAGAAGAGATTGTTTTAATAAGAGAACCATTTATATCATAATATTTCACGGAAGCTCCTGAAGAGAATGTAAATCCTGCCGGTGCATTATCGAACGATTTGTTAAAAACACCGCTTGTAAATGAGAACAATGAACCGATATCACCAACAACGTATACCTGATCGCCTGCTAAAAGAGGATCTGACTGGTTTGCATATAGTTTATCACCGGAAAATGTCAACAAGGTGTATTTTGCAGCGGGATTGGGAAGAAGGTTGACCAGATCCCAGTTTCCAAAGTAAGCTAATCCCTGATTTGAAAGGTCGGCAGAAAAAACTCCCATATCAGTTGCGGCATAAATTTTGCCTTTTCCGAATGCTATATCCCATATCTTTTCATCTTCAGAGCCATTTCCCGGGTTCCATGTATCGTGAATCTCCCTCTTCACGAGATCAATAACAACTATTCCAAAGCTGCATGCCAGGTAAGCATACTTGCCATCTGTTCGTATTTTGTTTATCTTTTTCTCCCCGGAAATAACCTTCCTGCTTATATCAGGGATGTTATAAATTATATTATTCTTTAAAAGGTCAATATTCGTGCTTGCATAAGCTATAATCAGTGTTTTATTCTCTTCTGACCATGATATCGTACTTATTTCGGTTTCAGATAATCCATCAATACGCGACATTTTTTTAAGCTCGGCAAACGATTTGTCGTAAATAATTATTGATGAACCGGTCGAAGCAAATACTTTATCTGCAGCGACTGTAACACTGTTCGCAGTGTTATAAACAAGATGATCTGACCAGGAACCAACTGGTGTTTGTCCTGGTAGAATCAACGACACTAAAAGTTGCAGCAATATGAGCAGAATCCTTCTCATCCGAAATTAACCAGAAACTTCTTTAATTTTTCGAATGCCAAAGCCCTGTGCGAAATGGTGTTTTTTTCTGAAAGTTCCATCTCTGCAAAAGTGCGCGTTTTTCCATCTGGCAGAAAAATAGGGTCATAACCGAACCCTTCAATTCCCCTTTTTTCTTTGATAATAGTCCCGTTAACTATTCCCTCAAAGAGGTACTCTTTTTTCTCCAGGATAAGGGCAATAACAGTTCTGAACCGGGCTTTCCTGTTTTTTGAATTACCAAGCAAAAACAAAACTTTCTCAATATTTGCCGATGAATCCTTATTCTCGCCGGCAAACCTGGCAGAATGAACTCCGGGTAACCCATTCAGTTCAGCAATCTCCAGACCGGTGTCGTCTGCAAAAACGTTCAATCCCGAAACATTAAATACATACCTGGCTTTCGCCAGAGCATTTCCCTCAATTTGAGGTTCTTCTTCCGGAATATCTTCCCTGATATTAATATCATGAAGACTTAAAAGAGTAAAACTATTTCCAAGAAGACTTTTTATTTCTTTTATTTTGTGTTCATTATTTGAAGCAAATACTAATGTCATAGAGCCTGTTTCGTTTAGAATTCAAAAGTACTCAAAATTGAGCTTTCCTTTTGACCTGATTTTTATAAGTGCTACATTTGGAATAATAAAAAGCAAGATAATTGTTTATGTCTTATTTCTTAAGGTTGAATTTTTTTATCGGGATAATTTTTTTTTCAATCCTTCCAAATGCTTATGCAACTCAAATTTCTTATGATTCAGATGTAACGCCTTCAATTAGGCGTATTCTGATAAATGGGGATTCTGTTATTTCTTTTTCTGACAGCTCTAAATTTCAGCATACTGAATCCGGGCAAAATATTATCTTACCCTACAGGAATAATAATATAATGTTCGAGTTACAACCCTCAGATAGTATAAGTTATCAGTTTTTTCTTGAAGGATTTGACAAGGAATGGAGTAGCTGGAAACAGATCAGTTTTAAAGAGTATACAAACCTTCCTGCCGGAAGATACCACTTTAAAATCAGGTATATAAGTTCGGGAAACAGCGGTGGCGAGATCTCTTTACTCTCTTTGAGAGTCTTGCCTTTGTGGTATTTTTCACGAATGGCTCTTATATTTTATTTAATATTATTTTCACTGATAATATGGACATTATTCGATCTGCTTAATTTGCGATTTGCCTGTAAACTTTATATGCTCGAACAGATAATCAATAAGAGGACAGAGGATCTGATTATTGAAAAGGAAAAGACGGAAGAGTTGCTTGCGAATGTGCTTCCAAAGAATACGGCAAATGAGATAATGGAAAAGGGGAAAGCAACTAAGATCAAATATAATTTTGTAACAGTATTGTTCTCGGATATTCAGGGATTCACTAAAATAGCTGAGGAGATGAATCCTGAAGTTTTAATAGATGAGCTGGATAAGTTCTTTTTTTATTTTGATTCCGTTGTTGAAAAGTTTGGCATAGAGAAAATTAAAACTATTGGGGATGCATATATGTGTGCTGGCGGGATTCCGGAAAAGAACAGGACTAATCCTGTGGAGGTTATCCTGGCTGCTCTTGAAATGAAAGGATTTATGCAAAGGCTCAAAGAAACTTCAGAACTGGAAGGAATGAAATACTGGGATATAAGAATTGGAATTCATACAGGAACTGTGATTGCGGGTGTTGTTGGTCAGAAGAAGCTTTCATACGATATCTGGGGTGATACTGTCAATATCGCAAGCAGGATGGAATCTTCGGGAGAAGCCGGGAAAATAAATATTTCAGGAACGACATATGAATTTGTGAAGGAATTTTTCACATGTGAGTACCGTGGGAAAATGCCTGTTAAATATAAAGGTGAGCTTGAAATGTATTTTGTGAATGGAATCGTCCCGGAATTAAGAGATGATAATGGAGGTCCGAACAGGAAATTTGTCGTTAAGATGCAAATGATCAAACTGCTGGATATCGAAGAAATGATAATCAAATTGTTTGATGATGAAGCTCCCCCCAACCTTTACTTTCACAATTCATCTATGGTAAAAAATATCAGCAACCAGGTGGAGTTGATTTCCAGGGCTGAAAATCTTCCGGATGAGGAGTTTATTAACCTTAAATTGTCGTCAGTCTTTCTTCTTACAGGATACATATCAGACTACGAAAAACCTATGGAAGCATCCTTGCGTCTGGTTGAAGAGATACTTCCGGGATATGGGTTTAATCAGGAAAATGTTGAAGTTACCAAAAAGATTATTAAAAACTGTTTTGCTGATCATCAGGAATCTTTGTCTGATAATATTCTTCATGATGCCACATATGATTATCTCGGTCGAGTTGATTATATGAAGCTAACTGATAAATTATTAAGAGAGAGAACGGAGTACGGCAAACATCCTGATAATAAAACATGGATTGAATTCCAGCGGAAACAATTATCAGATCATGAATTCATTACAAAAACAGCCAGGCTTCTCAGAAGTGTTACTAAGGAAGATCAGATCGCAGGACTTCAACAGAACAGCGAATAATCCAAATTCCTGGCGAAAAATGCATAAAATAAGTTTTTAAAATGTACTTTTACAGCCGTATTTTAATAGGCACTATTTATGGAAAAGTTCGATTGGGGATGTTTGCCATTCGGTTATATAAAAACAGATTTTAATATCCGTTGTATATATAAAAATGGTAAATGGGGTAAGCTGGAAATTTCTTCTTCAGAATACATTGATATTCATATAGCTGCAACAGGACTGCATTATGGACAGGAG
>Ga0224523_1000775_pt1 | contig 15000 bp, 10 predicted proteins | sample CFST50metaG_FD_182732 | JGI IMG/M metagenome (GOLD analysis project Ga0224523, IMG submission 182732) | Peat soil microbial communities from Stordalen Mire, Sweden - C.F.S.T50 | ecosystem: Environmental > Terrestrial > Soil > Wetlands > Peat | place: Sweden: Norrbotten County, Stordalen Mire...
TTGTTAGTTACATTGACATAATCAGGATTACTGAAACATCTGTTGAATTTGAAACTAAGAGAATTATCCCATTTATGAATAAAACTAAAAAGATAAAATTCATCGATATTAAATCAATTGAATTTGTAAAAGGAGAATCAAGTATTTTAGTTCTGTTTTTAAGTTTATTGATAGGTCATAACCCAGCATACAAGCAACAAGACAAACTAATTATTACATTAAAGAATGATGTGATATTTGTCTATTATAGAAATGAAACACTAAAAGAATTTAAGGAAGCGGTTAAATTAATTCAAAGAAGTATAAATACTCCGCAAGGCAAAGCCTCCTGACTTTGTTACTTCAGGAAATGTGGCTAAAGCCTTGGGGTTTTGAATATAGTTTAACAGTTGGCTAAAGCCAACTGAAAACCAACAGAAAACAAAAGGAAACAAAAGAGAGACAATTGAAATAAATAATTAAATGCCGTTGACTTTAGTCAACGGATAAGAAGATAAAAAAGCTATTGTGACTTTAGTCACATATAAAAACCCCCTGTTAACGCTTGTCTTCGGACAAGTGCAAAAACAAAAAAAACAATAAATTAAAATAAATAATAATCACTAAAAAAGTAGGACAAAATGAAGTACAAAAAATTAAAATTAAGTGCCGTTTTCTTATTAGGACTTGGACTTACGGCGCTACATGCACAGGAAGCTGTAACCGCCACAGGTGGTAATGCTTCGGGTAGCGGAGGCTCTTCAAGCTATTCCGTTGGGCAAGTAGTTTACACTACAAATATAGGAACAACAGGTTCGGTAGCAGAGGGCGTGCAACAGCCTTTTGAAATTTCGGTAGTAAGCGGAATTGAAGATATCAAAGAAATAAACCTGCTGGTTTCTGCATATCCAAATCCGGCAACTGAGCTTCTCACATTGAAAATCGATGTTTCATCTACGCTCAGTATTCAATCAATAAGCTATCAGTTTGTTGATATTAGCGGAAAACTTTTAGAAAGTAAAAAAGTTACAGGCAACGAAACAAGTATTGTTATGAGCAACCTTGTGCCTGCCACTTATTTTCTTAAAGTTATTGAAGGAAACAAAGAAGTAAAAACATTTAAAATCATTAAAAATTAAGGAGAGATAAGCTATGAAAAGAATATTTACAATTTTAACAGCCATATTATTAACAACAACAATGTGGGCGCAAAGTGTTCCGCAAAAAATAAGTTACCAAGCCGTTATCAGAGATGTAAACAGTAAACTTATTACGAGCCATGCAATAGGAATGCGGATAAGCATTTTACAAACATCTTCAAGCGGTACCTCCGTATATACCGAAACTCAATCAACAACAACCAACATCAACGGTTTGGTAACTATTGATGTTGGTACAGGAACAGTTGTATCCGGAAGTTTTGCATCAATAAACTGGGCAAATGGTCCTTATTTTATTAAAACAGAGACTGACCCAACAGGCGGAACAAATTACACGGCAATAGTTGGAACAAGCCAGTTAGTAAGTGTTCCTTATGCATTGTATGCAGGAAGTGCAGCAAATGGTTTTAGTGCAAATTACAATGACCTTACCAACAAGCCTACCATTCCGGCAGCGCAGGTTAACAGCGACTGGAATAGTAATTCGGGTTTAAGCCAAATATTAAATAAGCCCACTTTATTTAGCGGCGCTTATTCCGATTTAACCGGCAAACCTATTCTGTGGGACAGCACTTGGGCAAGCATCAAGAATAAACCGACATTATTTAGCGGCGCTTATTCCGATTTAACCGGTAAACCTATTCTGTGGGATAGCACATGGGCAAGCATCAAGAACAAACCAACGTTGGCAACAGACACCACAAACGGTTTTATGAGTGCATCTGATAAAGCCAAATTAAATAGTACCGACACTGTTGTTATGATCCATACTTCGTTAGGCAATGCTCCAGCCACATACGCAACTATAGGCAATTTAAAATTCAGGTATAACAGCACAAGTTCAAATGGGTATATTGAAGTAGAAACAGTTAATTCATCAGAGCATATGATGGTTTTCTGTGACAAAAAATACAGTAGCTGGAATCCTGGAGGTTCAAGCACAATAGAAAACTATCATAATGATGCCAGTTATTCAAATAGTAGCTGGACACCTCTGATTTCGCTATGGGATGGAACCGGCTGGAACGACCATATTACCATGGCCGTTTACGATTTATTTGAAGGTACGCTATATAACATGGGTAATGATGGCAATCCTCCGGCAAATCATACATTTTATGAATTTTACATAACAATTGATGGCTATAACAATGTGTTCATTAAGGTTGAACACTTTTATAATTAGAATTCAAATAGAAAAATTATTCACATAATAAATATATGATTTAGAATACTTCATTAGCTTGCGGGAAGAGAGGAGGCAGGGGGCAGTTGTCCCCCTGTTTCCCTGTTCATCTTTATAGGAAATGCGGCTAAAGCCTTGAGGTTTTGAATATAGTTTAACAGTTGGCTAAAGCCAACAGAAAACCAACTGAAATAAAAATTGAAAAAAATAATTAAATGCCGTTGACTTTAGTCAACGGATAAAAAGATAAAAAAGCTATTTTGACTTTAGTCACATATAAAAACTTCAATGAAATCAATGTGGCTAAAGACTTGGGGCTTTTCATATTCTTTAACAGTTGGCTAAAGTCAACTGAAAACAACAGAAAGAAATATTGAAATAATTAATAAAATATATAATGGAGGAAACCGAAAATCCATAAGAGTAGGTAAAATTTTAAAATGTAAGATCATGAAAAAACTTTTATTCACAATGATGCTGCTTTTAGTAGCTGCTTCAGTTTTAATTCCATCATGCAAAAAAAAGGATGATACAAGTTCTTCAATTGCATTATCACCTACATCGAAAACGATGACCAGTAATGGAGGAACTTTTACTATTAGTGTAACGGCATCTGACACCTGGACTGCAACAAGTAATCAAACCTGGTGCGAACTGATAAAATCGAGCGGCACGGCACACGACAGTATCATGGTATTTTGTACAGGGAACACTGGTTCACAGTCACGCACAGCAACTATAACTGTTACATGCGGCAATGCAAGCCCTGCAACTTTTGTAGTTACTGAAAATGCTGCTTATTCATATATATGCAGCGGCATTGCAGGTAATAATTCATATTTCCCACTGGTAATGGGAAATAAATGGGTTTACGGCTGGAATTATTATGTTTCCTATTCAGGCCGCGATACAATGAAAATAAATTCGAACGCTACCTATAATGGCGTAACCTATTTTAAAACATACCAGTACAATCCACAGGATCAAAGTTACAATAACAGATATTTCCGTTTAGACAATGCCACAAAAAATGTTTATGAATATTACAATGGTGCTGAAAGTATTCTTGTTCCCGGTACGCCAACAGTTGGGCAGGACCTTGGTGCAGGATATGGCTGTGCTAGTAATATAAGTTACTCCGACAGAAAGGTATCATCAATTTCAGCTAGTGCTACCACTAGCGCATGTACTTATTCGAATTGCCTCGCGATAGATAATTACTCTAACGGCTCTTATATAGATACCGAATATTATGTAAAAGGACTGGGATTTATTATGGATACTGATTTTTACCTTATGGGAGCTGATCTGCATTAATAATGTTTTTTAAGTTGGTCGGGATTTTCGATCACCGCTTTCGGGCGAAGTCAGTAGACTTCGCCCTTTTAATAATAATTAATATATTTGTAATGTTTTCGGATAAGGAACATTATTTCGTAGGTGCAGACAGTAAATAAACCATCACTATCCGAGCCATCAGCTAGGCGATTTCTTTTGTGAAAGCAACGAAAAAACAACCGATAACTTTCTAATTCCTGCCTTTAAGTGATTCATGCTTTTATTCGCCTGAGCTCTTTCTTACATTTGTTTAAGAAGCGATGAATAAAAAGAAAAAAATATATTATGTACCCGGCTTGTTAAGCATGATCTTTCTGCCGGTAATATGTTATGTTTATTTGCTTCCTTATTTACATAAAAATGAAAGAATACTTGACGTAACTTTTGCTGATAAATATCAAAAACCCGATGAGCGCCAGGGACTGAAACGCTTTGATACTACATTTCTGTCGGATCCGCGATTAAAGAGAAAATACCGAATCATTGAATTGACCGGTTATTTGGATATACCTAAACTTGATACTTTTCAGCTGCTGGTGCATAACATGATCAAAACAGAAGATACAATAAATGGAGTTCATTTAATATTTGGGGAGCATGCAAAGTATGGGACATTTGTTCAATCGATTAATATTCTAAAAGAAGAATCTTCACATGCATATGCTCCATACGAAAATCATCTTTGGACTCTGTATATGCCAATAGATAAGGAAAGACTTGATAGAATAAATAGAAGAAAGATAGAACAAGACAGCCTGAATCAAGCTGAATTACTGGAAAGAAGTATTGATAAAGAAACTTTTTCAGATAAACTAAACGCTGCTTCGAAGGTATGGCCTGTATTTATTGGGATATTAATCTTATCTGCTGTTTCTGTTTATAAAACCAAAAGATATTAATAGGGGCAACTGCTTAATAATAAATTCAGACAGCCTTGATTCTTTTGCAGGGCGAAGTCTTGTGTGACAGATTGAGTGCTTGCCGACTTCGTTCTTTCAGGAAATGCGGCTAAAGCCTTGAGGTTTTCTATATGCTTTAACAGTTGGCTAAAGCCAACTGAAAACTAATTGATGTAAATAATCAAATGCCGTTGACTTTAGTCAACGGATAAAAGATAAAAAAGCTATTTTGACTTTAGTCACATATATATAAAAACTTCAATGAACTCAATGTGGCTAAAGCCTTGAGGTTTTTCATATTCTTTAACAGTTGGCTAAAGCCAACTGAAAACAACAGAAATAAAAATTGAAAAAAATAATTAAATGCCGTTGACTTTAGTCAACGGATTAAAAAAAATTTCCTAATTTTGACTTTAGTCACATCAAATTTATTTATATGAGTTGGGTAAGAGTATGGATGCACGTGGTGTTTACAACAAAAAACCACGAAGCGTTTTTAAACAAAGAGATCAGGGAAACTGTTTTCGCCCACATAAAACAAAACGCTAAAGAAAAAGAAATTTGGCTTGATAGCATTAATGGTTATAAAGACCATGTTCATTGCCTTATTTCAATAAATCGTGAATTATCAATAAGTAAAATTTGCCAACAGATAAAAGGCGAATCCTCTTTTTGGATCAATAAGAACAAGCTTACCAAAAGTAAATTCATCTGGCAGGACGATTACTGGGCAGTGAGTGTAGGCGAAGATCATATTGACACTTTAAGAAACTATATCAATAACCAGGAAGAGCATCATAGAAAAAAAACATTTGAAGAAGAAGTAAATGTTTTTTTCAAGTCGTATGATTATAGTACACAGGAAAATAATGCGGCTAAAGCCTTGAGGTTTTTATAGTCTTTAACAGTTGGCTAAAGCCAACTGAAAACTAATTAATATAAATAATCAAATGCCGTTGACTTCAGTCACATATAAAACTTCAATGTGAATTAATTTTGTTCACGCGGTAAATTTAGTTTGACCCCTGTTCTATCGATCCACCACCAGTCTTCATAGTAATCATTTTTTACTTTTGCTTTAACACCATCCATAAAGCCATCAGGATGTATAAGGTTGTATATATAATCAATTTTTACATTTCCATCTTTATCAATGAATCCCCATTTATTAGAAATGTTTCTTACAGCTGCTAAACCACCATGAAACAATTTAGCGCCATAAAAGTTATAGTCAATGGCAAGAGTTTTTGTTCTCATGTTGATAAATCCATATTGCCTGTTGTCGAGCGTGACGGGAAGCAGATCATTTTCTAAAATAATATTGGCAAACCAGGTATCGTCCTTTTCATATTTGTATATCTCATCATCCGAATTATACAGTGTATAAAGAGCAAAAGCCGTTTTACTAAAAGCATTACCGATAAATGCCCCCTGTTTAGTAAGCCAGCGAACATTATTTAAAGAATCCAGGACTATTAAATGCCCGTAGGAGTCCCATTTACCAATATCAATAAATGTTGAATTATTAATTCGTTTGCCTGTAGTATCAATTAATACATAATGCAAAGTATCTTTCTTTTTATTATTGAAAAAGCCTTTTGCCCCGAAACCAAATTTGTCAAAATCTTTATATCCATCCATCGGTCCGCTTATGATCATTCCTTTTCTGTTCATAAAATAATTTTTATCATTCCAATCGGTAAGCAATGCAATTCCATTTGTAAAAGGACTGTTGGAGGAATATTTAAAGCCGCGGATCACTATTTCGCCCTGTTTATTTATGTATGCACAACCGCTATCGGTAACCACATTGCATAAGCCTTCAGAAAACATTCCCGTTTCAGTGTATTTGAAATCAATAACTACTTTATTTGTTTTATCAATAAAGCCCCATTTCTTTTTGTACTCAACCGGACACAGGTTTTCCGAAAAGCCTTTCCAGTCATTGAGTTTAAATGCTTTTATAAACGTGTTATTGTACCTGACAGAAGATATTTTAGCTTTGGTTTGCTCTTGTGCATTTACATTAGCAATAAGCACGACAATTGATATAATAGCTAAAACAAATTTTCTCATTCTTTCCTTAACTCTTTTTACTTTCAACGCATTAACCAGGAAGAGCCACGATCAGTGGCTCCACTATAAATAAAAGATCATTTAATTCTTTTCACGGGGCAGATTTAATTTGCCACCCATTCTGTCGATCCACCACCAGTCTTCATAATAATCATTTTTTACTTTCGATTTAATGCCATCTTTAAAGCCATCAGGGTGTACAAGATTAAATTGAAAATCGATGATCAATTTATTTGTTTTATCAATGAATCCCCATTTCCCAATCTCGTCTTCCTCAACAGCCGCCAAGCCGCCATGAAACATATAAGCATTTGTATATTGATAGGCAATAGCCATTTTTTTTGTTTTCATGTTTATATATCCCCAGTCATCTCCCTCAAAATGGCTAACGGGACACAGATCATTTTCAAGAGTAATATTCTCAAACCATGTATTGCCTTTATTGAATTTATATTTATCAGTGTCGGAATTATAACGGGCAAAAAGCGCGAAAATACATTTGTTCATAGTATCGCCAATTATCTTCTTTTGTTTATCGATCCAGCGAACATTCTTTGCAGTATCCATAACTATCAGGTGCCCGTATGTGTCCCAGTTACCAATACCGAGGTAAATTGTATTATTGATCCGCTTCCCTGTTGTATCGATCAAAAAATAAAACTTCGAATCTTTTACTGAAGCGATACCATTATAAAAAGGATCACCGGCAGAATATTTAAAGCAACGGATCTTTATGTTACCATGCTTATTGATGTATGCGTTGCCGCTATCGGTAACAACATTGCATAAACCTTCGGAGAATGAGCCTGTGGTTTTAAATTTAAAATCAATCACCACATTATTTGTTTTATCAACAAAGCCCCATTTTCCCTGGTACTTCACAGGGCATAAGTTTTCTGAAAAATCTTTCCAGTCATCAAGCAAGCTTGATTGAAGAACTTTGTTATTGTATGTAACTGATGTTAATTTCGCTTTGGCTTGTGCCTGTGCATTACAGTTCAAAGTGAAAAAGTAAAAGGTAAAAGTAAAAAGGACTGTTAGAAATAAAACTTTTTTCATGGCTAATTATTTTATGGTTGAATAGTTTGTTGTTAGATATTCGTTAAGTGCCTTCCTGTATTTTTATTATTTCTCTTGATTGATCATAATAGGGAAATAAATACCAAAAGTAATATTTCTTCCCGGGTTATAAATGCCCAGTATTTTAAAGCGATTCAGGTGATCATAATATTTGACATTCGTAAAGTTTTCCCCGTTGACAAAAACGGTAAGATGTTGCTTTCCCATTCTAAGATCAGTGCCAATTCCTGCATTGAAAAGGGTATATGCAGCTGTTTCTGTTTCAAAGATATCATAACGGTCTTGCTTCCATGTATGCGTAACGCCTGCTTTGATAAAGGTATTGTAAAAAACAGATCTGCTTTTCCCTTTCTGAACATACCATTTTACTTCATCCCTTGAATGCATTGCCGGGATGAATGGTAAAGGAATATTCGTGGCAAGGTTTGTCCCATTCACATATGCCAAAGAGTTTTCAAAAGTAACGGTGTTGACAGGATGAATATTTATTCCGAATTCAAAGCCTTTAAGCAATGAATTTCCTTGTACAAAACGGTAAACCGGGAACCACTGATTACCGAATTGTTTTTTTTCATTGTTCAGGTTTCGTTGATAAATGTAATTATTTATTGTGTTATAAAATGGACTGAAAGAAGCATCAACATATTTGGTGTTTGCCGTAATTTCACCATCGATCTGAATGCTTGTTTCGGGTTTCAAATCGTAATTGCCTGCATTAAAACAAAACGTACCTGGATCAGGTGCAGCGCCATTCATGGAAGTTGCAAGTTCATAGATATTCGGTGCCCTGTAACCTCTTCCTATGTTTAATTTGACATTTACTTTTTTACTGAAACTATATGTAAAGCCAACAGCTCCTGAAATTGCCTGGAATGTGCTTTTAAATGTTTGAAAAATAGTATCACCACCTGAGTTTATTGGAGTGCCAAGAGAATCGAGGTTTAATGGTTTCCCGTTGATATTTCTGTGATCATAACGTAAGCCGGCATTGACAGTGAATTTATTGATCGATTTTTTTATATAAGCAAAGCCACCGATATCCTGTAGTAAATAATTCGGGACAACATATTCGTTTCCTTTGTTCTCATTCGTTTGGGTCATTCCCGAAAGCCCGAAAGCAGTTTCAAAACCATTATGAACAGGAAGTAATAATTTAGCATCATAGGTAAGCGTGTTCAGTGAAAAATAAACATTGGGTGTATTCATATTATCATCAAATTCCTTGCGATGATTGGTTTGGTAACCTACATTTATTTTCAACTGGCTGCCATTAATGATGATATTTGAAACTGAAGTGATCTTTGTGTGCTGCACATTATTGAAAGGGAGCTCAAGTTTCCTGCTTTTTAGTTGGTCTGCTGAAACGATATTTCCGTTTGCATCTACAAATTGATTTGTCAGCGAATCGCGTGTACCATCCACAGCGCCTATGAATGCGTTGAACTGACTTATATGTAAATGTGTGAACCCCCATTTTTTGTGTAAACCAAATACAGCGCTGTAATTGTTCTCATTGAAGCCGGAATTATAAACATATCCGGCAGGTGTTTGGAAAGAAGCTGCACTTTTATATGTTCCTCTTATCGCCCAGATAAAACCATTGTGGTTCCCTTCAAACATCAGGCTGTTGGCTGTTAATTTATTATTTGTTGAATAATCAGAAGAAAATTCTCCTCGTATAATACCCGAAGAAGGAGCAGCAGGTTCGAGAACATTTATCACACCACCCAAAGCATCAGAACCATAAAACAAGCTGGCTGGCCCTTTTAATATTTCGATTCTTTCGGGTGTGAACTGGTCAATCTCCATTCCATGCTCGGGTCCCCATTGGTTTCCTTCCTGCCTTATTCCTTCGTTTAGAACAACCACATGATTGTATGCCAAGCCTCTTATCACAGGTTTTGAAACGCCGTTGCCTGTAGTTATTTCCGACACACCGGGAATGGTTGTCAGCGCATTTATCACGTTGGTTGCAGCTGATGTTATCAGGTCATCTTTCGTGACAGTAATAACAGAAACACTTGACTTGTTATTATCACTGGAAATTGCACTTCCGGTGATCACAATTTCTTTCTCTTTACAAACAGATGGCTCTAGTGCAAAATCCAGAACCGAATTTATTGAAAGATCAATATACTGTGTGATCGTTGCATAACCTATGAATTTCACCTGCAAAAGAAATTTCCCTTTAGGTAAGTTCTTGATAATGTATGTTCCGTCATTCTTTGTAATAGCGCCGCTTTGCAGGTCGGGAATAAAAACTGTTGCTCCTGCTAAAGCTTCATTGGTGGATCTGTCAGTTACTTTTCCTGAAATAACAACTTGTGAGAAGATATGGTTACAAATAAAAAGAGTGATAACGAATAATAAATATTTCTTTTTCATCTGGTAATAAAAAGATAAAATGTCATTGAATATTATTTTGGACCAGTTTCATTATATTATTATTTTTTATATAGCTAAACTAAAATAAATATTTTAATGATAAATAAAAGCGGTATCCTTTTTTTTGTTAAATGATCAATTAAAAAAAACGTTTACGATATTTATAAATCACGATCTCACTTACAAATTTATAGTAGAAGATATTTTATAATAGCTATTGTGGGCTAATTAAAAAAAAAGACAGCCATAGCTGTCTTTTTTTTTAATATGAAATAATTTGATTAATCAAATGAATACTTTAATCCAATTTGTCCGAGCCATCTTGAAGCCAGGTCGGAGATTTGCCACGGAGCTGTTTTGGGAGTGGTAAATGTAAACGTTGGATTATTATTGCTATCATATCCTGCGAATGTAACTAAGTTAACCTGGTTATAGGATACGTAATAAGCCCTGCCCCATTTTGAATTAATTAAATTTGTAAAATTGAGTATATCAAAACTGATCTCAAGTGTGTGCTTTTTACCGGCAGCATTGACATATATATCCTCAGCAATTTTTAGATCCAAATGGTTTTCAAAAGGAGTTCTTGCGCCGTTTCTTTCAGCATACTGACCCCTTCGAGTTTTTAAGTATTTATCGTTATTGATAAAATTATCCAAATTAGTCCACTCCTGATTAGCAGTATTACCTCCAGAAGCAACAAGGTTAATATCCGATTGTTTAGCAGGTACAAACATTATATCATTATACTTGTTCCCATCATTATTAAGGTCATTGACATAACAATATGAGTATGGCATACCCGATTGTCCATTATAAAATATACCGAAAGATGTAACACAATGTTTTGCATATTTAATCCGGTAGGTTAAAACACCCACTATCCTGCTTTGTAATGCGTATGCAGAAATACCTAACTCAGGATCATTTGTTGCCTGGCGCTGGTAGTTATTCTGCCAGTTCGAAAGAGCTACACTGCTTGCGCCATCATTAGTGCTATATGCCTGACCATAAGTATATGCGCCTGAAATACCCAAGCCAAATTTAAATTCTTTTTCGAGCTTTCCGGTAAGTGTGTATGAATACCCCTGATTGGTATTAGATAAATACATTATATGAGTATAGTAATTTGTTAATATCCTGGGGCTAGATATAGAATAAATAGGCCTGTTATCAACACCTGTTAAATTAACTGTTGGCGACATGGTCAGATCCTGGTAAGCGATATTATTGATTACTTTAGTGTAAATACCTTCAATAGTAGCTTTGATACCAAAAGGTAATTTCTGGTCAATTGCCAGGTTTGTTCTGAAAGTTTGAGCAAATTTAAAATTTTTGGCAACCACATCAACTTCAGTTGTAGAAGATGGCAACCCTGCTTTAGCAACCGTAGTTGCCTGCGAGTAAGGATCGGGAGTAAATGGAACCGGTTTGAAATTATCAGAAATTCTTGTAATATCCATTCCGGTATTTGAGAATTGGTTAGATAACCATACGAATGGTATTCTGCCTGTGAAAATTCCCGTACCTCCCCTGACCTGTGTAGTGTGTTTGCCATTTACATCCCAGTTAAAACCAAGCCTTGGAGAAATAAGAGGATTGGATTTGGGCATCTGGTTTGTTGCCACGCCATAAGTTTTAGCAAGAGCTAACGTATCAAAGGTGTTATTTGCGTCGGGTTTATTAGGGAAAATAGGAACATCAAATCTAACACCGGCTGTAATTTTTACATTTTTTACAATGTAAAATTCATCCTGTATGTATGCACCAAGTTGTCCTGCACTGAACTGAGGAGCCCAGTCGGGCTGTCCGGGTACTTTGGAATAATAGTAATTATAACTTACACAATCATATTGGCTCATTTGATTTGCAGCACTGGAACTTACATCCATGAATGAACTGTAGCTGCCATAAGTATAAGCTCCATAATTGTCTTGTATAAAAAGATTTTTAAAATGATACAATTCATCTTCTGTACCTATGGTGATTTTATGTTTATTAAGGTAAATACTCAGGTTATCCGAAAGAGTGGTGATCCTTTGGTCCAAAGAGTTTGCCATTGAGGAATATTGAGTACCTAAAGTAACATATTGTTCGGGCGAAACATTAGGGAGATCAATTGTAACACTTGGAAAAGGGTCACCGGGTACAACTCTCTTGTCGCTAACCATGGTATATCCAATTCTTAATTCGTTTGCCACTTTATTGCTGAAACGCGAATCCAATTCCATTACAGTATTATTGGTCTTGTCTTTCATTGTATAACCGCCATCGTCAAATGTGATTGAATTCATGCTTCGACCCAGGTTATCTTCGGATGCCTGCACATAGTTATTTCTTATAGATAATTTATTGTTTGCATTAATATTCCAGTCAATACGGGCAAAGAATTTGGTGGAAGTTGTTTTATTTACAAAAGGATCATAGCCTCCGCCATTATATTTACCACCTGTAATCTGTAATAATTTATTTTCAATGTTACGAACTATACTGTCAGGAATACTTGAACCTTGCCCGATATTATAAGTTGAAGGATCGTTTCGATTGGTTGATTCGGCATTAAGAAATAAAAATACTTTATCTTTTAAGAGAGGACATCCAACACTAAAGCCCATTTGTTCGCTGGAATAATTATTTAATTTGGTACGAGTTACATTTGGATCATCGGTTGGTGTTTTACCGGCAAAATTCTGATTGTTCAAAAAGTAGTAAACATCCCCGGTAATGTTATTTGTACCGCTTTTGGTTACGGCATTAATACCTGCACCGGTAAATCCGCCCTGTTTCACATCATAAGGTGAAATAGCTACATTAATTGTTTGAATAGCATCTAAGCTTATAGGTTGGGTGCCTGCCAAACCACCATTTGTTCCTGAACTCGAAAGTCCGAACACATCGTTATTGACAGAACCATCTATCGAAAAATTATTATAGCGGTTACTTGCTCCTGCATAAGACAAGCCGCCTGCATTATTATTAGCCTGGGGAGTAAGTCTCATGTAGTCGGTTAAACTTCTTGAAACAGAAGGCAGCATTTGAATTTTTTCGGTTGAGATATTTGTATTTGATCCTGTTCTGCCCGAATTAAAAGTGTTGTCAGGTTTACCTGAGATTACAACTTGGTTTAAAGTAGTAGAACTACTTGAGAGTTTGTAGTTCAAATTTAGTTCTTCACCCAGGTCAAGGTAAATGCTCGAATCTTTGATGTCCTTATAACCCATCAAACTGATTTTAATTGAATATGGTCCGCCGACTTTTAAAGCAGGAAGAACAAAATGCCCATTTCCGCTGGATGTTGTAGCATATTTACTGCCGGAAGGTTGATGTATTGCAACAATGATACATCCGGGTAATGCTTCTCCTTCAGCAGATGTTATTGTTCCATTTATTGAACTTGTTGTGATACCTTGCCCTTTAACTGCTATATTAATTATAACAAGCAATGTGAGTAACCCAATACCAAATAATATTTTTTTCATTTGTGTGTGTTTTTTGTTTGTAAAGGTCAGATAGAATAAGCCATGAATAATCACTTTCGGTTGTTGTAAGATTTATTTTTCATGGCTATTTCATCTTTGTTTTTTTTATAAAATAAAATTCAAAACGGGAATAATTAATATTAATGCAATTCTTTTTATTAAATAAAATGGGTGAAAAAAAACCACTTAGGCAAAAGATCCGGTATTAATGGCATTTGCACTAAGTGATTTTTTTAAGAAAGATGTTCTTATATCTGAACTACTATTGTTCTTTTATAATTTTCTTAGAAACAGTAGCTCCGTTTTTCAGTTGAATTTTTGCAAAATAAACACCTTGCTGTAAATTTGCAATATTCATATTGTAATATGTCTTTCCTACATTTTCATAAGTAGATACTAATTCACCAACCATATTATAAACTTCAATTTTATTGATCATGCTAGGATTGCTGATCATAACGTTTGATATACCAGGGTTAGGATAAACAGAAACCATTGCGGCTGCATTGTTTATTTCATTAATTCCAACTAGTGTGCCGAGAACTTTAATACTGTCAACATAATAGGTAGCTGCAGCACCTGTAGTAGATGTGTAACGGAATGCTATACAAACGCTGTCACCTTTATAAGAATCTAAGTTTATATTAGATTTTAACCATGCACTGCTGGCTGTACCGTTTGGAGAGGGGATATTTGCACTCGTAAGTGTGTCCCAATCTGATGTAACAATTGTTTCATTACGAAATTTAGTGGATACCATAACTATCATTGATGGTCCAGCATATTTTGCGCACTTGGAAGAAAAACTAGCTATAACACCTGTATATTTATTTGTACTAAAATAGGGAGAAATATACCATTGGTCGGTGAGTAAATTACCTGCTGTGGATGAATATCCATTCCCTTTTAATTCGTTAATGTTTCCGGCTGTATAATGTGACAGAGTCCAATTATAATGATTGGCAGTTTGAAGATGTAAAGTATCCCATCCTCCATATACCAAACCTGGACTATTAGGGTAAGGTAATGTTGTAGTATCTAAAGCAAGACTGGCAGCTGAAGAATCCATTACATTTAAATTGTCGGGAGCACCGTAAACCATGTACCTGTAAATGGGCAAAGGACGATATTGATGTTGCCCGTAAGTTAAACCTGTTGCAAAAAACATTGCAACAACAATCATAATAAGTAATTTTTTTGTTTTCATAATTGATAATTTTAATTAATAATATTTGTTTTTAAATCATTTAATTTAATAAAAAGACTATGCAAAATTAATAAATTCAAGGCTTATTATTCTTAAGAAAACTTTAAGAAATTATTAAAAATTTTCAAGTCGGTTTCAGCAATGCTATTTTGGAGAGTAAATAAAAATAACATTCATCAAGGGTAATCAACTTATTAAAACACTATAATTC
>Ga0224523_1000777_pt1 | contig 14990 bp, 11 predicted proteins | sample CFST50metaG_FD_182732 | JGI IMG/M metagenome (GOLD analysis project Ga0224523, IMG submission 182732) | Peat soil microbial communities from Stordalen Mire, Sweden - C.F.S.T50 | ecosystem: Environmental > Terrestrial > Soil > Wetlands > Peat | place: Sweden: Norrbotten County, Stordalen Mire...
CCAGGCTTAAGAAACTTATCGAGGATGTTTCAAATCTGAATATGTCTGGTCAGAAGGAAGTTATCACGAAGTTCTATGATGAATGGAAGGGAAACCACGACCAGGTCGACGATGTTCTGCTGATAGGAATCAGGCTTTGATCTCCTATTTTGTATAAACATTATTCAGGGAAAGCGGGATCTCACAGGTAAACACTGTATCGCTATAGTTATCAGCCCTGTCTTTAATATAGAACCTGTATTTGAAAGTATCACTGTCGGCGATCGTGTAGAACTCATAAAAGAATGTAACCGCTATCGTTCCCTTCAATATTTTATTTTGTCCAGTTCTCTCCATATAGGGGATCCTGTAATCCGATGGCTTCATTAGGTCATTATCCGGAACCTCTGTCATAATGCCGCTGGTTTTCCTGTATAGGGTAAAGAAAAGATTTGTTGTATCAGTTTCTCCTGATTCGGCAGTATTGAGGCCAAGGTCGCCGTTGCCGTCTTCAAAATAGAACTTCAGCCTGCCACCCTTGCAGTCGTTGCCAAGAATATCGGTTGTATCAAAGACGGCAAAGCTTGTAAATTTAATGTACGGAGTGTCGGGCAGCTGAATTATTTTATGGCATGAACCGAGCATCAGCGCCAAAAGGATTAATACAGAATACTTTGAACTTCTCATAACTTACACTCTAATGGACAATCTGTGTACAAAAATCACACCAAACAGGTTATTTTTTTCTGAAAAATATCTTAATAGGAACACCTGTAAACTCAAACCGTTCCCTCATCCTGTTTTCAATATACCTTCTGTAGGGCTCCCTGACATACTGCGGAAGGTTGCAGAAAAATGCAAACGCGGGAGTATATATAGGCAATTGTGTAATATATTTGATCTTAACGTACTTCCCTTTGATGGCAGGAGGAGGAGTCCGCCTGACTATTTCAAGCATGACCTCGTTAAGCTCAGATGTGGGGATCTTGCGTGTCCGGTTTTTGTTAACAGTCTCAATAAGCTCAAGTACATTAAATATCCTTTGCTTATTTATTGCAGAGATAAAAAGTATAGGATAATCTATAAAAGGTGAGGTTCTTTCCCTTATTTCCTTCTCAAAAACTTTTGAGGTATTGTTTTCCTTTTCAACCAGGTCCCATTTATTGACAAGTATAATCAGTCCCTTGCTGTTTTTCTGGATCAGCGATATGATATTCAGATCCTGCGACTCAATTCCCCTTGTTCCATCAATAAGAAGAAGACAAATGTCAGAATTCTCAATGGTTCTTATTGCCCTCATTACAGAATAGAACTCAATATCTTCGCTTACTTTTCCCTTTTTTCTCAGCCCTGCGGTATCGACGAGTAAAAAATCATGCTGGAACTTGTTATACCGGGTGAAAATGGAATCCCTTGTCGTGCCAGCCAGAGGAGTGACAATATTTCTTTCTTCCCCAAGCAGAGAGTTAACCAACGATGATTTGCCGACATTGGGTCTTCCGACTATGGCTATCCGGGGTAATTCGGGAACCGCTTCAGGATCCTGGGCAGGCAGGTTTTCAACAACATTGTCGAGAAGATCGCCTGTTCCGCTTCCATTCATAGAACTTAATGCGAAGTAGTTGCCCAGCCCGAGAGAGTAGAATTCATTTGCATCAATATGCCTCGCATTATTGTCGACCTTGTTCACTACAAGAATGATTTTTCTGTTTGACTTCCTGAGCATACCTGCCACTGATTTATCAAGCTCATGGATTCCTACCATAACATCCACCATGAACAGGATTATATCTGCCTCCTCAATTGCAAGCAGAACCTGCTTGTTTATCTCCTCCTCGAAAATGTCTTCAGAATTCTCGACATACCCTCCCGTATCAATAACGGAAAAGTCAATACCGTTCCAATTGCATTTTCCATAATTCCGGTCACGGGTAACCCCGCTCACTTCATCAACTATCGCATCCCTCGAATCAGTTAGCCTGTTAAAGAGTGTAGATTTCCCTACGTTGGGCCTTCCTACTATTGCAACTATCCTGCTCATTATTAATCTGCTATCAATTTAACGGTAGCCGAACCGTTTTAGTATTACAGGCTTGTCTCTCCAGTCTTTTGTCACTTTCACATAAAGTTCAAGAAAGACTTTTTTGCCAAAGAAATCTTCCATATCGAGTCGTGCCTCGGTTCCAACTTTCTTAAGCATGGATCCCTTATGACCAATAATAATTCCCTTCTGGCTGTCGCGTATTACATGAATAAGCGCCCTTATCTTATTAATAGAGGGTTCTTCTTTAAAACTTTCAATTTCTATTTCAACAGAATAGGGGATCTCTTTTTTATAGTTGTTAAGGATCTTTTCACGGATGATCTCGGAAGCAAAAAATCGTTCATACCTGTCAGTGAGCTGATCCTTCGGGAAATATGGCTCTCCTAAGGGGAGCTTGTCAAGAATCGCATTGAGCAGGGTCTCGAGGTTAAACTTCAAGAGCCCTGAAACTGGTATTACAGGCGACCCCGGAAAAGCATCATGCCACTTTTCGACGATTTTTTCAAGCTGATCCTGGTTGGTAAGATCTATTTTATTAACAGCAATGATCACCGGAATTCCTGAAGCTCTTATTCTTTCCGTATACACTTTTTCCGAGAGTGGAACTGACTTGACATCAGTTACGTATAGTATAACATCAGCATCGTTGAGTGCACTGTTCACAAAACCCATCATAGCCTCATGAAGCTTATACTCAGGGTTCAATATTCCTGGTGTGTCGGAGTAAACTATCTGGAAATCTTCCCCGTTTACGATGCCCATTATCCGATGTCTTGTTGTCTGTACCTTGGATGTAATTATTGAGAGCTTTTCACCAACAAGCGCATTCATGATCGTAGATTTCCCGACATTGGGATTCCCAAGAATATTGACATATCCTGCTTTATGATTCATTGTTCCAGATTAAAAAACTCCGCGTTTAAGCATGCTTATCTCCTTTTCCGACAGGAATCTCCATTTTCCCCTCGGAAGATTCTTCTTTGTCAGCCCTGCGAAATATACCCTGTCTAGTTTTTTGACCCTGTATCCAAGAGATTCGAACAATCTTCTTATCACCCTGTTTTGACCCGAATGAAGCTCGATTCCTATCTGGCTTTTGTCTTCCGGGTCAGCATAAGAGACAGCATCTGCAACTACTAACTCATCGTCAAGCTGAATGCCTTCGGTAAGTTTGAAAAGGTCATTTTTTACTACCGGTGTTTCAAGAAAAACATGGTATATTTTTCTCCTGTTATATTTTGGATGCGTAAGCTTTCCGGTGAGATCGCCGTCATTTGTGAGAAGAAGAACACCCGTAGTCTCCTTATCCAGCCTTCCTACGGGGTAGACTCTTTCAGGGAAGTCATTTCCAAGAAGATCAATGACAGTATGCTCAGCATGAGGATCTTCAACAGTGGTCACGTATCCTTTCGGTTTATTCAAAAGCACATAGACTTTTTTCTCAGAGGAAAGTTTTTTCCCTTTGTAACGGACGTCGTCGCTATATTTAACCTTGGTTCCAAGATCTGTCACCTGACTGCCATTAACAGAAATCATTCCTTTGCTTATCAGTTCATCAGCTTCTCGTCTTGAGCATACACCGCTGTTTGCAATAAAACGGTTCAGACGTATGTTTTCCGATATGTCCCCAGTCTGTTTTGAAATACTTTTACCCGTTTTCGACGATGAGCCTTTGCCAGATCTGATACGATTTTCAAATCTGCCTCTTTTCCCCTTTCTAAAGCCACCGGGCTTCCCCTTTTCCATATGATTCAGTAAATCAGAGTGCAAAGGTACCATAATTTGGCGATTTATGGTTTAATGATTTTTTCGCACCTTTGTGTCGCTGAAATTATAAGATAGATGGTACTAATCAAATCAATTTCCGGTATACGGGGAACAATAGGTGGCAAACCGGGTGAGAGTCTCTCTCCGGTCGATATTGTCAAGTTCAGTGCAGCTTATGGTACATGGATAAGAAAAAGGAGAAAAAAGGAGATAAATATTGTTGTCGGGCGCGATGCAAGAAGCTCCGGTCCAATGGTCAGCAGCCTTGTAATAATGACTATGCGCAGCATGGGTATTAATGTAAGGGACCTTGGACTTGCCACTACTCCTACTGTTGAGCTTGCCATAACAGGAACTGGTTCAGATGGAGGGATTATAATAACAGCCAGTCACAACCCTGCAAACTGGAACGCCCTGAAGCTCCTGAATGAAAAAGGTGAGTTTCTTTCAGCATCTGACGGGAATGAAGTGCTTACCCTTGCAGAGATTGAAAAATTTGAGTTTGTTTCAGATGATGATGAGGGGATGCTGACTGAAGACAATACCTGGGGGCAAAAGCATATAGATAAGATACTTAATCTTGACCTGGTAGATGTTGGAGCGATAAGGAACGCTAACCTGACAGTTGCAGTTGACTGTATAAATTCGGTGGGTGGAATAATCGTTCCTGATTTGCTTCATTCACTTGGTGTTAAGAAAGTTATCGGGTTAAATGATATTCCGGATGGTAACTTTTCGCATAATCCTGAACCGCTGGCAGAGAATCTGGAGGAAATATCAGCATTAGTTCCGGAGAAAAGGGCTGATCTTGGGTTCGTGGTAGACCCTGATGTCGACAGACTGGCTATTATCTCAGAAGACGGTACCATGTTCGGTGAAGAATACACACTGGTAGCTGTCTCTGATTATGTGCTTTCAGAAACCAGGGGAAACACAGTGTCAAATCTCTCATCAACAAGGGCATTGAAAGATGTGACAGAGGGTTACGGATGCAAATATTATGCTTCAGCGGTAGGGGAGGTGAATGTAGTTGAGGAGATGAAGAAGAGGAGTGCTGTAATTGGAGGTGAGGGGAATGGAGGCATTATTTATCCTGCTCTGCATTATGGGCGTGATGCCCTGGCTGGCATTGCCTTGTTCCTGACCTATTTCGTAAAGTCGGGCATGAAATGCACTTTATTACGCAGAAGATTTCCCGAATATGTCATTACCAAGAAAAGAGTTGAGATTGGGAAGGGAACGGACTTCACATCAATTTTGAATGATATCAGGAATGAATTCCATGATTATGAAATTGATGAGAGGGACGGGATAAAGATCGACCTTCCTGACAGATGGGTCCAGGTGCGTAAATCTAATACAGAGCCTATTATACGTGTTTATGCAGAGGGCAGGACAATTAAGGAAGCTAAAGATCTAGCAGACCAGATTATTAAAATAGTTACAAAACATTAATTTTTTCATTTTTTCCAGATTAAGGAATAAAAGGAACGGAACAGATGTCTTAAGAAAGTAAAGGCAAAAATCAACAGATGTTAAATATTGTTAAGTTTAATCGATAAAGAATCCCTAATAAATACTTTTGTCACAGTTTTTTAAAAATTATAACACGTAGAAATATCCTATGAAGAAATCAGTAATTATTACGTCGGCATTAGTGGTTGTTGCAATCATTCTAGCGATAGTAATCGGCAAGGTCTCATCGAAGAAAGATTTGATTAACCTATTTGCAGAGGCCAAAAAAGGTTCGTTTGACATTATTGTCACAACAACCGGTGAGTTGCAGGCTGAAAAATCAACCGATATTTTAGGGCCCGATTTTTCTCAGAGCAGGAACATCAGGGCAATGGATATAAAGATAACAGACATGGTCCCGGAAGGTACAGAGGTTAAGGCCGGCGATTACGTCGCAACCCTTGACCGTACCTCATTTGACAATAGCCTGAAAGATGAGCTTGAAAAGCTGACGACAGCCGAAACAAACCTTGAGGTTAAAATCCTTGATACGGCTGTTACGTTAAGCAACCTTCGCGATAACATCAAGAACCTCAGATTCTCGGTGGAAGAAGCAGATATCACACTTCAGCAGTCAAAATTTGAGCCTCCGACAACAATAAGACAGGCTGAAATATCCCTTGACAAGGCAAACCGTACTCTTGAACAGGCAATACGGGGATACTCATTAAAAGTTGAACAGGCACGTTCAGATATGCGGACAACAAAGACAAACCTGAGCGAAGAGCAGCAAAGGGTGGCAGATTTGCACACAGTACTTTCTAAATTTGTGATTAATGCCCCATCTTCAGGAATGGTAATCTACAAGAGAGACAGATCTGGTGCAAAGAGAAAAGTTGGCTCATCAATCAGCCCATGGGACAATGTGGTTGCTACACTTCCCGATATGACGAGCATGATTTCCAAGACTTATGTAAATGAGATCGATGTAAGCAAGGTAAAGACAGGCCAGAAAGTAGAGATACTTGTAGATGCTTTCCCGGAAAAGAAATATACCGGAATTGTGTCCATTGTTGCCAATATCGGTGAGCAACTTCCGAATGCAGATGCTAAGGTGTTCGAAGTTCAGATTAAAGTCGATCAGTCGGATCTGATATTGAGACCATCAATGACTACCGGCAACAAGATCATCACAAAGACTATTGACAATGTCATTTTTGTACCGCTTGAATGTGTCCAGACCGGAACCGACAGTATACCCTTCATTTATCTTAAGAACGGGAGCAAGCAAATAGTTGTTCTTGGCGAATCCAACGAAAATAATGTTATTATTGAGAAGGGGATTGAGCCCGGGACTGTAACATATCTCAATACGCCGGCTAATTCTGAAAAATTCACTAAGCTGTTAGGGCAGGACCTTATTTCAGTCATCAAGGAAAAGGAAAAAGCCAAAAAAGAAGCTGAAAAGAAAGCAAATGAAGAAGGAAACCGGGGATTTGGAGGTCGTGGAGAAGGGATGATGGGTATGCCGGGCGGAGGAATGGGTCAGTTCCCGACTACTGGTGGTGGAAACATTCAACCGGGTATGGGTGGAAGAAACATGCAGCCGGGAATGGGTGGCAGAACAATGGATACGGCAGCAATGAGACAGATGCGCCAGAGATTCCAGAATATGTCACCGGCTGAAAGAGACTCATTAAGAAAACGTTTTGGCAGGCAGGGCGGACAGCGTCAGTTTGGCCAGAACGGAGGGCAACGTCAGTTCAATCAGAACGGCGGGACAGGACAGAATAATCAGCAGCGGCAGGAAGGCTCGCAGGTACAGCAACCGACTAACTAACAGGTAAAACTAAAAAGGATCTAAAATGTTCAAATTTATCTTAAGATATTTCCACGATATAGAGATTGCGGTAGAATCAATCGTTTCCAACAAGCTGAAATCGATGCTTACTGCGCTTGGAATAATTTTCGGTGTTGCTGCAGTTATAGCGATGCTGGCAATTGGAAAGGGTGCAAAGCAGGAAATCATGGAGCAGATGAAAATGGTTGGCGTCAATAATATTCTCATAAACCCCATAGTGCAGGATAAAACCACTTCAACGGAAGAAGGCGAAAAACAGTCAAAGAAGTTTTCAAGAGGGTTGAGCATGCTTGATGTAGACGCAATCCGCGAGACGCTTCCTTCAGTAAAAAGAATAAGCCCAGAGATTTCATTCAATTCAACGGCAATGATGAACGGTGTGAAGTATACTGCAAAGCTTGTGGGAGTATCAAACGATTACTTCTACCTGTATAACCTGCCTCTGGTTTCAGGTGCCATTTTTAATTCCTACCAGGAAAAGAATGGAATTCAGGTATGCATTATAGGGGCAAACATTAGAGCCAAATTCTTCAGCCAGGTAGAACCCATTGGTCAGTATATCAAATTCAATGGTATATGGCTTAAGGTCATTGGCGTTCTTCAGAAAACCACAGTGAGCCTTACGGGTTTTGAAGAGAAAGGTGTAAATGTTTATAATGACAATATTTATATTCCGATCGAAACTATGCTTCTCAGGTATCAGAACAGGGCACTTGTAAATACAAAACTTGTCTCAGAAGCTACCAGCAATGTTTTTATCATGAGCGGCGGGCCGGGTGGAGGAGGCATGTCACGAATTATAGTTAGCAGCTCCGATGCAAGCTCTGATGCCGAAACCAACTATAACCAGCTCGACAGAATTGTTGTCCAGGTCAACGAAACGGAACAGATAAATCCTACTACTGAGATATTAAGCAGGATGCTTATTCGCCGTCATACGAATGTGAAGGATTTTGAGATTACTGTTCCTGAGCTTCTTCTCAAGCAGCAGCAGAGGACAAAGGATATATTCAATATTGTCCTTGGAGCAATTGCGAGCATCTCCCTGATTGTAGGGGGTATTGGCATTATGAATATCATGTTTGCTTCAGTCATGGAAAGGATCAAGGAGATCGGAACCAGGATGGCAATCGGCGCAAAGAAAATGGATATTGTTGTCCAGTTCCTTGCTGAGGCTGTTCTTATAAGCGTTACCGGTGGCTTCATCGGCATTTTCCTTGGAGTGATCATGGCAAAGCTGATTGAACAGATAGCCGGCATCACAACAATAATCTCTTTCTTCTCTATTTTTATAGCTTTCGGAGTATCAGCAGCAGTCGGCGTTATATTTGGTTATTCGCCAGCTAAACGCGCATCTGAAAAAGATCCAATTGAATCATTAAGATATGAATAGAATATTACAAATGAAGAAATTACTTTTACTAACATTCATCATGGTCTTCCTGTTTTCAGCACAAAGAAATGCTGCACAGGAAGTAAAAAGACTTACTTTTAGCGAAGTAATAAAAATTGCCGAGGACCAATCGCCTCAGTCCCTGATGGCAAAACACAGGTTCCGTTCCAGTTACTGGCAGTACAGGTCTTATCAATCGCAATTCAGACCAAGCCTGACTTTAAAGGGAACTATTCCTGCATACAGCAATGGATTCGACAGGGTATACAACTCAAATGCCAACGAATATACTTACGTTGCAAAGAATACTATTACTGATAATGCCTCACTTTCATTATCTCAGGCGATCGGTTTTACTGGAACCACAATCTCACTTGAATCTGATTTTCTAAATCTTTATGACTTTGAAAAGACAAATAGAACTTATATTACGACTCCTGTAAGTATTAGAATCACTCAGCCAATCAAACAGTATAATTCTTTGAAATGGCAGACTAAAATTCAACCATTGCAATATGCTGCTGCCAAGAAAACATTCCTATCCAATATTGAGGATGTGCATTCGACCGCTGTTCAGTATTTCTTCTCGCTCGCCCTGGCCCAGATAAATAAGCAAATTGCAGTGATGAACCTTTCAAATTCCGACACACTTTACCGGATTGCGAATGGAAGATACAATCTGGGCACTATTGCTGAGGAAGATCTGCTTCAGATGCAACTGTCATACCTTAATGCGGTAACCGATAGCAAAACAGCGGATATGAACCTGCGCGACAAGGAAATCAGGTTACGGTCGTTTCTTGGCTATAATCAGAATGTCAGGATTGAACTCATACTTCCTGATACTATCCCTGATCTGCAGATAGATGCTAAGGAGGTTCTGTCCCTTGCAATGGCAAATAATCCAAGCATTGTTACCCAGCAGCTTAATATTCTGAATGCCCAAAGCAGCGTTGCACAGGCTAAGGCAGCCAAGGGGCTGAATGCAAGCCTTTCAGCTTCATTAGGCCTTTCAACTTCAGGGTCAGACCTTGCTTATTCAATGCAGAATCCCAGCCAGTCCCAGGCAGTAAATATTGGATTTACTTTGCCAATTCTCGATTGGGGGAAGGGCAAGGGTAATTACAAAATGGCTCAGTCGAGCCTTGAACTGACCCAGGTTCAGGCACAGCAGGCAATCGTGGATTTTCAGGAAAACCTGGCACTCGATGTGGAACAGTTTAATCTTCAGAAAAACCAGGTAGCCATTGCTGCAAAATCCGACACAGTGGCCATGAGAATGTTTGAAGTTACAAAACAGAGGTTTCTGATCGGCAAGATTGCAATCCTCGACCTGAATAATGCAGATACCAAAAAGGACGAGAACAAGAGAGCATATGTTCAGGCTCTGCAGAATTACTGGAGTTACTTCTATAATATGCGAAGCTACGCACTCTACGACTTCATTAACAAAAAACCGCTTGAGACCGATTACGAAAAGTTATTAAAATAAAAAGCTTTATATTTATTTTTAAGGGGCTGGATAATGCATATTCAGCCTTTTTTTTATAAAAATTTAATATATTTGCGCCTCGATTATTAAGAATCTTAAATAATTACAGGATAATTCAAAAGGAAAAAAATGCAGAACAAAGCAGCTATTATCATTCTGGCAATTGCATTAGGAGTGGTATCAATATACCAGCTTTCATTTACCGGTGCAACGTATAAAATTAAAAGAGATGCAAGAGCGTTTGCAAAAGGCGACTTGGTAAAAGAATCACGGTACCTCGATTCAATAGGTTCGCTTACAAAAGATCAGTGGAGTTTTCTCGGAAATACTTTCAAAGAGTGCGAGAAGAAGGAGATCAACCTTGGTCTCGACCTTAAAGGAGGAATGAATGTCATCCTTGAAGTTTCAGTTGAAGATGTTCTGAGAGCTCTTTCAAACCATAGTACCGACAAAACATTTAACCAGGCTCTTGCCCGTGCAAAAAAAATGCAGACATCAAGTCAGGCCGATTACCTGACACTTTTCGGAAGAGCATTCCAGGAGATTGACCCTAATGCAAGATTGGCTGCTGTTTTTGGTACGGTGGAATTGAAGGACAAGATCAACTTCAATTCAACTAATGCGGAGGTATTGAAAGTTATAGACTCTGAGGTCTCAATCGCTATCGATAACTCATTTAATATCCTGCGCTCCAGGATCGACCGTTTCGGAGTTATTTCTCCCAACATTACCAAGCTTGCAACTAAGGGAAGGATCCTCATTGACCTGCCCGGGCAGAAAGACCCAAAACGAGTACGTGAGCTTCTCCAGGGAACAGCCAACCTCGAATTTTGGGAGACTTATGAAAACAGTGAAGTAATAGGCTACCTCTCAGCTACAAATAATATGCTGAAAGAAATGAAAATTTCAGTTCAGAAAACAGCAGCAACCCCTGCTGCCGGAGCAAATATAGCTTCGTCCGACACAACAAAAAAATCTGACCAGGAACTTCTTAACCTGATCAATAAAGATACCACGAAGAGTACTGCATCTACAAGCCGTGAGCAGTTCACACAGGAAAATCCGCTTTTCGGTATTCTGAACCCAAGGGTGAATGCACAGGGTCAGCCATTGCCCTCATGCATGGTCGGACTTGCAAGCGGAAAAGATACTGCACAGGTCAACAGCTACCTTAAGATGCCACAGATAAAGGCACTTTTCCCTCGCGACCTGAGGTTTGCATGGAGCCAGAACCCTTACAAGTATGATCCTACAAAAACAATGTATGAATTTCATGCAATAAAGATCACCACGCGCGATGGAAGAGCTCCGATGACTGGCGATGTTGTTACATCATCAAGGCCTACAACAGGAGTTACAGGTTCTGAAGTAAGTGTTGATATGACAATGAATTCCGAGGGTTCAAAGACCTGGTCAAGATTGACCGGTGCAAACGTAAACCGATGCATTGCAGTTATACTCGATGGTTATGTCCGTTCATATCCCAAGGTTATAAATCAGATCACTGCTGGGAATACTCAGATTACAGGTGATTTTACAATTGATGAGGCTACCGACCTATCTAATATCCTGAAATCCGGGAAAATGCCGGCTCCTGCAAGAATCGTATCTGATAACGTCGTTGGACCGACACTCGGTAAAGAAGCAATTAATTCAGGTTTAGTCTCATTTGTCATAGCTTTTCTTCTTGTTCTCGGATTTATGATATTCTATTACAGCAAGAGCGCCGGGACAATTGCTGATATTGCACTTTTTGCCAACCTGGTTCTCCTTTTCGGTGTGCTGGCTTCAATGAATGCAGTTTTATCTCTTCCGGGTATTGCAGGTATCGTTCTTACCATGGGGATGGATGTTGATACGAACATTCTTATCTTTGAGCGAACCAGGGAAGAACTGAGAAACGGGAAAGGAATAAAGCTCGCTTTAGCTGATGGTTATAAGCGTGCTTACCCGGCAATTATTGATTCAAAAGCTACGACATTAATTACAGGAGTTGTACTTTTTGTCTTCGGCCAGGGTCCTATAAAGAGCTTTGCCACGACTCTTATTATTGGTACTTTTACATCAGTATTTGCCTCCATATTCCTTACCAGACTTATTTATGAAGGTCTCCTGAAAAGGAATGTAAATCTTCATTTCTCGATAGGCCTGACAGCCAATATCTTTAAACACACAAAGATTGATTTTATAGGGATAAGGAAGTATTTTTATATTGCTTCTTCAATAATCATTTTGTCAGGTATTGTTTCATTGGCTACAAGAGGTCTTGACCCGGGCATTGATTTTGCCGGAGGACGTACATTTATCATTAGATTTGAGAAACCGGTAGTCACTGAAAATATTGCAACCAAACTTACTATCCCATTCGGGGATCTGCCCCAGGTAGTCACTTTCGGAAGTACCAACCAGGTTAAGATCACAACCAAATACAGGATCGCGGAATCTGGAGTGGATGATGATGTTGATGCCAAACTTTACGAAGGGATAAAAGATTTCTTACCAGCAGGTGTCAGCAAAGAAGCTTTTCTAAATGACTACCTGAAAAGTTCAGAGACTGTAGGCCCCGTTGTTGCAGCCGATATCAAGATCAATGCTTTCTACGCAGTTGGCATTGCACTAATTCTCATATTCTTATATATATTCATGAGGTACCGTCATTGGCAGTTTGGATTCGGGGCAGTGGCATCGTTGTTCCACGATGTGCTTCTGGTTCTAGGTGTTTATTCGCTTCTATGGGGCCACATGCCATTTTCAATGGAAATTGACCAGTCCTTTATAGCGGCGATCCTTACTGTAATAGGATACTCTGTCAGCGATACTGTAATCGTTTTTGATAGGGTAAGGGAGTTCCTTCCTTTGTATCGTAAACGTCCTTTTAAAGAAGTTCTTAATATGGCTTTAAATGCAACCCTGAGTAGGACAATAAACACTACCTTCGCTGTGATTCTCACTATAGTAGCCATGTTTATTTTCGGCGGTGCTGTAATACGCGGTTTCATGTTTGCCTTGCTTGTTGGAATAGGAACAGGTGTTTATTCATCTGTATTCGTTGCTACTGCTCTTATGTATGATACAAGCAAGAACAAAAGAGAAGAAAAGGAAACTGCTGTCCCGGTGAAAGCTTAAGATTTCTTATCAAATAGATGAAAGAGGCTGTGATTAAATGCAGCCTCTTTTTTATGTGATGCTACTTTGTTATAATGAATATCATTAAACTTTTCTAACTTTATATCGCGGAAAAACAACTCTAATCTGGAAGGCTTTATGAGCGGAGGTGAGATATTAGTTATTATTGTAGTCATTCTGGTGCTTTTCGGTGCAGATAAGATGCCTGAGATGGCACGGAGCCTGGGTAAGGGAATGCGCGATTTTAAAAAGGCAACAGATGATCTGAGACGCGAGTTCGAAAACAGTACGAGTGATATCAGAAATGATCTGAATGATGTTGCAGGCTCAATTAAGAAGGGTGCGACAGATATATCTGAAAATATAACCAAGGATGTTAATGAATCTGCTAACAATATAAAGAGCACGCTGAACGATGTTCCAAAGGAAACCAAAAACGAGGATCCGAAAGAAACTAATAATGATGTGAAAGGGAAAGCCGACCCCTATAAATACGATTATACTGATTAATCATAATCAGGCAAACCCATAGCCAGGTGGGTTCAAATATTCTGAATATTATCCGAAGATTTTTATGATCAGAACAGAGGGAATAACCAAAGCTTACGGAGACCTGAAGGTGCTCAAGGGGATTGATATTGATATTAATGACAGGGAAGTTGTTTCAATAGTAGGAGCCAGCGGTGCTGGGAAAACTACGCTTCTTCATATAATAGGAACCCTCGATAAGCCTGATAACGGCAAAATCCATTACAACCAAACTGATATAAGCCGTCTGAAGGGAAAATCTCTGGCCTCCTTCCGCAATAATAACATTGGATTCGTATTTCAGTTTCACCAGCTCCTGCCTGAATTCACTGCCCTTGAGAATGTCTGTATTCCAGCATATATAGCAGGTAAGAGCAAGGCAGAAGCTGAAAAAAGGGCAGCCGAACTGCTAGGTTTTCTGAACCTTTCCGATAGGCTCGGTCATAAACCTTCCGAGCTTAGCGGCGGAGAGCAGCAGCGGGTTGCTGTTGCCAGGGCCCTTGTCAATAACCCCTCAGTCATACTTGCTGATGAACCTTCAGGCAACCTTGATACGGAAAACAAAAATGAGCTTCACAAACTATTCTTCAAGCTAAGGGATACTTTCGGCCAGACAATTGTTATTGTTACTCACGACAGGCAGCTGGCGAACATGTCTGATCGCATTTTCCAGATAAAAGACGGACTTATTATAAATGAGTCGTAAGCGGTCATACAACGGCATTCCTGCCGGGGAGATGAAGCTCTTTCTCGAGGAAAAACACCTTCAGTTTAATAATCCTTCATTCATACCTCCTGATCCCGTTTCAATACCACATATATTTCAAAGTCAGCGCGATAGAGAGATATCTGGCTTCCTTACTGCAACAATTTCGTGGGGAAGGAGAGACCTTTTCCTAAGAAGCGCAAATCAGCTTATGGATTTAATGGGCCACACTCCATTTGAATTCCTGATGAGTGCAGATAAAAAAGATATTGAGCGATTCGGGAATTTTATCTACAGAACTTTTAACGGAACCGACTGTAAATATTTCATGGCTGCAATGAAGTATCTATATAGCTCCTATGACAGCCTGGAGGATCTTCTTCTGGAGGGGATGCAAAAGAGCGGCTCCCTGAAAGATGGAATGTCTTATTTTCGCACGAGGTTTTTTGATCTGCCGCATGAAAAAAGAAATGAAAAACATTTTGCAGATGTCATGGGCGGTGCAGCAGGCAAGAGACTGAACATGTTCCTGCGATGGATGGTCAGAAAGGACAACAATGGTGTCGATTTCGGAATCTGGAAACGAATAGATCCTTCACAGCTATACATTCCCCTTGACCTTCATTCAGGAAATATTGA
>Ga0224523_1000780_pt1 | contig 14960 bp, 12 predicted proteins | sample CFST50metaG_FD_182732 | JGI IMG/M metagenome (GOLD analysis project Ga0224523, IMG submission 182732) | Peat soil microbial communities from Stordalen Mire, Sweden - C.F.S.T50 | ecosystem: Environmental > Terrestrial > Soil > Wetlands > Peat | place: Sweden: Norrbotten County, Stordalen Mire...
GCTAATCTCAGGGGTTGGCAATTCGTAACAGAAAGCAAAGTGATTAAAAATCATGTGTTTCTAAGACTTAAGAATATCAAAAATACTGTAGATATGTTTTATAGTACTGATGGTATTAAATGGAATAAAATCGAGAATTCAGTTGAAGTCTCTTCCCTGAATCATAATGTGCTGGGTGGATTTTTAAGTTTACGAATCGGCCTTTGTTCCATCGGCGAAGGGAGTGTAAAGTTTAAGAATTTCAAATATAAACCAATAAAATAAAGTTATGAATATAAATGAAACTGATACTCTGTTAACTGGCTTAAATTCAGGTGGAAATATGATATTAAAAAATATTAATTAAATTCAAAGATGAAAAAGAATCTGTTCAAATTCGTATTCCTAAGTGGAATTATTATTTTACTTACATTAAAATCCGTATGTTACGGTCAGAACTTTAAAAATACACAGAAGATAACGTCAAAACCAGTAATGGATATACTCCATTTGTTTACTTCGAAAGATGTACCAGCCTTAGGTTCAGCCGAAACAACAGTAGAACCACTTAAGCCCGAAGTAGTTTCAGTGCCGGAAAATCTTCCGGGAAATGGATTAGCTCAACATCCAATGCTCTATTTTGGTGAATGTTACAATATTCTTTACCTAATTGATAAAGGGAAAACTGTATGGACGTATCAAACCGGAGGTGGTTGCGAATATGATGATGTTTGGCTACTTTCTAACGGAAATATTTTATTTTCAAGAATGCAATATATTGCCGTGGTAACACCTAAAAAAGAGGTAGTTTGGCGCTACAATGCTCCAAATGGAACTGAAATTCATGGCTGTCAACCTATTGGTTTTGATAAAGTTTTGTTTGCTCAAAATGGAATTCCTGCGAAATTAATGGTGTATAATATTAAAACCAACTCCATTGAAATTCAGCACAATTTGCCAACCGATTCTACTAATGTTCATGCCCAATTACGCCGAATTCGCATAACAGAAAAAGGCACCTATCTTGTTCCATTTCTAACTATGCATCAAGTAGTTGAATACGATAAAAAGTTTAACGAAATTTGGCGATGTGACATTCCAACACCCTGGGCTGCTATTCGTTTGAAGAATGGCAACACGCTTATAACCGATGAAAGGGATATTTTGACCCGTGAAGTGAACCCTAAAGGCGAAACCGTTTGGGAATTACGTCCAAGTGATTTGCCTGAAAAATACCGTTTTATCAATACCCAAAGTTGCACTCGCTTAGCAAATGGCAACACAATTATTTGTTCGCGTGGCGATAATGGCAAAGGCCCTCAATTAGTGGAAGTTACTCCTGACAAAAAAGTAGTTTGGGTACTTTGGGATTGGAAAAACCTTGGTCCGGCAACAGCAGTTCAAATACTCGACGAACCTGGATTTCCGGAAATTCCCGGGGAATTGGAATATTAATAATTGACCTAATAAAAAAACTCTATGAAAAAATTATTACTAAGTATCGCGTTTGCTATTTTTATTTCGTTACAGATTTTTGCGCAAATAAGAGAAGGCAGAAGTTACATGATTATTGCCAGCCATAGCAATAAAGCTTTGGAAATCAAACAATCAATAAACATTACTTCACCTGAATTGATTCTTCAGCAAAACGATTCAACTGGGAATGAAAATCAACTGTTCTTTTTCAAAAAAGTAAGAGGTGGTTATTATCAGATAATTGCAAAGTGCAGCAATCTTTCACTGGAAGTTAAAAACAGTTCGCTGAAGGACCATGAAAATATTCAACAGAATAAATATCTTGGACAAGATAATCAATTGTTTACCTTGGTTAAAACTCCAAATGGGTCTTACGCAATTATCAACAAAAACAGTGGTTTTGGTTTTGATGTTCTTGGTGGCGACAAATCTTTTGACAACAATGCGGCGGTTATCCAGTATCCCGGTTCCAGCCATCCTAACCAGTTATTTAGAATTGTAGATTTCGATAAAGTACAAAATACACCATTAGTTGATTTAACGAAACATTCTTTTTTATATACAGGTGAATGGGATTATCGTAAACAGGTTCAAAATATATTTGTAGTACGCGACGGTAAAATTACATGGACATACGGAATTCCGTTTAATAACGAGAAAGGCGAAATGGAAGAATTGGGCGATGCCACTATGCTTGCGAACGGAAATATTCTATTTTGTAGAAGGGTGAGTGCCAGTATAGTTACGCCCGACAAAAAAATAATCTGGAACATTGATGCTGAACAGGGTTGCGAAATTCACTCGGTACAAGCGCTCGGTTTAGAGAAAGTTTTAATTATTCAAAACGGAAACCCGGCCAAAGCAATGTTTATTAATACGAAAACGAATAAAATTGAAAAAACTATAATTCTTCCCACCGGAAATCCAGAATCCAGTCACATGCAATTCCGCCGTGTTCGCTTAACACCCGATAACACTTTGCTTGCAGCACATTCAGATAACGCGAAAGTAGCCGAATACGATTTGAATGGGAAAGAAATATGGTCGTATGCAATCCCTAACGTGTGGGGAGCTTCGCGTTTGAAAAACGGGAATACGCTAATCACTTCTTTTCCATCAAATGTAACGGAAGTGAATAAGAAAGGTGAAATAGTTTGGGAATTCAGTGAAAAATATGTTACTGATTTCAACTGTTATCTTTTTCAGGAAGCGAACCGGTTGGAAAACGGGAATACAATTATTTGCAACTGGTGTCCCTGGCACTTGAAAAACTCATTGGATTGGTCTGGTACAGTGCAGGTAATAGAAGTAACACCCGACAAAAAAGTTGTTTGGGAGGTAAACGAATGGTCTGAACCACAGGATTTAGGCCCGGCTTCTTCGATGCAAATACTTGATGATTTGAAAATTGAGAAATGAAAGAAAATAAAGATTTTGATAGAAGTGGCAGGAGCCTCCAAAGATATTACAAACGAGGCACAATGAATATCATTTATGGTTGTTTGTTGTTTTTTCTTCTCTCAAGTGGTTTGGTTTTTTCGCAAAACATAAAACATCCTCCAATAACACCAAAATGGGCATTCGAACAAATTGTTTGGGAAGATAATATAAACAAACGATCATCTGCCGAATTGCTTATTGATTTACATTTGAAACATAGTATGCCGGTTGGCGCCATAATTATTGATAGTCCCTGGTCAACAGCTTATAACAATTTTGATTGGGATACAATACGGTATCCTAAACCATCTGAAATGATATCAAATTTTCAAAAACACAATGTAAAAACAATACTCTGGTTAACGGGTTGTGTAAATATTAATTCAAAGGATGTTCCAATTAAAAATGATATTTAATTAAACTATGAAAACATTACAATTCAAAAAGATATTGGTGTTTTGCATATTATCAACCATTTTTAATCATATGTATTCACAGTCAAGTCTAACATCCCAAAAATTTTGGTCAATCCGTATGGCTTCTACATTAATGGAGAAATTTATTAATGCATCGGACTATCCATGGGGAAAATGGTCTTATCCTCAAGGGTATATGTTAATGGGGATGAATAAACTATGGCAATCAACCCAGGATAAAAAATACTTTGATTATATTATGGCTTACGCTAATGAACAGGTTGATAACGAGGGAAATTTAAGACATTTTAAAGGCTGGAGCATGGACGACATGATGACTGGAAGCGTTATTGTTTGGGCATATACGCAAACCAAAGAACCAAGATTTAAAATAGCCGCCGAAAAAATTAGAAAAAGTTTTGAAGATTATCCAAGAAGTTCCGACAGTATATTCTGGCATAATAAAGATTTGAAAGGTGAAATTTGGATTGACGGAGTTTTTATGGGCGAAATGTTTTTGACAATGTATGGTAAATATATTGATGATGGTACATATTGTTTCAACGAAGCCGCCCGCCAATTAATTGGTATTAACAAACACCTGAAAAAAGGTGAAACAGGCTTAATGTATCATGCATGGGACGAAGATAAAGATGCCTCATGGGCTGATAAAGAAACCGGGTTATCGTGCGATGTTTGGGGCGAAGGACTTGGTTGGTACGCTCTAATGATTGTGGAAACCTTAGACCTTATGCCTTCAAATCATCCGCGAAGAAAAGCATTAGAGGATATTGCAAAAAAATTAATGTATGGATTAAAAAACACGCAAGATTCAAAAACAGGTTTGTGGTATGACATTGTGGATAAAGGCAATGAACCTGGTAATTTTCTTGAAGCCTCCGGAACTTCAATGTTTTTATACGCTTTAAAAAAATCAATGGATTTGAATTTAATAAATGCCACAGAATTTAAACCGGTAGTAGATAAAGCTTATAAAGGCCTTATTACAAAAGCCCAGGTAAGTCCTGTCCATGGATTGGTTAATGTTATTGATGCCTGCGATGGTGTTGGGGTTCAAAATAATTATCAATCGTATGTCAATTATCCTAAACAAATAAATGCAAAAGAAGCTGTGGCGGGATTTTTATGGGGAACTTGGATTTATGAGAAAGACGAAATTGGCAAAATGTATTTAAAAAAGAAATAATTGTTTTCAATCTTTTATTTAATATTAAATTAATATTAACATGAAAAGCATTAAAAATAGAATTCTTAAAATCTGCCCTAAAACAGGGAGGATTAGAGGTTTTAATAAAAAGTTTATACTGTATAAACTGTTGTTTCCGTTATTTGGATTGGCTTCCTTAATTTGGGTGCTAATAAGGGTTATACCTAAGCCAAGCAGGGCTTTTTATCCGTGCCAGACAGTTGCAATACCAGCTGCCACTGCATTTTTAAGTTTCTTTTCTTCTATGTTTCTTTCGGTTGCCACTTATAAAGGCGCCCTGCATTTCCTTCGCAAACACAGTATTATCATAGCCTCCCTAGTATTTCTTATTGGTGCTCCAATCAGTATTTTTCTATATATAAACTCCAGCGACAAGGCTTATGCTGCTGACACAGGTACATTTACGCCATCGGATAAACCTAATTCACCCATTGGCACAGCCAGCGGGATTAAACCTGGACGTGTTGCCTGGTCTTACGACTTATCTGCTTGCACTTGGGACGGTTCCTCAAAATATTGGTGGTCTGATGCTTATAATGACCAAACCAAAATATCCGCAATTTTGGACAGCGTTGTTTGTTCGGTTGCAGACAAACAAACGGTCAAGGCTGCATGGGATACTTTGTTTAGATTTCACAATGGCGGGGCACCTTATATGAAGGGAGAAAAAATCTTTGTAAAACTAAATTTAAACAATGGGGGTGGCAGCAATTCAATTGATGCATCACCACAATCAGTTTATGCTCTTTTGGATCAATTGGTAAATAAATTTGGCGCAGACCAGGCTGACATCATATTGGCCGATCCTGCCAGGGAAAATCAGATTTCTGCAATAAAAAATTATTGTTCAGGAGTCTTTCCCAAAGTAATTTATAATACAAATCTTGGAGGTTTTACAAGTAATAGCCTACCATATCTGCAAGCCCCGGAAAAGGGACTTTCAGCCGCACTTATCAATTCCAAATATCTGATTACAATGGCTATTCTAAAGCGCCATTGTACTCCCAGCGCCACTTATGGCACTGATGGCGTGGATTATGGCAATGCCTCTGTAACCATGATTTTTAAAAGCAGTTGGGGGCTGATAGGCAATGGACGTGGTGCAAAAGAAATGCACCAAAAATTGCATGATTGGGATTTTTCGATGAACAGCTACCACATCCTTACCGATATTTATGGGAGTAAGCATATTAATGGAAAAACGGTTCTAAATATCATTGATGGACTTTATTCTGGCGACCGTTGGAATAGCTGGCCCCGAAAATGGAATATAGCGCCATTTAACGGGAATTATCCCTCTAGTTTTTTCGCATCTCAGGATCCTGTTGCTATAGAATCAGTTGGTTTGGATTTTTTACGAGCTGAAATGCCATTATTCAAAAATGCGGATAGACATCTGCATGAAGCAGCCCTTGCTGACAATCCGCCATCTGGTACTGTTTATCAGCCAGACGGTACAAGAATTGGAAGCCTTGGTGTGCATGAACATTGGAATAATTCAACTGATAAGAAATATTCGCGAAATCTCGGAACTGGTAATGGTATTGAATTGGTCTATATTCCTATGCATGGTTCCCCAGTTCGTCATAGGTTGTAAAACAAATATATATAATTTAATGCACAATGCGAGATTTCAGAATATTCCCAAAATTGAGCATTTTTAGCGAAGGAGACAGGTAGCCAATATGATAGAACTTTTTTAATGGCTTATTAATTATCAGTGACAAGAAACTCGTTTTTATCTGATCCCTAACTTAAAGTCAAACTGATCTTATTCTCCTCAATTATTTTCCGCATATTAATGAGAGCATATCTCATCCGACCGAGAGCCGTGTTAATACTGACTTTGGTTATATTGGCTATCTCTTTAAAGCTCAATCCAGCATTATACTTCAGAATTATCACTTCCTTCTGGTCTTCATCCAAATGGCTAATCATCTTTCTTACATCCAGATGTATCTGTAGCTTGATCATATCATCTTCTATATTATCTTCAGCAAGTCTTTTTAAATTAAATAGATCAGATTCATAGTTATCATTCGAAATGGTATTCATCTGTTTAATCATGCGGAAATGGTCAATTATCAGATTATGAGCAATACGCATTACCCAAGAAATAAATTTCCCGTTTTCGGAATACTTACCTGCTTTAATAGATTGAAAAACTTTAATGAAGGTATCCTGTAAGATATCTTCCACAAGAGCCACATCATGTATATAATGTCTAATATATGCGAATACCTTGTCCTTATGTCTGCGGATTATTTGTTCAAAGCAGAACAGATCATCTTTTTGGGCCTTCAATTTATGATTGACAGAAAATTCTTGTTTCATTGTATATGATATTATTTTAACATAAACCAAATTCTTTTTACAAGTAAACCAATCTTGAATATTACTATACGAAAAAAAATGAAATAGGTTGTAAATTAAATTTAATGCCCTATAATTCAATAGTATGCAAGTTATTATATTTCTCTTGCGTTATTCAATTGCATTAAATCATCAAAACTGTATGGTTTCCCTGAGCCGTGTAATATACCTGCTCTTTGATATACCTATCGAACTCCTGTTTATAACAACCTTCTAAACAGGCATTATTGGCAAATCTACGTCATAATCAATACGATGCAGTAACTGTTTATAAGTTGGACAGATGGGCAAGAAGTTCAATGGAACTGATTCTTGATAAAAAGCCCCCCTTTTTTTATGATATCAAATAAACGTCAGTTTATTTATGCATTTATACCGTATTGCCTTAAAATAATATAAGCAAGAATAATTTAATACACAGATATTCATTCCAATACACGATACTATTATAAATCATTACTTTACACTTATTTATGTGTGATATATGTAACTTTTTTTGGTAATTATGCAACGCTTATCTGAATTAACCAACTTAACTTGCATTTGTGAAAATCTCTGATTGATTTAAAACCATTGATATCCAACTAAATATAATTGATTTTCACTCTTATAGCTATTTTATGAAATCATGACATGAATAAAAAAGTAAAGTCTGATGAATTAAATATTGCCTGTGAAGTGAAAGTAAATCATGCAGAAGAGTTAGTCATTACTCTGGGAGAGAATTATAGTGATTGCTTACGAAGATAAAGCAGAACGAGCCAATGAATTAGTTATTGCGAACAAAGAACTTGCATTTCAAAATGAAGAAAAAGAAAAACGATTAGCAGTGTTAATCATTGCCAATAAGGAGACCCCAAATGGATGGAAACGAAGCAACACGTCAAATCCGTCAATTTAACAAAAACATAATTATCATCGCACAAACAGCTTATGCGTTTTCCGGAGACTGTGAAAAGGCAATAGAAGCTGGATGTAACGACTATATTTCAAAACCGATTGATAAAACTATATTATATGAGTTAATCAAAAAGAATGTTAATAAATCGAGAATAAATACTAATGAGATATATCAACTATAATTTTAAAACCATATATCGAAGGATGATATGAGTAAAATAGTAAAATCGAATAAGTTAGTAATTGCCAATGTAGAGAAAGCAAAACGTTCAGCAGAGTTAGTCATCGCTAAGGAAGAGAATACGAAACGAGCAGCAGAGTTAGCCATTGCTAACGAAGAGAAAGCAAAACGTGAAGCGGAGTTAGTCATTGCTAACAAACAAAAAGCAAGACGTGAAGCAGAGTTGGTCATTGCTAAGGGAGAGAAAGCAGAACTTGCAGATGAGTTAATCATTGCTAATATAAAGAAAGCAGAACGTGCAGATGAATTAATCATAGCTAATAAAGAACTCATCTTTCAAAATAAGGAAAAAGAAAAACGTGCAGATGAGTTAATCATTGCAAACATAAAGAAAGCAGAACGTGCAGATGAGTTAATCATTGCGAATAAAGAACTAGTCTTTCAAAACAGGGAAAAGGAAAAACGTGCAGATGAGTTAGTTATGGCTAACAAGGAACTTGCCTTTCAAAACAGTGAGAAAGAAAAACGGGTGGCGGAGTTAGTAATTGCTAACGTAGAGAAAGAAAAACGTGCAGAGGAGTTAATCATTGCGAACATAAAAAAAGCAGAACGGGAAGCAGAGTTAATCATTGCGAATAAAGAACTTGTTTTTCAAAACCGGGAAAAAGAAAGACGTGCAGATGAGTTAATTATGGCTAACAAAGAACTCGCTTATCAAAACGAAGAAAAAGAAAAACGTGCAGATGAGTTAATTATGGCTAATAAAGAACTTGCATATCAAAACGAAGAAAAAGAAAAACGTGCAGGTGAATTAATTATGGCTAATATAGAACTCGCTTATCAAAACGAAGAAAAAGAAAAACGAGTAGCAGAATTAATCATTGCCAATAAGGAGAAAAAAAAACGTGCCGAAGAGTTAATAATTGCCAACAAGGAACTTGCCTATCAAAACAGAGAGAAAGAAAAACGGGCAGATGAATTAAGCATGGCTAATAAGGAACTTGCATTTCAAAATGAGGAGAAGGTAAAACGTGCAGATGAGTTAGTTATGGCTAACAAAGAACTTGCTTATCAAAACGAGGAAAAAGAAAAAAGAGCGGAAGAATTATTCACTGCTAATAAAGAACTTAAACAATTACTTCAACTAAATTCTGATAAAAACCGCTTTATTTCAATTCTTGCCCACGATTTAAGAAGTCCGTTTAATGGTCTTCTTGGTTTATCAGAAGTATTAATAGAAGATATTCACAAACTCAATACAAACGAAATTGAAAATATCGCAATTAATATTAATCAATCTGCAAAAAGTTCTTTTAAATTACTGGAAAACATTTTAAGTTGGGTAAGAGCGAAACAAGGTAAAATTCCTTTTGACCCTCAGATTTTGAGTTTTACAAATAATTGCAAGGATGCAGTTGATGTTCTCAATCCAATTGCTATGGCAAAAAACATCACAATCGATTTTTCAACAGGAGACCATATAAATGTTTTTGCAGATGTTGATATGTTTAAAGCGGTGTTGCGAAATCTTGTTTCGAATGCGATAAAATTTACCAATGCTGGTGGGACTATAAGCATTACTGCAAACCAAACAGATTCAAACATAACAATATCTGTTTCTGACAATGGAATAGGAATAGCACCTCATAATTTAATGAAACTGTTTGAAATGGCAGAAGTTAGTACAACAAAAGGTACGGCTGAAGAAACAGGGACAGGTTTGGGATTATTGCTATGCAAAGAATTTGTAGAAAAGCACGGTGGAAAAATTTGGGTTGAAAGTGAAGTTGGTAAAGGGAGTGATTTTAAATTTACTCTGCCAATTTATGTTGAACAGGCAAATGCTACAAATAATTGATATATAAAATGAAACATGCACATTCATGAAAAACTATATTTCAGATACAAACGCTGTTCATAATTTGAAAACAAATGAACTTGAAAATAGGATAAAAGAATTAGAACTCGAATTGAGTGATCTAAAATCAGAAATAATTGTAGACAAGCAGGTGGAAATGATGTTGAGAGAAAGTGAATCATCATTACGAAATGCTCAGGAAATAGCCAGAATGGGTAACTGGGAACTTAATATAAATAATCAAAAGACAAAATGGTCTGAAAATTGTTATGTCATTTATGGCTTAAAACCTTTTGAAATAGAACCAACTTTCGAATATTTTAAAAGCCGAATACATCCAGATGATATGCATTTGATTGATGAGGCTTTTGAAAATATTGTAAGGTATAAATTACCACATTCGTCTGAGATGCGAATAATTTTCCCTGATGGAACATTCAAATGGTTTCAGAACAACATGATTCCCGTTTTTAAGGATGATAAACTTGTTGCATTAAAAGGAATTAATCTTGACATCACCGAACTCAAAAAGGCTGAGGAAGAACTAATTTTAAAAACCCTGATTTTTGATTCATCAATCGCTGCCAATAGTATAAGCGATAATGAGGGTAATATCACACATTGCAATTCCGCATTCCTCAAAATATGGGGATATGATTCAAAAGACGAAGTGATAGGGAAACCAATCCCATTCTTTATTAAGAATGAAGATGAAGCATTAAAAATAATTGCCTCCCTTAATGAGCCAGGTATCTGGGAAGGGGAGTATACAGGATTAAAGAAAGACAGAACTACCTTCAACGCTTATGGTCTTGCAACAATTATTCAAGACAAAAAAAAGGAAAATATCGGTTATTTTTCTGCAGTAATCGATATCACCGAGCGCAAACAGGCTGAATTGGCACTTATAGAAAATGAAAGGGAACTACATCAACTAAATCTCGATAAAGACCGATTTATATCAATTCTCGGACACGATTTGAAAAGTCCGTTTAATAACCTGCTTGGTTTATCCGAAGTACTAACAGATGAGATTACTAATCTTAAAACAGAAGAAATTGAGGATATTGCAAAGGATATTCATAAATCGGCAAAAATCGCAAATAAATTGCTTGATGATATATTGTTGTGGGCAAGAGCACAACAAGGCAAAATTCCGTTTAAACCACAAATATTGAGTTTTAAAGATATTTGCAAGGACACACTTGAAATTCTCACTCCTAATGCCAATGCAAAAAACATCACAATCAATTATTCTGCAACAGACGAGATAAATATTTTTTCTGATATCGATATGTTAAAAACGGTACTCAGAAATCTTGTATCGAATTCAATAAAATTTACAAATTGTGGTGGCTCAATAAATATTGATGCAAAACAGAATTCTGAAAATATAACAATATCAATTTCAGACAATGGTGTTGGAATACCACCTGAAAATCTGGCAAAACTATTTGATATCTCTGAAGTTCTTACAACAAAAGGTACGGCCGAAGAAACAGGAACAGGTTTGGGATTATTACTCTGTAAAGAATTTGTAGAAAAACACTGTGGGAAGATTTGGGTTGAGAGTGAAGTCGGTAAAGGAAGTGATTTTAGATTTACTTTGCCAATTTATGCTGAACAGGCAAAAGCTATAAATAATTAATAGTTCTGGAACTATTTACTTACTTGATATAATTCATAAAATTGCATATATCCATCTTCAGAAAAACACTAAAAAGTTCGTAATTAATTGTTACTACAAAGATGAAGATGAAGATATGCCCGAAAAAGGGAGATTTTTTTCTATGGACTTAGATTTGCCTTTTAACTATATTAATATAATCTGATAATTCTCCATAATCGCATACATGTGCGATAATTTCAACGAATATTTATTAATCCAAGACGACATTCCCCTTTCACACTTGCTCAACTCAGGACAAGTATTGCAGATATTGACTTTCACAATTCAAATGAGTGTCGCCTTTCTTTTTAGCAGTTAAGATCTGGATAAATTGACCACTGAGGCATCAGCTATTATTTAAGCGATAGCACTTTAGAAGGTTAACTATTTTAAATCATTAGTTTCCAGTTAAATATATGTGAATAATATAATATATTTCTGCAATTGTGTAACGCTTTTCAGATAAAGTGGAATTACCTTTGTTTAGCAATGCTATTGCTGGGTTCAAGATTAATTGTACAATGAAACATAGCGAAACATCTGCATGTAGATTTTGAATCGAGTTCTTATGTCAATTTTAAACATATGAACCAATGAGTAAAGAAATTATTAGTGCTACATATCATGAAGCAGGACATGTTCTGGCATTATTACTAACAACCAGACGATTTAAGTCTGTTACGATAGTTCCAGAGAATATTAAGGCTGGATATGGGATTGAAACATCGGGAAATATAAGAGGGATTCCGTCTGATATAAAAAATCAATGGGAAATTCCATCCTTCTTTAAACCAGTAAATTTCAATAGATATTTTAAAAACGATTTTATTAAGGTTGCTGGACTTGTCTCAGAACAAATTTATACTGGCAATAGCAATAAAACAGGTGCTTGTGATGATTTTGATGAATGGATAAATGTTACTCTTCTTGGTCTTCCTGATAAGTTAAATTCAAAATATCAACATTTTTTACTTGACTATACCAAGGAAGTATTGGAGTTAGAAATTAATTGGCTACACATTTCTGCTATAGCAGAAGCCTTGCTAGAAAAAAAGACTCTTAGTTATGCTCAGGTTATTGATGTATTCATTCAGAGTTCAAAAATGTGGAAAGAAAATAACCCCTCAGCATAAAAGTGTTTATTTTAAATTGCTGTGAATTAATTGTTTGTAGTTAAGCATCAGTATCAATAATTGTGTCGTTAAATCCTTATCATTATGAAAAACGATTCAATATCAGTATCATCGAAAATTAAGGAATTAATTGATTCGCATAAGTTGGGTATATTAAGCGATGAAGAATACCGTGGCCTTTTAAAATCAAAGATTATTAGTCAGTGGAAAGTGCAACCATTAAATGAATTGGGGGCAAAGAAAAAAACAGTGAAAGTTTCATAAGAAGATATTTGTTGGAAAAGCCAGTGACCCTGACCGTAGATTGTCGAAATAAATTGACCATCAAAAGATGGATATATTAAACTTTGCCTTAAACAGATATGTCATGTTAAAGAATATTAGCGAAATCTGGTCATGATGAATGGGTTTTGCATATATTTAAACTATTGTTATTAAAGGAGTTAATAATAAAGGAAAACTTAAACTAATTTTATTAAATACATTGCTTTCTGCAACATTTAATTAGAATATGATTAGAAGAAATTAATTGTTTGAAAAACATGAAAGGCAACTATCAATATTTCAGGTAATTGCCTTTGATGTTTATAATTGGTGGGGTGGAAGATGGGGCTCGAACCCACGACTTTCGGAACCACAATCCGACGTTCTAACCGACTGAACTACATCCACCGTTTCAGGAGTGCAAAATAAGACCAAAATTTCTATTTCACAAAATTTAATTTTATTTTCTCATGCTGAAGTCAATTACTATCTTTGGATAGTTCCAAAAAAATGAATTTTCCTGTGCAATTTGTTATACTTTTGGTTGTTATCAGGGGGTATTTGTAAAGATCTTTTCAGTTTGAAAAAACTAAAATTTATAGACAATATTTCGGGGCTGCAACTTTTCCAGTTGATGAAGCCGGTTATATTCTTTATTGTCAGTATCGTATTAACAAAGAGCTCTCTTACCACCGGAGATATCGGGCAATGGGAAATGTTTATGTTTATCAGCGGGCTCCTGACATTTTTCTGGGTTACAGGAATAATTCAGAGTCTTCTTCCTCTATACCACAGGAATAAAACCTACAGGAAAATTGGTGATAACGGAGTAGACAAATCACCTGAGATCTTTAATACATTCCTGCTATTGTGTTTTTTCAGTCTTCTTTTTTTTATTCTCGGTCATTCATTAAAAGGCTATTTTTCTGTCTTTCATAACAGGGGAAATGTGCCATTTATAAATCTGTTATTGCTCTATATTCTCCTGAGTAGCCCGGTTTGTCTTATTGAGTATATCTATCTCCTAAATAACCGTTCCTATCGCATTTTTCAATACGGGTTATATACTTTTGTGGCCCAGCTGATCTTTATTATTACACCGATATTGTTAGGTAAAGATATAATCTGGTCAGTTTACGGATTACTCTTAATTACAGGGTTTCGATGGATATGGCTGATAATTTTGTTGCGGCGTTACACCCTGATGAAGATATCTGTCGATTTTATTAAGGAACATCTTTACCTGGGTATTCCTTTGATTATAACTACCCTTATAAGCGGATCTGGTCAGTATATAGATGGCATAATTATTTCGGCCTATTACAAGGATCCGGCTGTATTTGCAGTGTTCCGTTACGGGGCAAAAGAATTTCCCCTGGTGCTCATGCTTGCAAACGGTTTGAATGCTGCATTGCTTTCAGAGTTTTCGACCCGGGAAAAGATGAAGGAATCGATTGAAAAGATAAGGGTTAAGTCGAAGAGTCTTATGCACTTTCTTTTTCCTGCTACAATGGTAATGATGCTGATTGCACGTTGGCTCTATCCGATAATGTTCAGACATGATTTTGAAAGAAGTTCTGGCGTATTTCTTGTGTATGCATTGCTCATTATACCACGGCTTGTGTTTCCCCAGACAATAGTTATAGGAAGAAAAAAGACTCATATAACTCTGATTGCTGCAATAATTGAAATTGTTGTGAACATTTCTTTAAGCCTGTTGATGTTAAAATTGGGTTATAAAATTGTAGGTGTTGCCGTTTCAACATTTGTCGCCTATGTAGTAAGTAATTTATTTTTGGTGTTATATGTCTGGTTTAAAATGAATATCAAACCGGCCGAATATATACCTCTCAAAGTCTTTGCTATCTATTCCTTCCTGATCGGAATCCTGTTTATCCTTATCGACCACAGGGTGATAAATATTCATTAATAACCAGACTGAGTATCAATCACAATTATATCTTATTTTTATCTGCCTGCCGATAAAGAGAAAATTTAATAAAAGGTTAAGTGAATAATCAAGCCTGCATTATGTACAGAAAT
>Ga0224523_1000781_pt1 | contig 14955 bp, 21 predicted proteins | sample CFST50metaG_FD_182732 | JGI IMG/M metagenome (GOLD analysis project Ga0224523, IMG submission 182732) | Peat soil microbial communities from Stordalen Mire, Sweden - C.F.S.T50 | ecosystem: Environmental > Terrestrial > Soil > Wetlands > Peat | place: Sweden: Norrbotten County, Stordalen Mire...
CTGCTACATCCTTTAATACATCAATAGCGAGTTGGTTGTCGGTTGATTCTGCAAGCTGCATGTACAATTGAATTGCTTCATACTCTGCGGCAACCATGAAACGAATTGCTCTGATGAGTTCGGCATTTGTGAGCTTTTTATTGTTTGCTGACCCTGAAAAGGGTGATCCAAATTCTGGCATAATTGTTTTCTTTTCTTATTTTTTAGTTTCTACCTAATATTACTTTATTGTATCATTCAAGTATGATGTTTTAACAAAGGCTACAACAATTTGTCGAAGGCTTTATTAAAATTTCACGGTACAAAGGTCTGTTCATTATTTCCGGGAAATGTTACATGACTTTTGAAAAAAGTTGCATAATTCACACATTGAATAAATTGATTTTGCAATTCAATGTGGGATTTTTGTTCTGAAAGGGTTTCCACCTAAGCACTTTTTTCGATGTTTTTGCAAAACTATCTTTACAAAACACTATTATCATTAAGTGAATGTTAATAGTGGATTAAATTTCGATTAAGTATGGGATTTGTTTCAATAACAACGCAGGGAATGTAAAATATATCAATTCAGATAAACTGATTTGGTTGTTAAAAGACGTTGAAAGAGATTTTGCGTGGAGAGTCCTGTAGATTTGTGATAAATAAAATGGGACATAGCCGAATATTTCGTGAGTCAAAATTCTAAGTTCCAAATTTGATCAGACCTGCCCTGGCAAAGTAAGAAATTCGTAATTAGGTGGTGAAATAATCTGAAGAAGTCATTTTTTAAATTTTTACTACTGGTCAAATAATGTTTTCATGAATTGCAGATATCACAATTTCTTCAACCCGAAATAAACCAATAGCACAGGCAAGGTTACAGTCATGAACACGATGACTTTCCCAAAATCAATTTTACTTGTGGTTACTAAATTATCAGGGCAAAGATTGCATGATTCTATACTTATCACTTTCCAATCTTTTGAATAAGTAACTTCCAACTGCACATATTTACCTAAAGTTTTTTTGCCATTTACCGGCTTAGTCAATAAGGAGAGAGTTTTGCGGTCAGTAACACGGTACACATAAATAAAAACATTGCTTGTGTCATTAAGTGCTTTCAGGTCGTAAGGCTTTATGCCCAAGATTTCCTCCACCTGCAATTTTGTCATTCCCATCTGTAAAGACATCACTTTATCAAGCGTGGTATATTTAGGCGACTGTACAAAGCAAGAGGGTAAAACGAGTATAATAAATGCAACCTTTAATACTTGCTTATATATTTGGCTCAGGTGAAAAGTTTTCATTGCCTTCAGATAAAATTCTACACATATCATACATAAAAAAGAAACTCTGTTTAGCGGTAGTCTTTTCCTCTTAGAACCGATTAACGGGTTACAGGCTCGTGTACCATTTCGTTGGTCATGGAAGGAAGATTGGAAAATTTCCATGTCCCTGATGCCGTTCAGCCAACCTGACAAATCAGTAAAAGACTCCACCAAACAGAATTTGAACTTAAATAGTGCCTGTCCATAAAGTCGGCAGTCTATAGTCGGCACCTGCTAATGATTATCCTTTATCCTCATCCAGATTATCATGATTATCTCCACCTATACTGTAATAATTATTCTCTTCATCTTCACTTCCAACATTTTCCTGCTCGTCATCCAATTCAGATCCGGGAATATCCAGATCATTGCCTGATGCATCATCGTTAAAATCTTTTTCGTTCTTTGTTCCATTATTGTCATTAGGCTCTTTAGTTTTAGAAATATCCTCAGGATTAATATTCTTCTCTTCTTTCAATTTATTAAAGACATCTTCATTGCTGGGATATAAAGGGTAGCCCTGCAATTTTTTTTTCTCCTTGCCCTGTGGCTCCATGCCAGATTGTTTTGTGTTATCATTTTTTATTTTCATATCGTTTGTGAATTTTGGGGTATTAATATTGCCTCATTTATTTGAAAAAGTGTCACATTCCTTTAATAACATTTACTCCATTTATATTGTACCCTCTATATAAAAACCTCTTCAATTAAAAGAGCAGAGGGATAAAGGACCTAAAGCATAAAGCTATCATTTTAAATTTCCTTATACTATTAACTTTTATCGGAATAAATTATTTCAAATCCCCTTGCCTATATCGTTGCCTTTAAATGTTCTTCCTGAATTTCGGCAGCTGACGCTGTGTGTTCAATAGCTTTGAGCAAACTATAATGAGCTTTATCCGGATTTCCTTCTTCAATATGTTGTGCAGCTTCACGATGGTGTTTTGCTGCTTCTTCCAGGTGTTTTGCTGCTTCTTTGTGGCTTTCGATATTTTTCATTTTGTTTTGGTTTAAATTGTAAAAATAGATATGAATAGATTTGACAACTTTTAAAAAGTTGTCAAATCTGAGTAATCTATGGTGTTGTTGTTTTTTCTGTTTGCCCCTTCATTTGTTTGCGGGGTGCAAATGCAAAGTCGACACTCACTACGTAATACATAATGGCTGTGAACATCATGAGCACGCCAACCCAAAACCACCATTTATGATGAATCGTTTTCCAGGCTGGCTTATGTTCGGGATGATAGGTGACGTGGTCTATCACTTCCTGCAAATTCTGTTCTTGTCCGTTTTCTTTCATTGGTGCTGTTTTTACTGTTTATAATGTAAGATTTGACAACTTTTTAAAAGTTGTCAAATCTGAAAGCTTAAATTTCCGTCTTAACCTGTTTAAAAAAGATTCTTTTTACAATATCAGCCACGACAATATAAACCATCATGATCAACATAAACACGAAATAGAAAAACAAATTGAGCAGTCCAAACCCGCTTTTTATTGTTGAACGGACAACCCTCTTTTTTTTCTTTATTGTCCCTGCCTGTGCCGGCTGGTATGCTTTGTGATCTTTCATGTTTTTTACACTTTAGGAAAGATAGAACGCTAATGACGCTGATCATTTAAGATTAAATATGATTTTTTATTCGTTTTTATCATCATTCAGCTGACGAATCAGCGTTATGTGCTTTTTATTTATCCTTTTATTACATAAGTACCGGCTATCAGATCGTGCCATGCCCGTTTTTTAGGATCAGTCGTTATATACCATATTCCAAGCCCTATAGGTAATATTGAAATTATCGTGACGATGCATCTCATCAAAGACCTGAAAGCGCTCATTCTTTTTCCATATAGGTCAACAACTTTTAATTTTAATATCAACTCGCCAAAGGTGGCCTGGTAAACTGAGCATTCAAATGCTGCGTTATAAAAGATCCAAGAGAATATGACTATGAAAAATCGGTATGTGTTGAAGTCATCATCTGCAAAATTGAACTTAAAAAGAAAGGCGTCGATGATTGTCAGCACAGACATAACGATGATCATGTCAAAGAATGTTGCTATCACTCTTGAGCCAATACCTGCATAAGTGACTTTCAGATCAGGCGCTTTTTGGGTTCTAAACCTGAACCCTTTCAAACGGGTAATTCCACCCGGTTTTACCTGCCCGAGAATATCCCGTTCTTCCAAATAAATGGGACTTGCATTTTGCCTGGGAAAGTTATAATTTTTCATCACGCAATTATTTCGCTCAATATTTGATAAACTATTAAATGAAACCTTACTTACATTTGTAATAAGCTTATTGGAACAAATACACTACCTTATTTATGTTTTTTTGTAGGCACAATAAAAAGGGGAATAGAAGTATGCTGTAAAACTTTTTCCGTAACACTTCCCACAAGTATATTTTCTAACCATTTATGGCTATGGGAACCGATTACTATGATATCGGCGTGCAAGTGCTTTGCCGTCTTTAATATGGTTTCAGCAAAATCGCCATCTTCCACCACTGTTTTTATCGTTTTATCACCAAGATGATCTCTATATTTATCCATAAAACTTAAGGATGTTTTTTTTAATTCTTCAACGTTATCAATTTGCAGGGGGCCAAGGTCCATAGTGCCTGTAAATCCCATAATCGGAGAGTAATCCGGTGAATGATAATACATCGGTTCCGTAATTATATGCAGTAGCACCACTTCGGCTTTCATCGTCTTTGCCAGGGCATATCCTGCTTCTGCAACTTTCATTGCTGTTGGATCATAATCCAGCGCAATCAGTACTTTTTTCAGTTCTTTGGTTTTCATAATTATCATTTTTGGAAATAGTTCTAAAGGAAAATATTATTTGTGTTTTTTAGTCGGAATGATGTAAAGAGGAATAGTTGTTTGGCGCAGGACACTTTCAGCAACGCTTCCCATTAAAACATTTTCCAACCATTTCTGGCTGTGGGTTCCTATAACAATAGTATCTGCATGTATTTCTTTCGCAGCTTTTAATATGGCTTCGGCACAATCACCTTCTTTTACCATTGTTTGAATGCTGTTATCACCCAGGTGGATCTTCGATTGGTCGAGAAAATCCTGCGATGCTTTTTTAAGTGCATCCAGTCCGTCTTTTTCTACTGGTGGGATATCCATTTTACCTGTAAAGCCCATGATCAAGACATGTCCTGTTGATGTGTAATTTATTGGGTCGGAAATTACGTGCAGAAGTGTTACTTCTGCCTTCATCGCTTTTGCAATTAAAAACCCTTCTTCTGCCACTTTTTGCGCAGTTGGATTATAATCCAGCGCGATCAATACTTTTTTCATTTCGGTTGTTTTCATTTTTATAGTCATTTATAGTCATTGATGGTCATTAATTGTCATTGGTGCTAAAATAACAGTCTATCCCGATTTTTCATCGGGACGAAGCAAATGACATTCTGTTTAGAGTCCTGCGATTATTTCGCGCATTTCCTGTTTGGTTTTTCTAAGTTTATAAGCTACCATTCGCAACATATTTTTCTCTATACCGTCTTTATGAATCAGATCAGCATCTGTTAGTTGTGGATACTTTTCTCTAAGCTTTATCGTAAGCTCATCCCAGCATTCAATAGTTAATATTAATTCCATTATTTGTCGGTATTATTTTCCTGATAGTTTTTTATCGAAAGCAATGGTGATCACCATTATTAATGCTGCAAGTACAAGGAGCAAATGAATGGCGCTGACGGGCTGAAAAACTATTATCCAAATAACGATAAGTAGTGCGGTGATGATGTAAAGTAAAATTTTCATGATCTTTATATTTATTTCGAACTTCAAATTTCAGTTCAAATATTTAAGTAAAGGTACTTCAATGGATAAAGGCAAGTCTTACACAATTAAGGAAAAGATTTACATAATTCACACATTAAAAACTTCGGTTAAGCAGGCTGATAAAATTTCATTTTTCTCCAATTTCGCACTGTCTTTATTCATGTACTTATCAATGGTAAGCCGCGCCATCAGGTAACTTACAGTTGATTCTGCGCCCTGATTGAGGTTCACATTTGTTTCTTCAAGTCCGTCATAACAGCCCCCTGTACAAGGATTGTAAATGATTCTACTTAAATGATTGTTTCCTAAAAACCAACTGAAAGCAATTCCAAGTTTTTGCAGATACTCTTCATCTTTAAAATAGCGATAGAATGTGTGTAAGGCCAGGATTGTATATGAAACATCAATGGGTTGTTCACCAAATTGGTTAGGCTCGCCACCTTTTGTCAGCCAGCTTTTGTTAGAGATCACTTTTATTTCATTTCTGTTAAAAGTTTTCGACAGCAGGAAACTAAATGATTGTTTTGCAATGTTCAAATAATTTTCCTTTTTCACAGTCTGCCAGGCAAGGAGCATTGCTTCGGGAAGTATACTATTTGCATAAGTAAGATAACTTTCAAACCAGTTCCAGTTTTTACCCGATTCATGTTCATACATGGCGGCAAGTCGGTCGGCCAGGATTTCAATAAGTTCTGCAATTATAGGCGAATTATATTCAGGGTTGTAGTAGTACAGGCCTTTTATGCTAAAAGCCATTGCCCGTGAAGAGAAAATATTTTTAATATTTGGAATTGTATTTGTCATCAAAGCCTCAGCTTTTTCGATCATCTCTGATGGCAAAACAGATTCTTTGGAAATCAAATAACCCAAAGCCCAAATGGCCCTGCCGTTAGCGTCTTCCAGGTTCGTTTTATTGTTTTTAGTAGTGAAATGATTCTCCTTGTCAATATAGTTCAGGAAGGTTCCGTCTGATTGCTGACAACGCTGAATAAAATCGAGATAAATGCTCATCAGTGCCAGATCGCTGTCATCATGTGTGATTTCATAATGCATACAAATTGCTATCAACGCACGCGCATTGTCATCAAGCGTGTATCCTGAGTCCGGATCGGGAAGGTTGATGTTTGAAAACTGTATCATCCCGGAATCCGTGGTTAATCTGTTAATATGATCAAGGTTGAGATCCGGAGGACTATATTGTAAAGAAAATTCACGCCCCAAAGTTTTCTCAAACAGCAAAACATGCGCAATGGCTGAATTTTCCCAGGCTGCGGGTGCAATCTTATGCATAGTATTTACACTCATTTCTTTTCGCAGAAGATCATTGTTAAGCAGGCGTATCACTCCCGCGGCCAATTGCTGTGAATGTTCGAATTCAATAATGATCCCAGTATGTTCATCCAGCATTTCACGAGCCTGCGGAATGGGTGTTGATATAATAGGACAGCCACAACTCATGCCATAGGAAAAAGTGCCACTCACTGCCTGATTAGGGTCTTTTGATGTAAAGAGGTAGATGTCGGATAGTCGTAAATACTCTAATAACACGGGCAGATCAAGGTAACGGTTAATAACCTTTACGTGCTCTTCAAGGTGTAAGGATCTCACTTTTTCCTCAAGCATGTGCCTGTATTTTTCTCCTTCTGTTTTTATTACTCCCGGATGTGTTTTTCCTATTGCCAGAAAAAGGGTTTCCGGGTTTGTTTTAATAATTTCAGGCAAGGCGTCCAATGTGGTTTCAATACTTTTTCCTGAACTTATCAATCCGAATGTTGTAAGCACCATACGTCCCGTATAACCATATTTTTCTTTGAGGATAGCCTTGTCATTATTCGAAACCAGGTGCGTGCCATGGGCGATGACTTCTATTTTTTGCCACGGGATCCCGTAATCCTGCTCCAATACTCCCCTGGAGGTTTCAGTCATCACAATAACATATTCACAAGCTGCGGCAATACTTTTCACTATCAATTTAAATTTCTCATCCGGGCGAGGAAGCACAGTATGAAAAACAATGATGACCGGTTTAGTCAGCCATTGCAGAAAATTAAGAAAATCATTTCCTCCTGATGAGCGGTAGAAGCCAAATTCATGCTGAATCACCACCATTTTTATTTTATTATTCTTATTTATTTTGTCCGCCAATACCGGGTATTCAGAAGGAACGGAGGTATCGAGCACATAGCCGACCCTGTTATCATAAGAATATTTTTCCTCCGGTGATTCGAGGGCACAAACATTTATTGAAAACGTATTTCCGAATTTCTTTTCAATGGCATTTATCAGATCCTGCGAATAGGTTGCTATTCCACATTCCCTGGGCGGATATGATGTTACAAACAGAATCTCATCCGGAGCATTTGTCATGCAATGGCTTTGTTGTGGTTTATTGTTCTTTGAAGTTATCATGATAGAGATGTTGTTTAATAAATCTGATTTATGGGATGATATTATTTTTGAGGTGTTGAAGTATAAGTTAGTAATTCATTGACCAACTCTGATAAACTGAGGGAAGCACAGGCTATTTGTTCGTCTGCGGCGCCGTAATAGATATAAAGGGTGTCGCCAAAAAGGGATGTACCTGTTGGGAATACCACATTGTTGACGATTCCATTCAATTCCCAATCATATTCGGGAGTGAACAAAGCATATGGCAAACGGGCAATTTCTATTGATGGATCATCAAGTTTCAGTAAGGCTGCACAAGCAGAATATACATTTCCCCCGTAAGGGCCATTTGCCACACCATGGTATATCACCAGCCATCCGTGTTCTGTTTCAATTGGCGGGCATCCTCCACCTATATATTTTGACTCATGTTTGTAGAGCGGATCCATCACAATATTTTTCTTCAGATTCACACAGTAATCTCTCCAGAATTCCTTCGTAAGTCCTTCCAGTTCGTTCACTTTTACCAGCTGAATGCCTGGCCTGATACGGTGCATGAAACACAGTTTGCCATTGATTCTTCTCGGGAAAAAAATAACATCTTTATCCCAAAGCAATATCTTCCTTTTGGCACCAAGATCTTTTTGATGATAATAAAATTTATGATTACGGTAATAATTTATATTTACTCGTTCGGCATCTTCCAGAAGATATACGAATTCCACATAAGAAACATGAGGTACTATGATTCCGCGCTTTTCAAAATTCTTCATATCCTTTGAAACAGCAAGTGCTCCCTGCGCATTAACGCCATCATAAGCGGTATAGGTAAGATAGTACAGATCGTCAATTTTCACTATGCGGGCATCTTCCACTCCGTGCGATTCGTAGTTGTGTTCAGGTATCAAAATTGGCTTATCGTTTCTTTCGATGACTGTAAGTGGACCATCAAGTTTGCAATAACCAATAGTGGAAAAATTACCACTTTGAACAGCCCTGTAAAATATGTGAACAGTATTGCCTTCCTGCATAACACCGGGGTTCAACACGCCTTCGTTTTCGAATTCCAGATTGGTCTTATTTAGTAAAATACACTCTTTTTTAACCTGTATCATGAGTAAGTTTAATTTATATTGTTCTGCTTGTTTTGAAAAGTTATTTTATGCATCTAAAACACCAAAACACGAAATATCACTAAAGATTATTTTATTGATTTCCATAATCAGTTGTGCTTCGTGTTTTGCTGTGTGGGTAACAATCTTTTAATTTGGTTACCCTTAAAGTCCCCTATTGCTTTTACACGAATTAATGTATTGCCAAACCAACGGTTGAGACACCAGTTGAAAGGTCAAGGAATATTCCAATACGGCTGCTGACATGGTATTCGGCTCCAATGTGCAGGTCAAGAAATAAAGGGCTTCCATGATGATAATAATTCTTGTCACCATAATAATCACCTTCCCAATGTGAACTTACAATTGCAAACCCCAAGGAGCCGGCCAGGTAAAAATCCCACTTTGAATTTGCTTTCAACAACTGATCAAAATAGTAAGTGCCTTTAACACCAACAGGGATCACGGTTTCGTGGTAGGCATAGTATCTGTAAGGATAATTTTTATCGCCCCAATAATATTCGTTCGTATATGAATATAGGCTTGCAAAAGGAGCCAATGTAAAGTTCTTTGCCACATCAAATTCATAATCGACGTGAAAAACAGGTAATGTACGACCGATGTATCCATAATATCCCGAATAACCGCCAATGCCCAAACCCAGATTAAGTCCGCTAAATTTTTCTCCACCTGAAGAATAAGTTGTAGTGGTGGTCGTCGTCGTTGTTGTTGTTTGCTGTGCGGTGATATTCAAACTGAATATCGAGAGGATGATCAGCGTAAAGAGAATTGATTTTTTCATTTTGTTTTTGTTTTAGTTTGTTTACCCCGTTGAATTATTTTAAGTTTATAACACCCGGTAGAAAACAGAGTTTAATTCTATAAGGTGAATAAGTTTTCACATGACAAAGGTGCGGACATTGAGAGAGGGATGTGTTACATAATAAAAAGCAAGAGTTACATGATTCACACTTATTAAGTCAATGGTCATTTGACATTAGTCCTCAGATGTCCATCTACTAAAAATAATTTTTATCGATGGTCGTCGTGATCGTGATGACCATGTTGTCTGTGCCTTTCATGCATATCTCTGTGACCATCGCGTACCGGTCCACCACAAGGGAAAAAACACGAAGACAGGAGGGTTAGCCAAGATAACATAAAGAGAACAAGTAAAGATTTTAAAAATTTACCGTATGTTGCTTTAATAATTTTTTGTGTTTTCATTTTATTTTTTAATTAATAAAACCCTTCGGCGGTTTTCAATCGCCTGAAGGGTTTTGCGAATAATCTTTATTTATCCTAAGAGATCGCTTTCAAGAATTTTTTTCTTCTCGTTATATTCGTCAATTGTTATTTCCCCTGAGGCAAATCGTCTTTGTAAAATATCAAGAGGCGTATCTCTCCTGTTTCGCTGACCAGGGATTTTATATGGAAGTGCAAATATCCAAAACAGCAGCATTATCCAAACAAACCACCAAACCCAGTGCATTCCCCAATAATAACTTGTGTACATCATGATTTCTAAATTTAAAATTTTGTTTAATAAATGTTTACTTATTTAATAGATGGAACTTTCGCTCATTTTTTAATCCACTAATTATTACATTCTATTTCCAATTTATTTTCAACAGCCCACACCCCCGGTGCATTCCAGGCGATACGCTCGGCTTCTTCCTTTTTATACAATGAATCAACCGTGCCATTTAGTGTTACCCTGTTATGTAAAACTTTTACCTGTATATCACGGTCTATAATTAACCAATTCACATGAAGGGCATGTTCTATATCTTTTTTCTCAATCTCGTCATGGCTTTCTGTCTTGATGGTGATCCTATTCGATACAAACTTGACGCCCATAATGTTGTTAATTGCTTTTTTGGCCGCTTCCCGTTGGTAATTCCAGGCTACTTCGCCTTCGAGGGTAACCCATCCTTCTTCAACTCTTACTTTAACTTTGTCTTTGGGAACGGCCCAATTTCCGCTTAAAGCATGCAATATGTCAAAAACGATCTCGGTATCATCTATTTTACCAAGTCCGTGATATTTGATCTCAATCTTTTCAATAACAGCTTTTACACCAGCTACCTTTTTGGCGGCATCTTCGGCTTCTGTTTTTTTATTATAGCTGTCAACAGTTCCCGTCAGGGTGACGATACCATCTTTTGCTGTTACGCCTATTTCGGCTGCATGTAATAAGGGTTCCCATTTGAGTGCGTCCTGCACATCTTTTTGTAAAGATTCATTTGTTTTCATGTTGTAAAGATTGATGGATTATTTTAGTACAAAGGTGCGGACATTCATGCTGGTGGATGTTACATAACTTTTGTAAAGAGTTATGTGATTCACACTTTTGGTACTTTAGTTTATTAAAAAAGCCCATCACATGAAGGAATGGGCTTTGGGTTTATGAATTATTTTATACTCAGAATACAAATAGTTTTATCGTATTATCTGTTTAGATATATTGTTCCTTTTATTATAGCTGAACCGTCGCCTAAATTTAACAGATAGAAGTATGTACCAACAGGTAATTCATCTCCACCAACTCTAAATCCTAATGTACATTTGCCACCCCAGGTATTTTGGTAAGGACTTGCTTCAAACACTTTATTACCCCATCGGTTAAAGATTACTATTGAATTAGCAGGATAATTTTCAATTCCCCTGATCACAAAGAAATCGTTGATGCCATCTCCATTTGGTGAGTATCCTTCAGGGATATTAAAATCAAGATCATTACACCTGTAAACAATAACGAAGAAATTTAAGGTGTCGGATGTACAACCATTGGCTGAAACAACTAAAGTATATGTACCTTGATCAGATTCTGATACAAAAGAGATCACTGAATTTTGATCTGATGAATTATACCCGTTTGGTCCCGTCCAGTGGTAATTTGCACCAATGATAAATTGGGATGAAAGAATGATTGAATCACCCACACATACCGGGGAGTTGGTAAATGCAGCAGGTGAAATCATATCGCTTACAAATACCTGCCCTGTTTTTAACGGTCCGGGGCATCCGGCTACTGATAATTCCTGCACATCCAGTATATAAGTTCCCAGAGTGTTCCAGGTAATATCAATTTCATTGATAGTGGAACTTAATTGTATAACACCGTCAATACGCCATGTGTATGTTGAACCCGGGATAGGATTCGGATCAACATAATAATGCTTAGTGGCTCCAATACATACATTATCTGGCATGGCAAGTTGAGCTGTAGCTGTAAAGCCAAAGAACAACATGAAGCAGAATAAAAGTATATATCGGAACCGACTAAGCATGTTAGTTTTTATTATTCAAATTTACTTCAAAGATTAATTATGCCAGATCGGTGAAGTTGCCGGTATTGGATTAATGATCATATTGACAGTATTCGAAGTTGCCGGGTTTCCTGTGGCGCATGTAGCATTAGAGGTCACCGTTGCATAAATTGCATCTCCGTTAGCAGGCGTATAACTGAATATAGCGCTTGTTCCGGCCTGAAGTACTCCATTTACATACCATGCATAAACAGGTGTGGTGCCTCCATTGACAGGAGTGGCCGTGTAAGTTACCAAAGTGCCAACACAAACATTGTTCAGATTTGCAGCAATGATAACGCTGACCGGAAGATTAGGATTGACGATCCAACTGGCAAGAGTAACCCAGGGAGTTCCCGTACAGCCTGCATTTAATGTGCAACCGCTGCGTTGACCCTGTATTTCCACCAAAGTATGTCCGGTGGTATTCAGATTTGTTCCCGGAGTATAGCTTGTCCAGGCTCCGCCATCGAAACGGTATTCAAAAGCATCGCTACAACCCACTCCACCGCTGCCTGCAATGAATGTTGCTGATACATTAGCTCCATCGCAAACACTGAGCAGGTTTGGAGTTTTAACATCAAGCGTTGGTCCTACAGGCTGTGGAACCACTGTTACAGTCACCGATTGGGGCGCACCCGGACAGCCAATGACAATGTAGGAATATACTGAAAGGACATAGACTCCCGGTGCATTCCAGTCAACAGTGATACTATTTCCTGAACCGTTGATCTGGTAATCTGCCGGAACTCCGCCGGTAATGCTCCATACAAAAGTAGCGCCCGCAATCGGGTCCACCTGGTAGGGTTGGTTTCCGACACACACAGTTTGAGTGATGGTTTGGCTTGTTTGAGCCGTGGCGCCAAGCGTACCTATAGTAAGCAGCACCATGATGAGCAATTGCAAAAATCTGAATTTTGTTTTCATAACTTGTTTTTTATTGATTTGTTTTAATTTTTTCTTGAATTAATTTGTTTTGAATTGTAATATCTGAGTTCTTTTAATTTTATTTTCTATTCAATTTACTGATGATATATTGCTGATGTTTGTATGACAGGCTCGGTTATTATTGCATAATCAGGCGATGTGGCGCTATTTCCGCAGGCATTGGTTCCATAGACAGTGATATTTCCCGACGATGCCGTAGTATTAAAACTAACAGTAATGTTATTGGTGTTAGCGCCTGCTGTAATTGTTGCGCCTGGAGGTAATGACCAGGTATAGCCTGTAGCATCTGTTATAAGTGGTACGGAATAAATCACTCCTGTTTGTCCCTGGCATACAGTTGTAGTTCCTGTTATTGTTCCTGACGCAGCCGGTAAAAAACTTACCACATTATCAAATAAGGAAATTGCTCCCGCGGTTGAGAGTGCTCTTCCATGCAGAGATGAGCCTTCCAATAAATTGATAGCTCCGCCAACAATCAATGTGCCTCCGAAAATGGAATGATCCCCCAGATCGAATTCACCGCCAACCTGCCAATATACATTACAGAAGGATGCTGAATTGATTAGAATAATGTTAGAGAATGTACCTGTGGCAAAAGCGCCACCTATGCGGATAATAAATAAAGCATTGGGATCGCCCAGCCCGTCTAAGGTTAAATTTCCATTTAATGTTGCAGCGGCTCCGGTGTTGTAAACGCCGGGCGTAAGCGTTTGTCCGCTTCCAAGTGTAACCCCCAGAACAGCTCCGCCCAGTGTGCTCAAATAGCCATAAGCGGCGGCTACATCTATTGCAGCCTGGGCTGTGGTGGCATCAGTTGCATGGATTGTTCCAATATCTGTTCCCGGAGGAAAGCCTGTAACTGAAGCTGAATTTGAGCCAATATCACCTGATATGTTTGTACCCCCTCCCGTATTGCCAAATGCGCCTGCTGCTGTAAACAAAGCAAAACCGGAGGCAGCGCCTAAATCAGGAGCCTGACCGAAATTTACTTTTGGGAAAAACATTATAGTAATGACTGATATTACTAAGAGTAGTTTACTATTCATTCCTGTTGGGATTGAGATTAATTTTAAGGTTACAAAGGTGTGGACATTCATTACGGTTAGTGTTACACAACTTTTGGAAAAAATTACATGATTCACACATTATGAAAGGGTCAGTTGTCAGGCAATAGGTGTGAGTGTAAAAAGGTATAAAACAAATAGTGTTAAGACAGGCACAGAAACCGGTTCGGCAATTTTGTACGCCGCTGGAATATACAAACACGAATTGAAACAGAGCTACAACAGCGCAACTGTCAGGTGTTCCCAAATGACTCTTACAGTGAATGGACAGATTGGGTTTCAGGCAAAACCGGTAAATAATTTTGAAATAATCACCGATATTTAAAGTTGGGCGCATAACCTTTAAAGTTATTCGAGCAACTTTTAAAGTCATGTAAGTAACTTTTAAAATCATGCGAGTAAGTTTTAAAGTCATGCGAGTAAGTTTTAAAGTCATGCGCCAAATTTTAAAATCAAGCTCCTAACTTTTAAAGTTAGGCTCCTAATTTTAAAATCGGGCGACCGACTTTCATGCCAATGCGAGTAACCGTTAAAGTTAGGCGCATAACTTTTAAAATCACATTACCATTTTCTCTGACCGCTTAAACATCTGCAAATTACAAGCATCAAACAACAACGCCCTGGCGAATGAATGCCTTAACGGGGTTGGTCGTATTTGTTATCTAAAGGTTTAAAGCACGGAGTTTATGTTGTGCCAACTTTATCGCGCTGTCGGTTTATTATCTTCTTTTTCATTTCGAATATTAAAAGACAAATGAACCCAACAGCAACAGGCAGTATCCAATCAACCATACTTAAAGATGAAGTGTGAAAATACAAATTAAGCAATGGAATATAAACGATAAGCAGGACACAGGAAATAGAAAATAAAAATGCCAAAAGGAGGTTTCTGTTTGAAAATAGATATTTGCCAATAGCATTTCCAAAGGTTCGCCTTGAAAGAAGGTTGGCAAACTGACCGAAGACGACGGAAATAAATGTTATCGTTATTGCTTTATCATACAATTGCGGTGTATGCTGA
>Ga0224523_1000782_pt1 | contig 14938 bp, 15 predicted proteins | sample CFST50metaG_FD_182732 | JGI IMG/M metagenome (GOLD analysis project Ga0224523, IMG submission 182732) | Peat soil microbial communities from Stordalen Mire, Sweden - C.F.S.T50 | ecosystem: Environmental > Terrestrial > Soil > Wetlands > Peat | place: Sweden: Norrbotten County, Stordalen Mire...
AAGAAAACATTCATTTTAAATGTAATATAACCTTTAACATTGAAAAATTTAAAAATTCATCTTTTATGAAAAAACTTTTTCTGATTATTCCCGCTTTATTTTTCTCAATAGGGACCTTCTCACAAGGCATCGTATTTGAACACGGAACATGGAAAGAAGTGCTTGCAAAAGCACAACAGGTCAACAAGCCCATTTTTGTAGACATCTTCACGACATGGTGTGGCCCCTGTAACCAAATGAGTTCACAGATCTTTCCTCTCGAAACGGTCGGAAAAATATTCAATGAAAACTTTATCAGCTACCAGATAGATGCCGAAAAAGGCGAAGGAATCGAAATTGCAAAAAAGTACGGAGTCAAGGCATACCCGACTTATCTATTCGTTAAAAAAGACGGAACTCTTTTCTACATCTCTCTGGGATCGATGCCTGCAAAAGACTTTATAGCTGTGTCAAAGACAGCTATATCTGAAATGAATGATCCAAAACCGTTGGCTGTTTGGGATAGTGAGTATTCTGTAAAGAAAACTGATACCACCTTTCTGAAAGATTATTTTAATATACGTTCAAAACTTGGTCTATCTAACGCACAGTTCTTCGATGAATACCTGAAATTGATTCCTGAAGAGCAACGTGCCTCTCCAACTGTCTTAGCATTTTATAAAAAAGAGGGACAATATCTAAGAGTCAACTCACTTGCTTACTCAAATTTGCACACAAACAGTGTAATGTTAACTCCAAGAATAGGGGAATTTGTTATTGTTTATCTTCTTTATGGGATAACGAATACCGTAAACGATGCTTTAGCAACAAAAAATGAGCAGTTACTGGCTATGGCTATTTCGGCCTATGATCAATTGCCTAAAAGTCGTTCTACCCTTCAAAAGGATGAAATTTACATGAGATACTACAAAAAAACAGGAGAAACTGACAAGTACCTTAAGTATGCCATCAATTACGGAAACAATTACCTCATGAAAAGGAACGTAGATTCGGTCAATCTTACGGATAAGAATAACATACAAATATTTGAGAATACGATAAAATCTGGAGCATTAAAAATGTTTGATTCTTCAAGAATTGCCCTTCTTAGAACAACAGCTTTACATATTGAAGCGGACAAGATCAGTCAAAGCCTGAACCAGATTAGTTGGGAAATTTTCGAAAAAGTAACCGATGTAAATATACTACAGGAAGCACTTGGTTTTTCAGAACGATCGCTGATATTTTTCCCTGAAAATGCTTTGTTTTGGGATACATATGCTAATCTCTTTTATAAACTTGGACAAAAAGATGAGGCAATTAATTCTGAAGAGGAAGCTTTGCGCTATGCAGATATAAATGACATTAATGGTTACAAGGGAATGAAAGAAACCCTTCGCAAAATGAACGCTGGAGAAAAGACCTGGAAATAAAATAAGTAGAAACAGACATCATTTATTCAAAACTAACTTCTTACAACACGTTATCAGTTCAAACGATCAACTAAATGGATAATAAAATAAATAACAAATTGGCTTTTAAATTTTATGTCTGGGGAAATCTCATCATTGTTGTTTCATTTTCTCTATGTTTATTGCTTTTATTCATTGCAAATAAAATGCATGATATAAGATTGGCAAATAGCATTTTAAGTTATATTTTGATTTTCCCTATACTTGTTGCAATTTCACAACTATTTGATTATTTAATCCAACCTGCTTATGTTGAATTTCAAATATTACAAAGCGAGATCCGTTTTAAATCCTTTAATCCAAACAGAAAAAATAAATCCCGGATTTTTTCAATGTTGTTTTATGAAAAGTATCTGATCGAACAGACTATTAATCAGCAATTTTATAATAACTATATTCTGAAAATAGACAGATTTGGTTTAAGAAGGAATTTGATTTTACAAAAGTTTGATAATGGAGTACTTTACCAATCTAAACCTATTAATATTAGTTTTCTGGGAATAAAAAAATATACAAATCTGATTCTATCAATAGATAGGTTACAGAAAAAGATAACGTTAAATTAATGGAAAATAATGTGCACCATTTATTCTTTGACTCCATAAACCTTAAAAATACAAACAAAATGAAATACAAATTATTTATCCTGTTTTCTATAATTTCATACTTATGTCATGGTCAAAAGATTAAATTGGAATTAAATCTTACACCAGGAAAATCGTATACCCAAAGTATAATGGAGTACACATCCGCAAACCAACCTCAAAATGATCCCAAGAAAAGTGATAGTTCTCAGCATCAAGGCACCGAGTCTTATTCAAGAATTATATATAGTGTTGTTAATCAATCCAATTCATATTACGAATTGAAAGCTCGTTATGATTCTTTAACATGGCTATTTAGTACTCAGTATAGTTACAATGAAATTACTTCCGGAAATAAAAAAAAGGATACACCTCCTATTTCGACACTTCAAGCAATAATTAAAAATACTGTAAATGATAAAAGGTATAATGATTATAAATTGTTCGCAAACTATTTATTATAGAAATCTTTCAAAAGGGCTACTTTTACTTTTAGGAAAATCACCTTGTGTTTGAGCATGGGTATAGTTAATCCACGTGCTATCATAAGCGAACCTATTAACTGAATGTTGCTTTTCAACTTTTTCATTTAGGTGATGGTATCCATTTGTAAATATCGGTAAAAAGTTGCTTTACTCAGTCCAAGGCTCTCATAAATATCTGCCGGCTTCATCTCTCCCTTTCTGGAAAGCTCTTTGGCCATAAGCAGTTTCTTTTTATTCCCCGGACTAAGACCTCTCTTACTTCCTCCTCCGGGATTTCTAAGTTTCATGGCAGCGATCCCGGCTCTGGTCCTCTCACTTATAAGCTCCCTCTCAAACTCCGCGAAGGAAGCAAACATATTAAACATTAACCTTCCTTGTGGAGTTGTTGTATCGATGTTGTCACTTAGACTTACGAACTCCACTCCTAACTTTTTAAAATTGGAGATAAGTTCTACCAGGTGCTGAAGAGATCTTCCAAGTCTATCAAGTTTCCATACAACTACAATGTCTCCTTCTCTCAAATTGGAGACCATAGAATTTAGCTCGGGACGGTCCTTAATGGCACTTAATTTTTCCTTGAGTATTTTTTCACAGCCGGCATTTTTCAATGCGGTTAATTGCAAATCCAAATTCTGATCTTTAGTTGAAACTCTGGCGTATCCAATTTTCATATTAGTCTCAGTTAAGGAGGGTTTGTGAGTCTTATTTGTGAGACGAGCTTTTGAGACTACATAGGACACTATTTTCATAATGTCCTAGTGTCCCTTTGTACGTTCCTATAAATGGATTTTTAGCACTTATACCATTAGCAACACAATAGTTTATAAAAGCCCTAACTATCTTTATGATCCCTATAATTCTATTATCTCCTCTTTTCATTGGAGTCCTTTTCTCTGGAGCTAATTTATAAAGTTCAGGGTAATCTGCGCATATCTCGTTCTCAACTTTAAGAAATGCCACAAAGTCCCTAAGAGTGTCTCCGGATATTGTTTCAAGGGAAAGCTTGAATGGTCCCATAGATACCTTTTTTGTGTACAGCTCATACCTTAACAGCATCCGATTAACAACAGCGAAATGATTACGTCTGGCATCTGACACATCTGAATACATCATAAAGTTATCGAAATTTCTAAAGAATGCTGATCCGGTATACAGCTTTGGTATCTTGGACCTTATTTTAATGTTGAATGCCTTCTCTTCGAATAGAGCTTTAAAATTCTTTTTGGTTGTTTTCTTCTCGTCTGTCTGTAATGATACCGTTAAGGAATTTCCAATACCTTCAAGTCTGGTAAGTTCGAAGTTGTACTTCCTCCCATGTAAGAATTTACTTAGATCTTTGGTTACTCGTTGATCTTCCTTTATCCAAAAAAGTGGATTTATTTTCAACCTTGTATATACTACTATTTCCTCATTATTAAGATAGCAATGCATCCTAATGGGAGTATCCTTCTTAGCAGAAGGAGACTTTAATCTGAAAGTTATCATTGAATTTGGCGTTTGTGTGATAGTACAAAAGTAAAGTATTATAACTAGATTAAGGGAACTAGATTGCTAATTTGGGTGCGGTATTTAGGTGCGGTTAAAACTAGCGTTTTATTTGCTTCATGCGTATAACGTGGATACAACATACTTACCCCTGTTTTTATAATACGCTGATAACGAACTCTTTTTAGCTTTTAGGAGCGATCTAACCGCACCAGAGTGATCCCAGGCGGATCACTACCGTTGTTACAATTAACCCTGATTACTTTATGTAGTCGGGGTCTTTTTTTTATACAGGTCACCGAAACGGTGACACCCTCAACCCAGCAAAAAGACAAAACAACAGTACTATAAAAAAGCCCCTCTTTTTTTACAGAGAGGCTTTTTGTTTGATGACAAATTAATTAATCACAGATTATTATAAATCCATCTTTACTATTGTATATTAAATTCCAATGCATTAAAATATCGCGCCCAATCAAAACATCAAAAACTCCTTGTATTGGACAACATACAACTTGTACGTCTTTATAACCGCCCCAATTAAATTGTAGCCTTGCAAAATAAGCAGGTTGGTCTTCTTGGTTATTTACTGATGTAACTGATTGGAATCCTGTTTGAACCAGATTAAGTTGACCAGCAACTTTTGGAGTGATAACCGAACAAAAAGCTCCTGTATCTATTAATGCATTAACTTGGATTGCCGGTACCTGCTTACCATCTTGGATTAATTTATCTGCAACAGATTTTGGATGGGTTATAACGATAGGTATAATTGGACCGTTATTCTGAAGAATTATCTGTGGTGGTATAGGAATAATTACTTTTTTCCCATCTTTTTCAATTTGTTGAATTGATCCACCAAATGGAAATGTATTGATCATAAAATAGCAACTGAAATAAAATTAACAGGGGAATTTTCTGTTACATAATGCACAAGAAAACTTTCTCCTATACCGAATACCGATATCCCTTCTTCAGCTGCAGCTTCATAGCTATCAAATGAACCAACGACCTCCTGATCATATACAAGAATGTATTTATTCTTGTAAAGACTAAGAAACATTGGAAGATTTGCATTTACAAATCCCTGATTCTTTGTTAGTATTTCGTTTTTCATGTCTCACCTGGTTTTGCTTTGCTGTCTCTTATTCGTTGTTAATAACAAATATATGACACTTTATCAAAATATTGTCACAATTTTATCAATTTTTAGCATAATAATGACATAATTTAACTCAGTTTTAAAACACGCTTAAGATACGAACATAAAACATCGGAAAAATCATTTTGTTTCAATCGCATTCATAATAACCAGTGTGTTTTAAAGACTTACTTTGAAAACAATATATCGGTTGAAGTATCTTTTTCCGGATGTTCAGCCATGTCAACATCATTTTTCAACTCTTCATTTGGAGCTTTTATCGAAGATTTTGGTTTTGACACTTTCAAAAGGATCATAAAAATCGTTGAAATACAGAAGGCACAAGCCATTATTTTGAAGCGATATTTCTCTTATCATACTCCTTAAAAAAATATTACAATTATGATACACTTCTACACAGTGTATTGATTATCTATATTTTATCATTTCTCAGGCGGATCATTAATCCGTTGTTACAATTAACCCTGACTATTTTATGTAGTCGGGGTCTTTTTTTTTATAAGTACTTGTAGACCTTCAAATAAAGGTTAATGGCTTCAAGAAAAATGAAGATATTTTAATATGGAAACGACAATAGTGAAAATAGGTAATTCAAAAGGGCTTATAATTCCTAAGAAGCTTCTGAACGTTTTTGGAGAGGCAAAGCAGGTTGATATTAAGGCGAAAGATGGCGTGTTGATAATAACCCCCTTAGCAGAGAATAAATCAAGGAGTAACTGGGAGCAGCAATTTAACGCTGCCATTGCCAAAGGCTTTATACCTGAGAATGATGTAATTGATGTTAAAAATGATTTTGATAAAAAGGAATGGACATGGTAAAAAGGTTTGAAGTTTGGAATATTGAACTTAACCCAACGCAAGGTTCTGAAATCAATAAAAAGCTTCCATGCCTGGTTGTTTCACCAAATGAAACAAATAAATTTCTCAATACTGTAGTGATCGTACCTATGACCAGCACAATTAAACCATATCCGACAAGACTTAATTGTCATTTTAAGGGCAAAGACGGGCAGCTCGTCGTTGATCAAATAAGATGTGTGGATAAAACAAGATTGATTGAAAAATTAGGTACTATGGACGCAAATACATGTAAAGATATTAGTGCGCTCATTATAGAAACTTTTAAGTATCAATAAAAGCAAAGCAACTTTCGTTGTGTTCAAGAGTTCAAAGATTCCATTAGAAAGCAAATCACAACTCTACAACTGAAAAGAACCAGAAATCATAATGAGAAGATATAGATAAAGAAACTACTCAAAAAATGTGATACACAGAAGGGGGGTTTCGCACGTGTCCCGCAGGAATCTTGCACATGTCATGCACTTGTTCCGCTCCAGGGCAGCGGGACAGGTGTGGAAAATGTGTTTGAAATGTGCATGATATAAGAGGAGTATCAATTAATGGACTGGAATTGGCTTCGTTGTAATCCGGGAATAGTGACAAAAGGTCAAAACATTAATTCCAATTATTTTGCAACTTTTGCGTGTGTCCTCATTTTCAGTATATTGTCTTTTAAAGCAGGGATAATTCTGGTAAGACTCCTCACAGCTTCGTACCAGCACCGTATCTGCTTGGTCTTATCTTCATCTCACCACCGTATCCTATATACGAAGGAAACACGATGGAAACACGGTGCAGATACGACGCAGGAACGATGGAGGGAGCGGTTTTACCCCAGATGTATGACCATCAATTCAGAATCTTCTCAGCTTTAAGTTCCTGAAGTCGATTAAATAACAAAAAGACAGTTTATGTATCTGTAATTGAATATCTAACGTTGAACAACATGTTCGAAACGGAAGGTTGGATTGGGACGTCCGGGACTCAGGCAACGCAATGTAACGATATCTGCCTTTAGATTTGCTGTAGTATGTGCAACAATCGTATTACGGACGATCTGTTCAAGAGTCTCAGGGCTCATCTCCACGCGGGCATTAAAAGTCAATCGGGCTTTCGTTCCTTTTCCTGCCGTTCCTCGAAAATTCAGTGTATCACCTTTCCCGGTCAAATTGCCCATCAGGTAGTTTTCGCCTGCCTCCAGCATCATCTTGACATGTCCGACATAGGCTTTCATCGCATCAAACTGATTGCTGAAATCCTGCATCAGACTTTTTGCAAATGCATCCCAGTCTGTCTGTTCACCACTTAATTCAATGGTGCTGTTCAACCAGCCGAGAATGGCTTCGCCTTCGGCATAGACATCGTAATCGACTTCAGCTATCTTCTGACCGGCATTGGTACGATTCAAAACTTCTTTTAACCACTCCTCAATCCCTTCACCTGTTAATGCACTAACCGCCATTACTTCTGATCCGGGGAATCTCAATTTTACTTTTTCTTTTAACGATATCAGTTCAGATTTTTCCAGTAGATCAGTTTTGGTAATCAATATGATATCGCTTTCTTCCAGTTGTTTAAGGAATATATAGGCCGCACTGGAGTGGATTCCTGACGACACCCCATTCAAAATATCGCGTAGATGGATAGGATCGGCCAAAACAGTAAGTGGACTGACCAGGAGCTCTCCTTCCATCTTTTCCTTGAGGGGCTGAACAATAGTGGCCGAGAGATCGGTGCAACTGCCAACGGGTTCTGCTATAATGACATCGGCATTGGAGGCATCACTAACCTGTTGCATGGCATTGATCAAACCGTTGAAATTACAACAGAAACAACTACCGCTCACTTCGGCAACCTTTACATCGTGGTGTTTGAGTATTGCAGTGTCTACGAGTTCAGGCGCCTGATCATTTGTAATCAGTCCAACGCGTTGTCCTTTGACCATTATCTTGCTTGCTGCTTCCCATAACAGTGTGGTTTTTCCCGCGCCAAGAAATCCTCCTACTAATATCAGTCGTGTCGTTTTCATTTTATTTCTTTTTCCCATTAATAGATTTATCAGTATTGCAATCACATTGAACGGATGAATGTTTCATGGCCGGTTCAAGGACATATACAAAAAACAGCGAAGCCAGTATTCCACCTATTATTGGGCCTAAAATGTAAACAAGAAAAAATCCTCCACTGTGATCAGGGAAGGCAGCACCTCCCCATCCCATGAGCCACGCCACCACTCTCGGACCAAAATCACGTGCCGGATTAATCCCTGCCTGGGTCAATGGTGCAATGAGACAAATGATTGAACTTACTGTTAATCCGATAAATAAAGGGGCCAGGGCATCGTCAGGACGACCTACATTGCAACCTTCGGTCAGGGCAAAGATCATCAGTAGCAGTAAAAAAGTGCCGAAAGCCTCGGCACCTATAGCCAAAGGCATAGAAACCACTGCCATACTACCCGGGATAGCATAATATTCGCCAAACATCTTAGCCGTTTGAACAGATGCTGCTGTACCTCTTATGATATGATGGACACTTTCGTAAACGGAAATTGTTGGTGCAAAAAGTAAATATAATGCAAGTCCAGCCAGAAAAGCCCCGACTAATTGTGCAAGGATATATACCGGTAACTTACTTGTTTTCATCCTTTTACCAAGTACCATAGCTATAGTCACAGCAGGATTTAGATGCGCACAAGATAAATGTCGCGTAAGGTAAATGGCAAGCGTAACGCCTAAACCCCAGGCAATGGCTGTCTGCAAAATACCCTGGTATGCACCAAATAATACAGAAACAGCGACTGATCCGCAACCAAACAACACCAACATAAAGGTGCCCAATGATTCGCCAATAAATTCTTTAGAAAATCGCATTCCGGTTTTTTTTATGTGATAATTGATTTTGAAATAAGTTTCACAATTACTTTGAAGATGATTATTGGCAACAAAAGTCATGAGGAAGCTGAAAGTCTTTAACAAATCCCGAAAGAATATTACTCATCTCTTTTATTTTTTCGCAATTAAGACAATAGACTATTTTTGAACCTTCCATATGACCACAGACCAGCCCTGCATCTTTCAACTCTTTCATATGCTGATTAAGTGTAGTTCGGGTCAGTGGAAATACATCTGAGATATCGCCTGATAAACAGGTTCGCGATTGGACAAGATATTCCAGTATTTGCAATCGTGCCGGATGAGCAAGCGCTTTGAATAAATTTGCCTTTGCCTGAAGCTCTTCTTCGAAAAGTTCTGTTTTGGCTAATACCATTTTCTTTGTTTTTATTTTGGCGTAAACATACATCGATAAAAATTATTGTGAACATTTCAGGTCAAAACATTAACAAATATTTTGACCTGATTCATTTAAAACTTCCAGGTCATTTTTGCGCCAATCATCCTGGGGGGGCCCGGTACAAATGTTGGTACTCCAAATAGACTTCCGGTATTTCCTGCACTGGTTATAAAATGCTCTCCCAATAAATTTGTACCATAAAAACTCAATATAAGCTTTGGATCTGAGAGTTCGATACCACAATTTATATTTAACAGACCGTAAGCCGATTGATCCAATCCTTTGGTGTTGGCATCTTCAAAAAAGATATGGGTTTTATATGCGTAGGAAGGTGTTACAAATAATTGAATCTTTGAATTTATATTGGTTCTGGCACTAAATCCAATATCGAAACTGTGTTTAGGTGACAAACGAAAAGTGTTGCCGGCATACTCTTGTTTTGCGCCATTTCCGTCGGTATTATCGAAAGTGGCGTGCAGGTAAGCATAATTACCAAATAAATCCAATCCTTTTAAAAGTGCGACTTTCAGGCTGATTTCTGTTCCGTATGAGGTTGCTTTACCCCCATCTTTAACTATGTAGTTAAATTGTCCGGTAGAGGGATCTGCAATCCATGCAGATGTTTGGAAATCACTGTATTTTTGATAGAAACCTACTGCATCAATATATACTTTGTTCAAAACGTTTGCTTTGATCCCTGCGTCTATATTGTTTACTTTTTCAGCATTAAGTACCTGTGGTGTACCGGCAGAAGTGTATTGCAATACATTTGGACGTCTACCATTGGAATAATTGGCAAAAATATTGGTATTTTCGTTTAACTTGTATTGGATGCCTCCTTGCCAATTTACAGAGAACTCATTATTTTTCATCGTCTGTTTCGCACTTGGTTTGAAAAACAAATTTGGAGCATTACCAGTCAGATAACCCAGTGTTGATGGTGACCCACCAATGAATGCTGATTGATTGCTCAGTTCATACCATTCATAACCTGCTCTTAATCCTCCGTTTAAGAATAATTTATCTGTAAGTTGATATGCTGCTTCAATTAAAGCTTCTGATGCCTGATTGACAGCATTGCTGTAATTATTTTCCTGGTGACTTGTTGGCAATGGCGCACCTGCTAATTGACCCAGCTGAGGGATATTTGGCAAAGCCGGTAATAAAAGTGGTTGACCATTGGGCATAATCAAATAAGCAGGATTTAAAAACAAATTAGCCATACTTTGCTCATTGGGCGAAAACCAGTAAGTCTGATCTGCTTTTTCATGCCAGTAACTTAAACCTGCAGAACCATTTAACCTGCTTTTAATAGAATAGTTATATCGGAACTCCTGATAATATTGTTGGGCCCCTGCATTTTCAGACATAAAGATTGCGGGTGCAGCTGTACCATCACCATCCCATTTTGCAAACGTACTTGCTTTCCGGTACGAACTTATCGAAGACCAATAAGTATGCTCATTAATGGTGTACTTATAATTAAGGGTGGCATCGAAAAGTTCTTTCCCGGTTCCCAGATTTTTCCCTTGTTCCAGTGAAGCCCTGTATGCGAAAATATTTGTGTCTCCAACTGTATTTGGAAATTGCTTACTCATAAAAGCAATTCCTGGAGTATTGTCTTTCTGATAGTTTAAAACAAGATCCAGTTTTTGATTCTCCTTTGGAAGATAACGGACTGAAAAACGTCCTGCAACAGTGTTTTTTCCATTGAACGTTCCACCAAATGTGTTTTTTACAAAACCATCTCTGAAATCGTAAACACCTGCGGCACGGACAAAAAGTTTATTTTCAATCAAAGGTACATTCAAAGCTCCCCTGAATTCTTTTTGATTGTAGTCACCCATTCCGGCAGTTAAATATCCTTCTGTCTTGTTCTCAGGCTTTTTCGTTATAAAATGAATTGCACCTATTTGAGCTCCCCTTCCAAAAAGGGTATTCTGTGGTCCTTTTAATACCTCGACACGATCCATGTCGAAAAGTTCAACCGATGCAGCATTAGCCCGGTTTATGGGTACATTATTCAGAAATACCGACACCCGTGGTTGTGCACTGGGGCTAACATCATCGCTGGTTAAACCCCGAATTACAAAACTCGGACGGTTTGCCCCCTGTTCAGTGATCAGCAAACCAGGCACATATGCAGAAAGTTGACCTAGATCTGTAATGTTGGATTTCTCAATAAAATCTTCCCCAACAACACTAATAGCAGTAGGAACATCCAGTATCTGTTGTTCTCGTTTTTGCGCAATTACAGTAATGGGGTCCAAATGAATCTGGTCTTCAACAAGTGAAAAGTTCTGTTTATTTTGCCCCGATCTTATTGAAATATCAATCGACTGGGTTTTAAAACCCATATAAGAAGCTTGTACAGTTATTTTTCCTGAAGGAAGTTGTTCGAAAAAGTATTCTCCATTTTCATTGGTATTTACTCCTTTTTGTGTCCCAATAAGTATAACGTTAGCGCCAGCAAGTGCTTTTTGGTTTCCATCTGTGATTTTTCCACGTAAATAAACAGAATTTAGGGACTGTCCATACCCTAAAGTAAATACGAATGCAACGAGTAAAATGAGTGAAATTGTACGTGTCATGTTTAAGTACTTGATTTTGTGTTTTGTAAATTATTGGTGAAATAGGTGTAAATAATGACGTAAACATACGCCAAAAAATAACACGACGTATACATCCGTCATGATTTTAACAATATTTTGTGATTTAAAATAAAACAGAAATCCGGGGTGGTTTCTAACAACAACAACCATCGCCTTCACCACATTCTCCACACAAACCAAGACATTCAAACTTTTCATCTTCCAGTTCAGTCAATGCAACAGCTGATCCATCGGCTATACGTATAGCGTTTCGCTCAATGAGTTTCTTAAGGCATATGCATTCTTCGCAACAACGAACTTCTTTGGAAATGAAGTTAGTGGGGTTTGGAACTCCGGATTGTTTTGAAGTAGAAATCTTCTTTGAAATTTTTATTCCGGAGAAAGAATCGGAAGAAATACTATTTTTAATGATTGTCAGAAGAATATCATTTCTGGTTTCAAGCCGTGCATTCAATATCAGTTTGGCAAGATTTGAAGGAATTGGAACAAATTTATTTTTCCAATCACCATTGTCAAATGCGGTAAAGCTCATATTCTGAACCTGTTCACCTTGCATCAGTCTGAACTTTATATGTCCAACCGGTAGTTGTTGTTGGTTAATACCAATCAACATGTTATCTATAAACCTGAAAGCAAATTCGCCGGCCTCGTTTTCAGAAGTGCTGAATGTAACCTCTTCGTCCAGCCAGGTAAGAAATGCTTCGCCCCTGGCATAGGATTGATAATCTATTTCAACCGGTTTTCTTTTTTGGTTGGGCAAACTATCCAGCGTATCCAGCCAGTTCTCAATGTTTTGAGAATTAAATGAACTTTGGGTGATAACTATTTTATCGGGAAGAAATTTATTTACGAGACTTTTCAATACCGGGAAATCTTCATCCACCAGTCGATCTATCTTGTTTAATACCAACAGGTCAGCCTCTTCGATTTGTTTTTCGAAAATATAGGTGACATCATCACCAAACAAAATTTTCTCACCTTTCAAATAAGAAATCAACATCCGGGCATCCACAATAATTGAAAGCGTAAGACTTTCAAAGATGTCGTTGTTGAAAATCATCAAGGGTTTCAATACCGTTGCAAAAAGGTCGGTACACGATCCGACACTTTCGGCAAAAATATAATCGGGTTGAGCGTCCTGATTCAGGCTTACAATTTTGTCGTTTAAATTGTCAAGATTGGAACTGAAACATCCATTGATGACCTCTTCGGAAGGGCTGTAATTTGCAATAACAAGACCGGTTTCCTCAGGATATGTAACTTGCTCGTTTGTAATCACACCCACTTTTTCGCCTTTAGAAGTCAAAAACCTTGCTGCCTGATAGATCGCAGTAGTCTTGCCGCTTCCTAAAAACCCTCCAACAATATGTAATTTCATGCAAACGATTTTTTTTTCAAAATTAGTTATAAACGAAATCATTCGTTCAGGCCTTTAACAAATTTTATCACCTGATGTTTGTTTGGAAATTTTAGAATAGATCATCATCAATACTAACCACCAATTGTGTTAAAAATTTATCTTTTGCCCTTTGGAAACTCAAGTAGAATCAACAAATATTCTACAATTATTCTACAATAACGATAAATCTACGATGCCTCCCTGAGCTTATCGGATGCTGAAGCGTCTTTCATTCTACCCACCTTCAATTACAGTGATCGAACTATGTTCTCAATAATATACAAGAAGCATCCGATCAGCTCCGGCTCCGATCATAAATTTTGGATAAGAATATGGAATTTTTAATGTATTCATTAGATAACTTTTAACTAAACTAAAATTTGGTCTTTTATAATTTTAAAGCATCATCCAATGTTAATTTTTTAAAAAGAATATTGGTTATATTAACAATGTTCACTATATTTGCACTGTTAATTATATAAACACTGTTAATCATGCAAAAGAAAGAAATTCAGGAACAAAGGATCAAAGGATATTTCATTGAAGCAACAAAAGAGATGCTGAAAGGCGAAGGACTGAAGAGTATCAGCGTCAGAAATATTGCCGAAAGGGCAGGTTATTCATACACGACACTCTATAATTATTTCAAGGATCTCAATGAATTGATTTTTCTTTGTGTCAAGGACTTTCAAAATGAATGTGAGTCATTTATTGAGGATGAGACAAAGAAAGCTCCCAGGGGGACCGAAAAAATAAAAGCAATTACAAAGGGATATATCAAGTATTTTGTTCAATATCCGGGTATCTTTGAACTGTTCTTTATTGAGAAGATTTCGAATATCGGCAGTAAGCAACCCACTACCGAACTGATCTCTACATTTCTTGACAGGCTCTGCCAGGAAGAATGGGATTATTGTATCAGGGAGAAGATCACTTCCAGCGATGAAGCTGATATCATCATGAAACAATTAAGATTCACCGTAACCGGAATGCTGCTCTTATATCTCAACAGGATGCAACCTGCAGATTACAATGAATTTATAGCTTTGACTGAAGGTCAGCTCACACATATTTTAAACTAAATGCTTATGTCATACCGGACAAAAACCTTTGAGAATTGTTTATTTATTGATTTTTATGTCCGAAGGACAAAAAAATAATCAGTTTTAAACCATATAAAAAGATATAAAACCATGAAATACAATTTTTTAGGAAAAACAGGAGTATTGGTATCTGAACTTTGTCTGGGAACGATGACTTTTGGAGGTAAAGGTTATTGGCAGGCTATTGGACAATTGCCCCAACCGGAGGTAAATCAATTGGTAAAAACAGCCTTTGATGAGGGGATAAATTTTATTGATACCGCCAATGCTTATTCAGAGGGGCTTTCAGAGACACTATTGGGCAATGCAATAAAAGAATCAGGCATCAATACTCAACAGGTTGTAGTGGCTACAAAACTGCGTATTCGCATGGGTGTGGGGGCTAATCAGGTTGGTCTTTCGCGGCTGCATATTGCCGATTCTGTAAACGACAGTTTGCAACGATTAAATCTTGAGCACATCGATCTGTTATATATTCACGGTGTTGACCCTTTTACTCCACTCGAAGAGACGATGCGGGGGC
>Ga0224523_1000783_pt1 | contig 14919 bp, 15 predicted proteins | sample CFST50metaG_FD_182732 | JGI IMG/M metagenome (GOLD analysis project Ga0224523, IMG submission 182732) | Peat soil microbial communities from Stordalen Mire, Sweden - C.F.S.T50 | ecosystem: Environmental > Terrestrial > Soil > Wetlands > Peat | place: Sweden: Norrbotten County, Stordalen Mire...
ATGTGGTCCACCGCGATCTCAAGCCAGCCAACATCTTCCTCGCGCACACGCCCATGGGCGAAACGCCCAAGATCCTGGACTTCGGGATCTCGCGCATCGGCGATGACAACTCCAGCTTGACCGGCACGGGTGACGTCATAGGTACGACGTACTATCTCGCGCCCGAACAAGCGGCCGGTCGCGCAATCGACGCACGCGCCGATCAGTACGCCCTGGGCGTGATCCTGTATGAGTGCCTCACCGGGGTGCGACCGTTCACCGGAGCCGCCGTCTACACGATCATGCGAAACATAGTGGAGGGAATTTTCCAGCCGCCTTCCCATCTGCGCCCCGAGATTCCGCGTGATCTGGAAACTGTAGTCCTGCGCGCGATGAGCCGCGTGCCTGAAGATCGCTTCGCCCGCGTCCGGGATCTGGGCCTGGCTCTCGTGCCATTCATGTCAACGCAGGGCCGGCAGCAATGGAGTCACCACTTCATGGCACCCGAGGCAGAAATGCCCATCGCGCCGTCCCTGGCCGTGCCCGTTCCCGCTGGCGCGAATGATCGACCTGTTCCCACCGAGATCGCACCTGCCGAGCTGCCTGCGCCAGCGCCCACCAAGATTCTTCCCCAGGATCAACCAAACCCCTGGCAGGTGGCGCCGACGCATACGAGACCTGCTTCAGGTTTGGTCCCCGAGGCCGCGCTGGCAACAGCCGAAACGCGTTCGATCATCCCCCGCGGCCGCGTCGTTGTCGTGGCGGCCGCCGTGGTCGCGTTGCTCATGCTGGCAGCTTGGGTCTTGTGGCGCCCTGTGGTTCACAAAGCGGCGCGGCTCTCGTCCTCCGCGACGACCGCAGTCGAAGCGACGCCACCGCCGGTCGCGCCCGCCGTGCCGGTCGTTCCTGCGGCCTCTATTCCAGAACCGTCTCCCGCGCACGCAGTACCTTCGCCTCTCGCGAACAAGTCGGCAGATCTCGCCAAGGGAGGAGCCAGCGCCGCTCCAAGCAAGATCACGTCGAAAACCAGCAGATCCAGAAAAGTTGGTGAGCCGCCTGACAAAACGGAGAGCAGCTCGAAACGTGGGCGCGGACAAAAGACGGGAAGATGGTGACGAAGCCCTTGCGACGAGTCCTAGTTTTTTGCTGCGTTGAAAAGCACGTCACGGTATTGAATGTCCTGGCATGGCGCACTTTGGCTCATCGTTGTTCCTTGGCCTTGTGGTGGTCGTCCTGGCAAGTCCTGCTTCTGCAGAAAAGGTGAAGCCCAAGACCGCGCGGGAGAAGGCCGCCCAGAAGGCATGCGCCCTGGGGGACTATCAGAAGGGCGTCGATATTCTCGCCGACCTTTTCGTGGAAACTGACGACCCCAATCTAGTATTTAACCAGGGGCGCTGCTATCAGCAAAATAGCCGCTATGAGCAAGCGATCGCGCGTTTCCAAGAGTATCTGCGCAAGGACGACAATCTTTCTGAAAACGACAAGGCGGATGCAGAGCGGCGCATCAGGGAGTGCGAGGCGTCCCTTGCCAAGGCTGCCAAGGCTGCCCAGGCCGCGCAGCCACCGGCCGCCGCACCGGCTCCGGTAGCCCCGGCGGAGACACCGGCGACGGCCCCGGCGCCTGCAACATTGACACCCGACGTGTCCACCAAGCCGTCCCCTGTGGCACAGCAAGCCAACCCACAGCCCGCGGGCCAATCCGGCTCTGGCTTTCGAACCGCTGGCATCGTCACGGCCGCCGTAGGCGGCGCTGCTCTTGTGGCAAGCGTTGTCATGAATCTCAAGGTCAACGGCATGGCCAGCGACCTGCAGAAGACCAACGGTTACGACGCCGGCAAGGTTTCTGACCGCAATACCTACGAAACCCTTGGCTGGGTCGGCTATGGCGTGGGCGCGGCCTGCGTGGCGACGGGTGCCGTTCTCTACTACCTCGGCATTCGATCGGGCGCATCTGAGTCTGCCTCGGTTGCGTTCGTGCCGGCGTTCGCGCCCGGGCAGGCAGGCGCGGTGCTGAAGGGGGCTTTCTGATGTCGTCCCCGTTGCTTCGCCTTCGCCCGGTCTACTTGTTGGGCGTGGTCGCGTTCGCGGGTTTCGCCGGATGCTTCAATAAGCCAAATGAGTTCAAATGCACGGACGGCACACACTGCCCGAGCGGATACAGTTGCGTGGGGGCCACCTCGACCGCGCCTGGGCTCTGCCAGATGGTTGCTCCCGGTGATGGCGGCGGCACCGCGGCTTCCGACACCGGGCCTGGCCTTGATACCGTGCCTGGCATCGACAGTCCGGGCGGACCGGACCGAGCCTCATCGGTCGACAGCGCCGCGCCCCTGGTCGATGGCCCTGCCCAAGTCGCTGACACCGCCGCTGCGGTCGAACTGGGGTCGGTCGTTGACGTCGGCGCGTTGCCCGACGCGGTTCCAGACAATCCGGCCTTGCCAGATTTGGCTCTTGACCGAGCGCCAGACCTCGCGGGCGACTTCCCAATCATCACGCCCGACGCGCCCCGTGACGTTGTTCCAGACACGGCCCCAGATTTGCCCCGCGATCTTCCTCCCGACGTCTTCATTCCGAAAGCGCGAGGGGCAACGTGTTCACTGGCCAGCGAGTGCGCTGACGGCTTCTGTGTAGATGGCGTCTGTTGCAGCCAAGCATGCGCTGGCCAATGCCAGTACTGCAAGGTCGCTTCCAACCCCGGCACCTGCCAGACGCTGACCGGGGCACCGCAGAAGAATCCCAGTGCCTGCACCGGAACAAATACCCAGTGTGCGGGCACATGCAACGGAACTAGCACGAGCTGCACGTACCCCGATGCCACGACGACGTGCGAAGCCGCCGTCTGTACCGCGACGACGACGCTCAGCGAGGCGTCCGTGTGCAATAGCCAGGGAGATTGCGTTGCCCCTACACCCCAGACCGTAAGCTGCGGTGACTACGCCTGCGCCGCGGGGGCATGCAATACCAATTGCAATGCTCACTCTGACTGCGCGGCCGGTCGATACTGCAACCCTGACACCAAGCTTTGCGGGGGCCTCTTCTATGCAAGCATCCACTCCAAGGATAGCCACACATGCGCTGTCGTGGCAGACGGCACGGTCAGATGCTGGGGCCTGAACGACAACGGGCAGCTCGGCGATGGAACGCTGGCCAATCGCAGCCAACCGGTATCAGTTGCCTCGCTAGCGAACGTGCAGGCGATATCCACCGGCACAGCATTCACATGCGCTCTGCGGGGCGACCAGACCGTGGCTTGCTGGGGCGACAACGGCGACAACCAACTTGGCAACACCTCGACATCCGGGGGAATCAGCCCGCCAAGCCAGGTGAGCAATCTCAGCAACGTCATCCAAATATCCACCGGCGTGGCGCACACGTGCGGCGTGGTGCAAGGCGGGATCGACAATCGCGTCTACTGCTGGGGGATGGCCCAAGACTGGGAACTTGGACGCGACTATGAGCCCGGCAAACCGGGCAGCCGCGCCAGCGCCCTTGAGGTACCCGGCCCCACCTACGCGAGCTTCACTTCCAGCGGCGTTCGGTCTACCTGCGCGGTCATGACGGGCGGCACTGTCTCGTGCTGGGGCTTCAACTATTCTGGCGAACTAGGTAGCGCCTGCGGCGGTGAGTGCGAGGCCACGCCGATTTCCGGTCTGGCTAACGTGCGAAAGATGACATTTGGGGCCGAATTCAGCTGCGCGCAGACAGCAGATGGCACCGTCCAGTGCTGGGGCTTGTTTCCAGATGGCACTAGCATGGCGACACCGACAACCCGCTCCGATCTATTCGGCGCTACCGCGTTTTCCGCGGGTATTACGAGTTGGTTTGACGTCCAGAATGACTCCACCCTCATCACGATGTGTGCGACGCTGGCCAGCGGGACGACAAAATGTTCCTACGGAACAACAAGTCTCCTTCAGACGACTACTGGACTTCCTAGCGTCAAGGCGCTGACGGTAGGCCGTAGCCACGCTTGTGCCCTGCTAGGCGGCGGTACGATCAGGTGCTGGGGAAAGAACAACTTGGGGCAACTCGGCAACGGAACATATGTCGACAGCGCGAATCCCGTTGACGTTGCGGCACCGCGGTAAGGCAGGAAGCTTTGAAGCCAACCCGGACGGCGCCATGCAAGCCAACGGCATTGAGGGAGACTGAAACCTCGGATTCGTCCGAGACAGCGCCTTCGTCGAGTTCGCTCCGGTGGGCCATCGGCCTTCTCGTGCTTGGCTTGTTTCTGCGGCTTGCGGGCGCGCAGATTCACTGGTCCTGGTTCGACTCGCGGTTCCCAGACACGTGGGCCAATTCCAAGATCGAACTCAGCCAGGACGGATCTGAATACGTGCTCCAGGCCGACCCTGGAACCTGGAACTCGCCTCTTCACCGGGGCTGGTCGGATCGGGCCTATTTTCGCCCGCCGCTGGCGTCGTACTACTTCATCGCGCTCTTCAGGCTGTTCGATTTCAACCGTTTCGCGGTATCTGCCGCGCAATCGGCGATCGCGCTCGCCGCCTACTTTCTTCTCTTTCTCATAGCTGTCCGCTTGCTCGGCCGCCGGGTGGCTCTCATCGGTCTGGCGCTCGTGGTGCTCCACCCCGTGCTCATGTTCGAGGACACCTCGTTCGAGGATTCGGGCATCGGACTCTTGCTCATGTCTGTGGCTTTCTATGCCTCGAACTGGGCACGCAACGGCCGGCCCGGGCGCTGGGCCGTGCCGGGACTGGCCCTTGGTCTGGCGGCGTTGGCACGGCCGAACTTGCTGGCGGTGGCGGTCGGCTTGGCCGCGCTCGCGTGGATCTGGACTCCGTCGAACCGGCCACGAGCCCTGATCGCGCTGCTCGGGCCAATCATCTGCCTGGTCTGGTTCACGGCCGTGCACAATCACAACGCCTCCGGGCGCTGGACCCTGATCTCCGACATGACAGGCCAGAACCTCTACTGGGGCAACAATCCCTTTCCCGATCACCGCTTGAGCGTGCAGGGGTACTGGGACATTCGCGAAGTGGATCGAGGCAGCGCGGGGAGTTTGCTGATTGCTGGACTCAAGCAGCGAACAGGAGAGACGGCGACTGATCCCGCGTTCCTCGCAGGAGCCGCAAGGTTTGTTCGCTCCGAACCGCTGCGGGCGCTCGGCGGTTTGCTTGACAAAGCGTGGCGCCACCTTTCCAACTACGAAATCCCACGCAACCGTGATTTTGCCTGGTGCCGGCAGGCGAACATCGTGTGGAAATTGCCACTTATCCCGTTTGCCCTGCTCGTGCCCTTGGCACTCCTCGGATGGCGAGGGGCGCAGAATCGTTCGTCCGCATTTCTGCTGGTGGTTCCATGGCTCGCGGTCGTCGCGACCGAAGTGATGTTCTTCAACGCCAGTCGCTACCGCGCGCTTGCGCTGCCCTTCGTGCTCATGCTGTCGGTTGCGGGCGCGGCCGAGGTTGTCCGCGCTGTTCGCGCCAGACGCTGGGCAGAGGTCGGGCTCATCGCCTTGCTCGCCACCGCAACGACCGTTCTCGGCCACTTCGCGGTGTCGCCTGCCGAGCGTATTCAGCACGCCGCCGTGGCGAGCTTCAAGTCCGCCATGCTCGAAGCGTATGCGGACGAAGACGGGCGGTGGACCTGGTTCTCGCAGTCGCGTGCGCTTGCATCCCTACGAAAAGCCATTCGGCTCGATCCCGACAATCTCGATGCGTTCTCCGTGGCCCAGAAGCTCCTCATCAGAGAGGGCCGGTTCGAAGAGGCCAGGGCAAACATCGCCACCAGGCGCGCCCGCTGCCGCACTGGAGAGTGGCTGTGCCAAGACGTGTGTTCCTATCTCGAACAGATGATGGGCGCGCCCCCTGATGCCCGCGCTCGTTGAAGTACGCCTGAGCCGCCACCCATGCTCAGGAGAACGGACATATTGAGGTGGGCGCCGAGTCCGACGCACTGGAAGGTAACGCCCTCGGCGATCTCGCCTGGTCCAAGATGATGTCCACAGATCGGCATGGAGAATATTTCGCAGCAAGGGCCTCTGCGGCACGGGGCGCCTGCGATGCCTGAGCACCCAACGCACGCGAGAAGCGAGATCGTCCTATACCAGACCGAGGACGAGCAGAGCCGCATCGCCGTCCGACTGGAGCGCGACACGGTTTGGCTGACCCAGCGCCAGCTGGCCGAGCTGTTCCATCAAGACGTTCGTACGGTCAGCGAAGATTGGCGCCGGCGGTAGCTACGGCAGTCGGTCGAGTAGTTCCACAAATTGGCGCGGAGACAGGATGCGGATTCCGCAGTGCTGACCAAGCACGAGCAGATCTTCGTCTCCGGTGACGATGAGGTCGGCTTTCCCCGCAATGGCCGCAGCCAGTACCTTGTCGTCGTCGCGGTCCCGGCAAACCGCAAGTGGCATCGCCGCCGGCCGGACGATGGTGGCCTGGTCGCGGTACGCTTCCAGAAAGGGTACGTCGTTTGGATCGGTGTCGAATTTGCGGCGGAGCACGCGAGCCAGTTCGTCTAGCAGCGCCCGCGAAGTGACAAGCTGGACGGACGAGAGCCGCCGCTTGACGATATCGCGGCACAGACCATCGGCGACCAGGCCCGCGACCAGAACATTCGTGTCGCAGACGATCTTCACGAGATGGCTTTGAAGACGTCCTCGTCGGTGTAGATGCCCTGAGCGCGGGCCTTGGAAACCAGCACGCGCCGAGACTTGTCGAACGCCTCGGCCCAGATCCGCTGTTGCACGGCGCCCCGCACGAACTCGCTCTCAGTCATGCCCCGGTCCTTGGCTGCCCGGTCCAGATCGCGCCGCAGGGCAGGCGGCAGGCTGATGGTCAGCGTCGCTCTCATGTAAGACAGTTTAATACAGCCATGGGGGGGCGGCAACTGGCGTCTGCCTGCCGAAGCGATCCTCGTACCTGTCCTCCGCAAGAACTCGGTTCCAAGTCAAACCAACGCGCAATTTCCATAATAATACCAACTTGCTACAAGTGACACTGAGCGCTAGGTAGTTACCCACGCCGGTGTATCGCCTCGATTTCACGCAGGAATTCTGGGTAACTGCCATGTAGAAGTTGGCTCGATGTCGCGCTGGCCGTATTCGGCCTGCCTGGGGATCAAGAGGGTCGGTCTTGGATTATGCACTTGAACATTATGTTTATAAGCATAATAGTTCTGTCCCATGGAATTCGTCGGCCGGCATGAAGAGATGGAGCGTCTGGATAGCCTTTGCCGGCGCCGCCAGGGCGGCCTGGCAGTCCTGACCGGGCGAAGGCGTGTCGGGAAGACGCGCCTCTTGGTCGAATGGAACCGACGGCATGACGGCCTTTACACGGTGGCAGATCAGTCAGCTCCAGAAATCCAGCGCCGCTACTTCTGCGAGGCGTTGGCCGGCCGTTTTCCCGTTTTCCAAGAGGCCACCTTCCGGGACTGGCGCGCGATTCTGAAGGCGCTGGCCCAGCAAGCCGAGGCTGGCCGCTGGAAGGGCCCGCTGATCCTGGACGAGTTCCCGTTTCTGGTCGCCAGCAGCCCCGAGCTGCCCAGTGTCGTGCAGCACTGGATCGACCACGATGCCGCCTCAGTGGGCTTGGTGGTGGCGATCGCCGGTTCGAGCCAACGGATGATGCACGGCTTGGTCCTTGATTCCTCGGCTCCGCTCTACGGGCGCGCGGTCGAGATGATCGAGGTCAAGCCGCTACGTATGGCCGATTTCACCGCCGCCACCGGCATTACAGATCCGGTCACCTGCGTGAAAGCATTCACCGCGTGGGGTGGCATTCCTCGCTACTGGGAGTTGGCAGAGCCCTTCGCCGCCCGAGTGGACGAGGCAGTCGACCGCTGCGTTCTGGATCCGCTCTCACCTCTGCACAGCGAGCCCGACCGGCTGCTGCTTGACGAGGTGCCGCCCGCACTGGCCTTGCGCCCGATCCTGGACGCCATCGGTCTGGGCGCGCATCGGCCCAGCGAGATCGCCGCGCGCATCGGCCAGCCAGCCACTTCGCTGGCGCGTCCTCTCACACGCCTCACCGAGATGGGCTTGGTCCGCCGCGAGATCCCTTTCGGAGAAAGCGAGAAATCCGGCAAGCGGGCGCTCTATCGCATCGCCGACCCGTTCATGCGCATGTGGTTCCGCACCGTCGCGCCCCATCGCGCGCTCTTGGCGCAAGCTCCGGCGGCCGTGCGGCGCAACCTTTGGGCGAAGGAACGCCCAGGGCTTTGCGCCTCGGCCTGGGAGGAACTGTGCCGTCAGAGTGTGGTTCTTGCGGTCGACGCGCGTGCGCCGCTGGCACGCAAAGGTCCGTGGGCCCCTGCGGCTCGCTACTGGCAGGGAAGAGGGCCGGAATGGGACGTGGTCAGTCGTTCGCTCGATGCTAAGCGCGGGTTGCTTGGCGAAGTGAAATGGTCCGATCGGGCTTTCCGCCGGGCCGACCTTGGTCAGGTTGCAGACGGACTCCGCCGAAAGGGAGTCCCGCCCATGCTCGCGAAGGTTCCCGAGATTGTGTACTGTCTGTTTGTGCCGAAAGCCGAAGACGGGGCACGGGAACTCGATGGCATGTTGGTTGTCGATGCGACTGCTGTGGCAGCCGCGGGGACATAGCACCCGTCGTGTGCCATCCTACGCGCCGCCGCCCCTGGTGGGCCGTTCCTAGAACATGCGAATTCTACTGGCACGTCACGGCGAGACCGATTGGAACACGGAAGGCCGCTATCAGGGCCAGGGTTTCGATATTCCGCTTTCCGAAGCTGGGCGCTCCCAGGCCCAGTCATTGGCGTCCCGTCTGGCGGATTTCGAGTTCACGCGAGTCGTTTCCTCGCCGCTCCTGCGGGCCAGACAGACCGCCGAGATCGTTCTCGGTGATCGTTCAGTTCCCTTGACCCTCGACCCTGATTTGATGGAGATCGCCCATGGGGATTGGGAAGGGTGCCTGGATGCGGAAGTGAAGGAACGGGATGAAGCTCGCCGCCGGGCATGGCGGGAGACTCCGCATCTTGTGACCCTTCCTCGTGGCGAGTCCCTGGAACAAGTCATGGCCCGAGCCTGGGGCGCTTTGTGCAAGGCCTGTCATGGACTTCAGTCGGAGGAAGTGCTGTTGGTGGTTTCCCACGACGGCGTGAACCGCGTGCTGCTCTGCCGGATTCTCGGGCTGAGCCTGGCGCGGGTATGGGCATTCCGTCAGGCCCCCGTCTGCTTGAACCTGCTGGAAGGACCCGATCCGGAGCATCTGTCCTTGGTTCGCCTCAACGATGCCTCCCACCTGACGCCGCTCTTTGGCGAGGTAGTGCATCGCAGGTTGTGAAGCGGGCAGCTCGAATGGCAGTGCACGACGCGGTCACAGATTGGCACCGACGCTCCCAATCGAGACGCTGGGTCCAAAGATGAGAGCCCACCCAGTGCGAGGCATCTGCGTTCGGCACGTCAGAACGGGCCCGCGCTATTTGGCGCCGGCCTGCAGGGTGTCGAGTGAGGGCAGGTCGGAAAGATTTGGTTGCAACACGATCTCGATGCGCCGGTTCTGAGCCCGGTGCTCAGGCGTGTCGTTGGCCACGACCGGATCGAACTCGCCGTAACCGGCGGCAGCTACCTGCTGCGGCTTGAGCCCGCTCGCGACCAAGAACTTCACCACCTCGACTGCGCGCGCAGTGGAAAGCTCCCAGTTCGAGGGAAAGCGCTGGGTGTGAATCGGTACGTCGTCGGTGAATCCGGTGACGAGATACTTGCGATCAGTGATCCCGGCGAGCACCGGGGCCAGTTTGGCAAGCGCGGTCTGCCCGTCGGGTTTGATATTGGTCTTGCCCGAGTCAAAGAGCACGTCGGACTCGAGCGCGATCACCATGCGCCCGTCGCGAATGATCACCTTGAGCTGGCCGGCATCGATCATCGAACGCAGCTTCGCAACCAGGGTACGGAACGTCTGGGCCCGCGCCTCGGCCGCTGCCTTCTGTTTGCGCAGCTCCTCCAGCCGGGTCTTGGCGTCTTCGAGGGTACGTGCGAGCTCTCCCTTCTCGCCGGTCAGTTTGTCGACGTTCTGTCCCAGCTTCTCCAGCCGTTTCTTCAGCTCACCCGCCAGTGCGGTGGTGTCGTCGAGCGACTTGCGCAGACCATCGCGTTCGGTCGCTGCGGCGTTGAGCTGCTTGTCGAGATCGGCTGCCTTCTTCTGCAGCTCATCGATGCGTGCCTGTAGCGTCTTTTCCTGCTCGGCTGCGGCGCGGTCGTGGTCGGCAGTGACTTTCTGCAATTCGGCCACCTTCTTGTCGTAGGTGCCCGTGGTCACGCAGGCGCTGGCAAGAAGGCTGGCCCAAACAACGAAGACGTGCTTTGTCATCGTTTCCCCCTAGCACGGTAGCAAGCAAGTACCAGGCCGAGCCTATGTTCAGGCCAGACCAGCGAGCCGTCGATCGACTGCTGCCAGGGTCTCCGAGGGGGTGGCATCTCGAGTCCCCGTCATGTTCATCACCACGTTCCGATCGCGAAGCTCCGCCTCCAGTTCTTCGATGAAGACACCTGTCCCGGGAGACGTTCTGGCGCCGCCGGGTGGCGTGCAGGTCGTTCACGCTAGTCTCGATCCAGGTGCCTCGGTCGCCGCGACAGACGTTGAACTTGGAATTGCTCCACACGTAGCACCCCTGGCCGTCGTGGCTGGGTCCACAAACCGGAAGGGCCGACCTGGCCAACACGACACGGGGTGCTCGCTGGCCGCCAGTTGAAGGTATAGCCAGCCTGTCCTGGCAGGAACACGCTGCCGCACCCAGCAGCAGCCCCCAGGCGCCCCCAATCGTGGTGATCACGGCGCTAGGCCGACAGTTCTCCTCGCATGATGGTAATAGCGTGGCCGCAGAGGTGTACACGGTCTCCTCGCACTTTCACTCGTACGATGCCGCCCCTCGCGGAGACCTGATGGCCGACCATGTCGGTCTTGCCCAGTCGACCACTCCAATGTGGGCCTAGGCAGCAGTGAGCCCCTCCCGTCACGGGATCTTCTCGGATGCCGAAAGCCGGTCCGAAAAAGCGCGATACGAAGTCGAACGCCGGATCATCCGATCGGCTCGTCACAATCACACCCCGCGCCGGCAGAGTCGCCAGCTGTTCGAAATCGGGTTGGAGAGCTCGCACCGCGGCCTCGCTCTCCACCTCGACCAGGTAGTCGAACGCATTCTTGGCCGTATAGCCGACCAGCGTGCCAATCGCCTCCTCGAGTCCCGGTGGAGCCTCGCACGGCTTCGCACCAATAGCCGGGAAATCTAGCACGATCTGCCTACCCTCGCGCCGTGCGGTGAGAAGACCACTCCGCGTTTGGAAGCGCGCATCGTCCGTCGACCGCACTCGTCCCGATTCCCAAAGAACGTGCGCAGTCGCCAGCGTCGCGTGCCCGCAGAGGTCAACCTCGACGGTGGGCGTGAACCAGCGCAACCGAAAGGCGTCGCCTTCGGGAAACAAGAACGCTGTCTCCGACAGATTCATTTCGCTTGCAACGAGCTGCATCCATCGCTCGTCCACCGGCTGGTTCAAGAGGCACACCGCCGCCGGGTTGCCGGTGAATGGTTGCTCCGCAAAGGCATCCACTATGATGATCGATTGGCCCATGTGCTGTATTGGGAGCATAGCTCATTGTCGGCGGTGCGGCCTAACCGTTGCAGCGCTCGTAGGCAGTGCAAGCAAAAAGAACTCGGATAGAATCATTCATGTGGCACTTCCCAATCGCTACTTCGACAAGCTCGGCGTGCCCCGACTGGCCACGCAACCCCAACTTCGCGAACCGCCCGGTGCGGACCCGCATGCCGTGTGGCGTGGCAGAGGTTCTTGACGATCAGTCGAGGCCCCTATGCCGATCAAGGCGTTCGGCAGCCAAGAGGTTCACCGGCGGGCTGAGAAAGCGGGCGCGGTGGCCGTGCTGGACAAGCCATTCGACATTGCCGAACTCACGGCCCTGAGCCGCCGCGTGCTCTCCCAGCACGCGGCGTAGTGGGCACCGTTCCTATTGAACTGTCGAGATCTTGAAATCGTCGCGACGGTTCTGGGACCAGGCCGATTCGTTGTGGCCCGGGACTTTGAGGCGTTCGCTGCCATAGCTGATTGTAGAGATCTTTCTGTGCCTGCGAGCACCCAACTCCCACAAAGAGCATTGCGAAGACGGCTGTCTTGATATGCATGATTCGTCTCCTTTCCATGGGCCTGTGTCTCCGCCGCCGTCGGCGAGTAGGCCCGTTGGTGACGCTCGAGTGCACGATGGATGCCAGTCTATGAAACCCAATTTCGGCGGGTTCCGACTCGACGAACTGCCCCGGGTGCGTGGCATTCAGCCACGCGAGACAGATTGCCACGTGCCTTGTGGCCCGCAGCGAATCTAGCCCGCGCCCAGGACGAAACTGGCGACCAGGACGGCCAGGACCAGCAGTGTGATCACCACGTAGAACCGATCCCGTTCCGCAATGAAGAAGCCGACCGACAGGGCCACCCGCAGCGCGGGCGTGGCAATGAGCACCAGGATGCCGAGCGCGATGATCGCGTATGGTTTGCCGGCGACGGCAGCACGGAGGATCTCGCCTGGCGCGGTAGGGAAGTGCCCCGGGCTTCCTGGCGGCGCAAAGGCGAGCAAGGCGGCCAGGCCATGCGACGACACCGAGGCGTAGCCGGTCTGGCCTGTACAATCCTGACATCAGCCCCGCACCCCACATCACGGCAAGTCCCTGCGGGATCCGCGTGATTTGGTACTCGACCTGCCGTCCCAGCGCCGGGTCGAAGTACGAGCCCTGCAACCGCAGACGCGCCGCCAATGGACTGCCCGTGCGACTGGGCGGCGTCTCGTCCCCACGCGAGAGGAAGGTTGACCAGCTGGCGTACGCTAGCACCAAGCCAAGAATCAGTGACAGCAGTGCCACAGGCAACACAGCTCCAGCATTGAACGGCACGTCCCTGGCCGCGCAAAGAGGGGAAGACGGCCTGCGGAAGGAGGACCGTGGAACAATGGGTTTGCCGAATCCAAGGCCTGGTTGTGTGGCAAAATGGAGCCCTGTCACTCTGCTTTCACCAAAATGCACGGACCCGAGACGTCAGGTCGCGCTATGCCCATTTCATCACGGTGGTCCACACTCCTTCTGCTGATGGCCGCCTGTCCTCTGCTCGCCTCTGGCGGCAAGTCTGCGAATGATCTTTCCGCCCTGGCCCTTCGATTGGCGCAAAAACACGGCATCCGTGCCGTTGGTTTTGCCGTCCTCTCGGGCCATGCCATCAGCCAGACCGGCTTCGTTTCCTGTTGTGAGCAGAAGCCCTCACCAGATTCTGACCCTGTTTTCCAGGCCGCCTCGCTTGGCAAGCCCGTGTTTGCCTATGGCATCCTGAAGTTGGCAAAGGATGGACGGTTGGATCTGGACCGGCCGCTCCTGTCCTATCTCCCCGACGGATACCTCCATCGGCGAAATCCGTTCGCGATCCGCCAGGCGCCGACGACCGACCTCGTCGCCGCCTCGGATCTCAGTTTGGTGACTGCGAGGATGGTCCTAAGCCATACGTCAGGGCTGCCCAATTGGTCGAACGAGAATCTGTCCTTCGCCTTTCGGCCTGGGACCTCCTGGGGTTATTCCGGCGAGGGCTTTATGCTTCTCCAGAAGGTGGCCGAACGGATCACGGGCGAGGCGATCGACCGGCTCATGCGCAGACTGATCTTTGAGCCATTGAAGATGACCAGCAGCGAGTTCAGATGGTCACCTGCCGTTTCGGCCAGGCTCATCCCGGGGACATCCGTATCCGGACAGCCCCGCCAGTTGCGCTTTCCTGAGCCCATCGTTCCATCGTCGCTGTACACCACTGCTGGAGACTACGCCAGGTTCATCACCGCCCTTCTGGCTGATGCGGAGATCCTGCGGCTGACGACCACAGCCCCGGTCACAGTGGACGGTCGGCTGGGTCTCGAATGGGGTCTTGGCTGGGGGCTCGAACGCGGTGGCGATGGGCTGAATCTGTGGCACTGGGGGAGCAATCCGGGATACCGATCCTTTGTCATGGTTTCAGTGAAGTCCGGCAACGGGATCGTCATCCTCACGGACAGTGAACGCGGGCTAGCAGTCGCCGAGCCGCTTGTTGATACCGTGCTCCCAGGGCATCACAACGCCTTCCGTTTCCAGATGCTCCGATGACCGCCAGGCCCGCGGATCCAGCCGGACCCCCGCCCGCGCTGGCGCAAGCCCAAGTCGGCATTGCCATGGGCAGCGGCACCGACGTGGCCATCGAAAGCGCCGGCGTCACCCTGGTCAAGGGTGATCTGCGCGGGATCCTGCGCGCCCGGCGTCTCAGCCGCGCCACCCTGCACAACATCCGCCAGAACCTGTTCTTCGCCTTTCTCTACAACAGCATCGGCATACCCCTGGCCGCTGGCGGGCTCTCCCCGGTGTTCGGCCTGTTGCTTTCACCCATGGTAGCAAGTGCTGCCATGAGCCTGTCGTCGGTCTCGGTCATCGGCAACGCGCTCCGGTTGCGCAAGCTCGCCTTGTGAAGACATCTGGTTTGCCCGGGTGAACCCTTTGTCCGCTCTCCGGCTCTCAGTAGCCAAGATGTCAGCGAACACGGAACATGCGGCGGGTAGTGGCGAGCACCTCGCCATCCTGGTCGGCGCCCCTGACCCCCTGTTGCGACAAAGGCTCACGTCGGCGTTGCGGCTTCGGGGCCATGAAGTTTTGGAAGCGGCCAATGCCCAGGACATGCGCGACCGGCTGACGGAACACGCCGATCGAACGGACAGACCGCTCGATCTCATCCTGTGCGGGGGTCTCTTTGCGGAGAAGGAGGATCCGGAACTGGCTCAGCGCCTGACCTCCCAGAGAGTCACGCGCGCCTTGGTCCTGATCCCGGCAGGCGGGCTCCTATCCACGGCCGCGCGGGCGCAGCGTCTGGGGGCCAACGCTGTCATGGGAGAGCTGCCGGTCGTCGAGGATCTGTGGGAGATCTTGAAGAAAGCGGCGAGCGGTCCGCACTCGCCGTCCGAC
>Ga0224523_1000784_pt1 | contig 14914 bp, 11 predicted proteins | sample CFST50metaG_FD_182732 | JGI IMG/M metagenome (GOLD analysis project Ga0224523, IMG submission 182732) | Peat soil microbial communities from Stordalen Mire, Sweden - C.F.S.T50 | ecosystem: Environmental > Terrestrial > Soil > Wetlands > Peat | place: Sweden: Norrbotten County, Stordalen Mire...
TCGGAAGTCGGAGGTCGGAAGTCGGAAGTCGGAGGGCATCCTTTCTATAACATTCAAAATTTTTTCTGTTTTTTCGAATTACCTTTTCGGGAGATGCCGATTAATGGTTAAATATCATTAATATGGCAAAAAAAGGAATCAGGTGTTTAAAGGATCTTGAAGTTTACCAGCAGTCTTATTCGTTATCTGTTGAAATCCATTACCTCACATTTACATTTCCTAAAGAAGAGCTGTACTCATTAACTAATCAAATCCGACGTTCATCACGATCTGTTGCGGCAAATATTAGTGAGGGATTTGCAAAACGATATCATGAAAATCTATTCAGACAACACTTGGTAATAGCCTTAGGATCTCTCGCTGAAACAAAAACCTGGCTGGAATTTGCAAGAGACTTTTCATACATCTCGGATGAAAAATTCCATGAGTTTTTTGATAAGTATGATTTAGTGGGTGCAAAAATTTTCAGACTTCTTCATAATTGGCACTCAATCCAATCACCCCAATAACCGATCCCACACTTAAGCTATCGTAACATTTTACATCCGATCACAGACTTCTGACCTCCGACCTCTGACCTCAGCCTTTTAATAATATCCTCTTCTTCTGTTCTCTCAACCATTTCCTGTGTTTCATCCTCAGCTTCATTTCGAAGTCAATAAGATAAAGCGCGGGAACAAAAATAAGGGTCAGGAAGGTGGCAAAACTCAGCCCGAAGATAATGGTCCAGGACAAGGGTCCCCAGAATGCCACATTGTCGCCGCCGAAGTAAATATGAGGGTTTAGTTCGGTGAACATTGTAACAAAATTGATGTTCATTCCAACAGCAAGAGGTACCAATCCCAGCATGGTTGCTGTAGCTGTGAGGATGACCGGGGTGATCCTGGTCATTCCGGCCCGGATGACGGCTTCACGGGTTTTGAGTCCGCGTTCAATCAGGGTATCGGAAAACTCCACAATCAGGATCCCGTTTCTTACCACGATGCCTCCCAGCGCCACAATACCGAGCCCGGTCATGATCACGCTGATGGTCATATGAAAAGTGAAGATCCCAAAGAGAACGCCGATAATGCTGAACACAACTTCGCTCAGGATGATGAGGGCTTTGCTCACCGATCCGAACTGGGTGATCAGGATGAAGAATATGAGCCCGATGGCAACCAGCATGGCTTTCATCAGGAACATCATGGTTTCGGCCTGGTCTTCGCGTTCGCCGGTGAGGTTGATCGTGATCCCTTTGGGGAGGTTAAAACCTTGCAGAGATTGATTGATTGAGGCAACAACTTCATTTGGGGTATACCCGGAAAGTACTTCCGATGAGATGGTGATCACCCGCTTAAGATTCTTACGGTTAATCCCTCCATAGGTATCCCTGTACCCCAGTTTTGCAACAGAAGAAATCGGAATCTGCCTCAATTGGCCGGAGTTCATATCCCGGTAAGTGATTTTGGCATTGATGACCTTATCGATGTTTTTACGCTGTTCTTCTGTGTACCTTAACTGGATGGGATATTCATCCTCATCTTCCTTGTATTTGGAAACTTCCTTGCCATAGATGGCTGTGCGAAGCTCCAATCCGATCTGCCCAATCGAAATGCCTTCACGGTTAGCCCTGACCCGGTCGATATCGACGGTGATCTCAGGTTTTTTATTGTCGAAGTCAGATTTCAGTTTTTCGATACCAGGGATACGCAGTGAATCTAAGTAATTCTGGAAATTGATGGCAGTCACGATGAGTTCATCCAGTTTTTCCCCGGAAACTTCAATGTTAACAGGTTTCCCGGTTGAAGGACCCATCCGGTTCTTTTCAACACTGATCTGAGCCCCCGGAACATCTTTTACTGAATTGCGGATCTGGTCAAGGAACTTGCTTGTATTGACCCCGTGGCGGTAACGGCTTTCAATGAAATTGATAGAAACTTTTCCTTTGTTGGAGACTGTGGTTCTGTCGAACATACCATCACCTGCGCCAAAACCGACATTCGTAATTATAGATTCCACCAATGGATTCTTGGGTCCGAAAATCAAGTCCACTTTCTTCTCAATGAGTTTCGTTATGGAATCTGTTACTACCTGGTCAGTTCCTTCCGGCATCTTGATAAAAATATTGATGGTGTTCGGAGCATTATCGGGAAAGAAAAACACCTTGGGTTTGGTCACCATGGTAATGATGATAGAAAGGACGAAAAGGGCAATAACTAAATAGAAAAGGTAAAAGGGATTCCTGTTCTTCAGGAAGAGCCTCAGGTTTTTTTCATAGAAGGAAATTACTTTCGGCCAGCCGGAATTCTGAAATTTGATTGCGGCATCCTTGAAGAAAAGACGGTAGGCTGCATTTAGTAAAAGGCAGAAGATCATCAGATTCCCCATTCCGAAAACGCCGGTAACATAAAAAAGAAAGGCAATCACAAGAAATATCCCGCTGATACCCAGTAAACGGCGAATGTTCGTTTTGTGTTCTTTCTTTTCATATTCATGCTGCATGAAGGAAACAGCAAATACCGGGTTCATGATATAGGCTACGAATAATGAGGCAAACAGGGTTATGATCAGGGTAACCGGAAGGTAATGCATGAATTTCCCCACGATACCGGGCCAGAATGCCAGCGGGAAGAAAGGGGCTAATGTTGTCAATGTTCCTGACAGGATGGGAAGAAAAACTTCCCCGGCCGCATGTTTGGCTGCCGTTACAATATTCGGATCCCCCCGGTGTATTCGATGGGTATTCTCAATGACCACGATGGCATCATCCACAATGATCCCAAGGGCGAAGATAAGTCCGAACATCACGATCATGTTCATGCTGAAACCGATATTTGGCATAATAAGGAATGCCACGAATATCGAGAGGGGCACGGAAAGGCCGACAAAGAAAGCATTGTTGAATCCCATGAAGAACATCAGGATCAGGATCACGAGGATGAAACCAATGATGGCAGTGTTGTTCAGTTCTTCCAGGGTGCTTCGGGTGAAACGCGACTGTTCTCCTGTAAGGTTAACGGAAAGATCGGGAGGAAATGAATTCGTTTTCATATCAGCCAGGATCGTTTTGATCTCATCGGATGCTTTGAGGAGGTTTTCGCCGCTTTTCTTGATCACATTAAGGGTGATAACATTTTTCCCGTTGATCCTTGAAAAGCTTTCCTGTTCTTTAAAAGAATCTTTTACTTCTGCTATGTCTTTAACATAAACGATAGCGCCGCTTCCCGATTTGATCATGATGTCCTTGATCTCCTCCGGCGATTTAAACTGGCCAGCTATACGGATAGTGCGTTTGGACCCGTATGTTGAGACCGTTCCTGCTGAAACGGTAACATTCTCACTGGATATGGCACGTTCCAGGTCGCTGAAAGTAACGCTGGCGGCTTGCATCTTATACATATCGGCATCAACCTGGATCTCGCGGTCGAGCGCACCTACGATATCCACCCGGGTGATCTCCTTCAGGGTTTCGATACGGTCTTTGGTATCATCGGCATATTTCTTCAGTCGTTGCAGGTCATAATCGCCGGAAATATTGATATACATAATCGGGATCTCCGAAAGGTCCACCTGCATGATATCCGGTTCTTTTGGAAGATCGGTCGGCAAGTTGGCCTTGGCCTTATCCACTGCATCACGTACCCGCTGTTTTGCTTCCGATACCTCGATGCCGGGATTGAATTCGACAACGATCGTTGAAAAATCCTGTATCGATTTGCTGGTGATCTTTTTTACATCGGCAAGGGCCTTTGTTTCTTTTTCAATCGGCCGTGTTACAAGATTCTCCATGTCCTCAGGAGAAGTCCCCGGGTAAGGTGTGTTTACAATAATAGTCGGGATGATAATTTCGGGAAACTGTTCTTTCGGAATGCTGATATAAGAAATCACGCCCAGCATCGTAATGATGATGGTAAGGACATAAATGCTTGTACGGTTATCTATCGCCCAACTGGTTGCAAAGAATTCCTTAAGCTTCTTCTGTGTTTCTTTCATGTGTTAATAATTTTGATTTTAATGGTCACATGGAATACACATTATTAACATCCATGGTTTGTATAAACAGTGTTTGTATGAGTATTTCATAATAAACGCTTATTTATAATCGATGACCTGTTCGTCGTATAAATCCTTATACCCGGCAGTGATCAGTTTATCGCCGTCTTTCAATCCGCTAAGGACCTCGGTTAGCCCGTTATACGTTACACCGGTTTTTATGAATGTTTTGCGGGCCACTTTTTTACCGTTCTCATCTTTAGCAAGGAAAACGTAAAGTCCTTCATTTTTGGATGACTGGATGAAGTTCTGGGAAATGGCAATGGTGGAAGAGTTGGAATAATCCTTGATCCGTATAACGGCGATCATGTTGGCACGATACACCAGGTTAGCGGAAGGAGGAAGTTCAACTTCAACAACAAATGTCCGGTTGGTCGGATTGATGAACTTACTGGCAAAGGTGACTTTCTGCTGTAGTTCGTCATTGAAATCCGGCAAGAAAATCTTTACCTGGTCACCAGTCTTTATCTTGGAACTATAGGCTTCCCCTACATCTGCAACGGCCTTGGCTTTGGCAAAATTAATCACCCGGAAAGCAGGGACTCCGGCCACTGCCAGTTGGCCAACCTTGATGGGAATATCCTCCACGGTTCCGTCAATCGGTGATGTGATGCTTGACATGCTGATCTGGTCTTTCAAAGAGGCGATTTTGTTTTCGATGGACTCCTTGTTGTTCTTCGCAGTCAGATATTGTACTTCTGAACCGATTTTCTGATCCCATAATGCTTTTTGCTTTTCGTACAGATCGGTCACATAGGTGAGCTGGCTCTGCAGGTCGGAAAGGTTTCGTTTCAGCACATCCGCATCCAATTCTGCAAGCGCTTGTCCTTTTTTCACGGTTTCACCTTCCTTGACGATGATCCTGGTGACCACTCCAGCGGTGCGGGGGCTTACCCCGATATTCTCATTGCCGTCGATCCGGCCCTGGACTTCGATGTAGTGGTCAAAGGGCTGAATAATCAAAGGTTGTACGCTGACGATGGTGGCTGGGGGTTTATCTGTGGCATTCAATTCCTTTTCAAGGTTAGCGATTTGGACAGAGACCTGATCGTGCTCTTTTTTCAGCTTCTCGAGTTTCGCTTTTTTATCCGGACTGCTGCATGCAATGGCTATTATCAACAGGCCAAGACTGAAGAGTGATTTTTTCATGAATACAGGGTTATTAAGGGTGATACTACATACGGTAAAAACAGGTGCAAATATAGAGAAATTCCCGGACGAAAAAACTTTCTACGTATAAAAGTTTCCGGTAAAAATCATGCTTTCGTGTATATTTTATTTTACATGAAAACAGAACAATAATACCTGCCTGCGAATCAATTTCTTCCTGCCGGGAAAGAAATAATTTAAAAACTTTTCTTTGTAAATAGTTTCCCCCGTTGCATTTTAGTATCTTTGTAGAATGGATGAAAAAACCCTTCATATTCTTGAACAGGTAAGGAGGTTATACCATCGTTACGGTATTAAAAGTGTAACCATGGATGATGTTGCAGAGCATCTCTGCATCTCCAAGAAAACCCTTTATGAGTATTTTACCGATAAAGAAGACCTGGTCAGGAATATTGTGATGTTGGATCATAGCAATCGTAACAAATTTTTCCGGGAAATAAAAAACAAGGACTTGAATGCAATAGAAGAACTTTTCGAAGTATACAGGATGATCAATACGATGTTCCGTGATTATAATGCTTCCATGGAATATGATATCCATAAATATTATCCGGATCTGTATTTAAAGGTCAAGGAAATCAGCAGGAAAAAGATGTATGATACAATGTTTAACAATATGAACAAGGGGAAGAAGGAAGGGTTGTACCGAAAGGACCTCAATTCAAAGATCATTGCCCGGTTGCATGTGTTCAGGATTGAAAATATGTTCGACAATGATATTTTCACCATGGAAGAACTGACATCAGTTAAGGTCTTTAATGAGGTTTTCGTGTATCATATTCAGGGGATCATGAGTACGAATGGACGAACTTTTTTTGAAAAGAATTTTAACCGGCTGAAGGCCGATCTTATTTAGCGCGGAAAACCTATCAGACTGTGAAGAATTCCGCCTTCTTATCCGCTATCTCATTACATCGACATTTCAGGGTCTGATCCGCATCCAATCTTCGTATCTTTGATGTTGGTCAGGCAACTATTTTTCTGTCTTTATGTCTACTAAACGGCAAATCTTCGGATGATTTTTGATGAATCTATACTTGAGGGCTGTATTGCAGGAAAGCGGGAAGCACAATATGAATTGTACAAGAAATTCGCTTCCTCAATGCTGGCGGTATGTTTCAGATATGCCAGGAACCGGAATGAGGCCGAAGATCTCCTGCAGGAAGGTTTTCTGAAAGTATTTCAGAAAATTTCATCTTTCCGCAGGGAAGGTTCTTTTGAAGGATGGGTTAAAAGGATCATGATTAACAATGCATTGAACGAGATAAAGAAAAACAGGAGAATACCTTTTCTTGAAGATATCGATGTGATTAATGAAACACAGATTGTCGATCAGAATGCACCTACAGGAAGCCTTGATCCTGTGCCAGCTGACGTACTTCTGGAAATGATAAGGACATTGCCGGAAGGCTATCGTATCGTTTTTACATTATATGTGATTGAAGAATTCAGCCATAAAGAGATCGCCAACGAATTGAATATCTCGGAGAATACCTCCAAGACCCAATTGCTGAAAGCAAGAAGGGTTCTGAAAAATAAACTGAACGAATATTATACTATAAAAAAATACAATTTTGTCAATGAGTGAAGAACGTAAAACACAAGCTGATGCATCGGGCGGATTGGACGCTTTGTTCCGAAAAACGCTTGATAATCATCAGATTGAACCTTCCAGTGGCCTCTGGAAAGATATCAGCCGGAAATTGTTACGGGCTGAACTAGCGCATTTCAATTTCATCAATCTTCCAAAAGCTTACTGGATCGGAGCGGCAAGCGCTGTAGTGGTCGGAATGATCTTTCTCTTTAACCAGATCCCCGATGGAAAAACAACAGAAAATGACTATGTTCCTATTATCATAAAGAACAACACACAGAAGAATTCATCTACGATTACTTCAAAAACCCGGACCACAATCACCGGCATGAAAATGATCACCGGTACTGCAAGTTCCAATGCACAAGCCACACCAAATGGTTCATCTGTTCAACAAATCCAATTAAATGCAGGATCTCCTGCATTGGCAAGCAACAATTCAACCCGGATCACCAACACAAACAGAACAAACAATGCAGCACCTATCCCATCGGGGACAACATTACTAACCCTTACCAGGTCGGATGGCCAATCCAGAGAGGGTAATCTTATACTTTCCCAGGTTAGGAATACAAACAGCTATGAACTGAAATATCTTCCTGTTCTATCTATGACCAGCTTATTCCCCTCCGGGGACGAAGATACTTTATTGCGGTTCACGAACCTCAACGGCATTATGAACATCCCGCTGAAGACAAAGGTTGAAATACCGCATTTCTTTACGTTTAACATGGGTATTTCTCCTGAACTTTCAGTATACCGGAACATCGACAGTTACTCAGAAACCAATTACTGGCTGAATGCCGGTGTGACATATCACATGGGGAAATTCTCCATTCAGACCGGTGTTGGCCTGGGTTATGTTTTTGATCACGGGGACTACCATGTCAACTACAAAAGTAAAGACAGCATCGGATATTTTACCAGCATTATCTCATTCATCGTGACACCCGGTGATGTTATCGTTTTTACCACGAAAGACATCCCGGTTTATGACAGTCTGCAACATGTAGCCGACGACCGTGCCATTAGCCGTTATACCTATCTGCGTATCCCGCTTATGCTCGGATATGAACTGGTTGAGACCAACCGTTTTAGTCTCGGAATAAAGGCAGGTCCGGCCATCTCTTTGCTCATTGGATCAAAAGAAGCCTCACCTTACATTGATTATCCCAATGCACGCTTGATCCGTATAGACAACAATAGCTTATCGCGGGTCAAAATGAACTGGGAATTCCAGGCAGCCCTCAATCTTGAATACAGGTTGGTTAAAAATTTCAGCATATACGCAGAACCATCCTATAAACATTATTTCAAACCATTTGAAACGAAGGAATCAACCTCGACTTCAGCAAAAGATCCCTATTCCGTTGGAATTGAAATTGGTGCCCGGTTTGACCTCGGACTTAAAAAGAATAAACCATGATTAAAGCCCGTACACTTATATTATTTCTTCTGATATTTTTCTCTGCCGGTAAGGCATCCGGGGTAACGGTTTACCTAAGAGGTACGATCACTGACATCCAGGGTATTGCCGGGGTTCCGGGGCACAAAGTGTATATTAAAACCGATTTTTCATCGCCGTTTCATTACTACAAAACGGTGTATACGGATGATAATGGTTATTACGCAGATACCGTTCACAATGTACCAGCTTATCCGGTGTCGTTCCAGATTTCTACTTTTGATTGCAATAACGAAGTTCATATAATCACAGGGTTAAGTACAAATTCTCCTATCATTGCTGATTTTCAGATCTGTGTCCCTCCATACTCGGGTTGCCGGGCCGATTTTACCTGCGACAGCATTGCCGGATTGGATTACCAGTTTACAGATCATTCGGAAACCAATTCGTCTATCTTTTCCTGGAACTGGGATTTCGGGGATCCTGCTTCCGGAGCAAATAACCTTTCTTCCTCCCAGAATCCACATCACCTATATTCCGCTTCGGGCATATATAATGTTAAACTGCGTATTCATGCTGTGAATGGGTGCCAGGATTCACTTGTTAAAACGGTGTTTATCCGGATACCTGAGAACCGGGTCATTATCTGGGGGCATATAATAAACGAACAAACCGGTGAACCAATCTTAAACAATCCGGTGATGATCAATGCCACCCTGATCCAATACTCAAGTGTTGTATACAGCGATGTTAGCGGGGCCTATGCAGATACCATCGCTGCCATACCCGATGGTATTCCCATTAGTGTTGCTACTTATGATTGCAATAATCTTCTACATTCCAATACAGTTTACAGTTCACCTTTGCCGCTGGAGGTGGATTTTAATATTTGCCTGAATGAGCAATGCAGAGCAGGATTTATTGCAGTGCTGGATTCCAATAACAAGGTTCAAAATACATTTTTGTTCCAGGATCTTTCTTATGGTGATCCTAACAAATGGACCTGGACTTTTGGCGATGGCGCAACGAGCCAGGAGAGAAACCCCATCCATCAGTTTACAACACCCGGGAATTACACGGTTATCCTTTCCATTACCAAAGAAGATTCGTCCGGAGCCTGGACTTGTTTCGATTCTACCAGCAGGATCGTTAAAACATCCTCTTACTACAATATCGGAGGACTTTTGTTTGCCGGGAAGTTTCCGATTAACAATCCACATAATTCAGGAGATACAGGAGTGGCTTATCTTTATAGAGCGCACAACCAGTGGATCGTTCCTGTGGATACGACGAATTTTACCTATCTGGGATATTATACGTTTCTGAATGTGCTGGAGGGAACCTACATCGTAAAAGCCAGGTTGACAGACGGCTCGGTTCATTACGACGAATTTTTACCTGCCTACAACGGGGACCAGGTAAAATGGCAGATGACCGACTCCTTTTTGCTCGATCAAAATATCTTTGATAACTCTATTCATCTTTTTGCTGGCAATGACAGTTTATCCGGGCCAGCCATGCTGCAAGGGTCAGTGATTCATAAGGACGACAACTCAACACTTTTCAACGCGGAAGTATTGCTATTCGATGACAACCTGGTTCCGGTCAGAGCTACGAATACAGATCCCGAAGGTTTTTTTGAATTCGCTGCCCTCCCTTACGGAACCTACAACCTTTACCCTGAAGTTACCGGAAAATATGCCAGAATATTACAGATAACCGTCGATTCATTACATCCTGTTGCCGATGGATTGAAGCTTGAAGTTTTCGACCATGACGTCACCGGGATATCCCCGGGTCAGGAAAAGAGCAACATCATGATAGGGAAGATCTACCCAAACCCGGTTACAGAAGATTTTCAATTCTGGGTCCGATCGCCGAACACGATAAGGATTCAAGTTGAGATTCTGACCCTTACCGGGGAGCGGATCTTCTTGAAAACAGTTGGTTCGGTACAGGGAAGGATGTTACTGACCCTTCCATTACAGAATGTACCATGTGGCATTTATTTCCTGGTAGTGAAAACCGGAGAAGGCCATATTCTCAATACACAAAAGATCATAAAAAATTAAAATGCCAGGCAACCATTCAATATAATTGTGTTTCTTATTCATTGATTCTTCAGATTTACTCAAAAATAAGCTGTAATTTTAGCGTTCATAAAAAAAAATATTATGAAAAAGTTTTTCTCTCTCCTTATTATTTTGCTGGTCACAACCTTCTCCCTGACCGCTCAGACCATAACCGTTCATCTTTCCGGTACGGTATTACGTGATTCAACCTATGCGCCTGTTGTCAACCATGAAGTGATCATCCAAGCTGACAGCAATACCTACGGGTTTACCTTTTATGCCTCCAGGTTTACAACCTCAACCGGGTCCTATGATTGCACGATACATAATGTTCCTTCTTCAGGAGTTGCAGTCACTTTTATGGTGATGACCAAAAACTGCGACAGCACCTGGCTGGTACAGACCTTTGTCGGGACCATCACTCCTGATACGGTAAATTTTCTCATCTGCAACGGGAACAATGACGGTTGCCATGCATTATTTAGTTATTCGATTGATTCAACATCGCAAAATGAGGTACAATTTACTGATTTAAGCACAACTTCTTCAGGTTCCATTGTCTCATGGCACTGGGATTTTGGGGATGGATCATCGCTTTCGACTACGCAGAACCCAACCCATGTTTATGCAAACTATGGAACCTACTCGGTTTGTCTGACCATTGAAACTTCTCTTGGTTGTACCAGCACTGTTTGCCACGATGTTACAGTAGGCCAGAATACGGAATGTCATGCCAGCTATACACAATACGCTGACAGCACCAATATTCTTCATGTGCACTTTTATGATGCAAGCACACCGCAAAACCTTATTACTTCCCGGCTGTGGAATTTCGGAGATCCAAGTTCGGGAACGATGAATATTTCCACCACTTATGATCCATGGCATGTATTCACCCATGCCGGACTTTTCAATGTCTGCCTCACCATCTCAACCTCCACCGGTTGTACTTCGACTTTCTGCGACAGCATAATAGTTGGATCTAACAGTAGCAATTGTGAAAACTGGATCACTTATACAACTAACGGACTCACGGTTTCTTTTGAAGGCCATACCCATAGCGCTTATCCGGCCACTTACAGCTGGAGTTTCGGGGATCCGCAATCCGGAGTCAATAATGTCTCAAACCTGCAAAACCCGGTCCACATATTTTCAGCCTCCGGCAACTACACCATCATATTGACTACAGTCGATTCAACCGGCTGTGCATGGACCCGCAGTCAGACGATCAATCTAAATGCTACCTGTGATCTTTACGGGTATGTTTACCTGTCAAATTCACTCTATGTGGATCACGGATTTGCAGAGCTGATGCGGGTAGATTCCGGAGTGGTGACCGTTGTGGATTCAAAGGAACTCGGCGATTCATTGGGTATGTATTGGTTCGGAGACGTTCTTCCGGGGCATTATTATGTGAGGGCAACGTTGCTTTCGTCGTCAGCTTATTACGGTCAATATGTACCGACTTACTATATTGATGCCGTTAACTGGAGCAATGCAACCCTGATCGAACTCGGTCAACCGAACAATCCGTATAACATCCATATGCATCATGTCAACAGCTATTCCCCGGGGAACGGTAACATTTCCGGAACCATTACCCAAAGCGGAAAATACAATGGGAACGGAACACCTGCTGCCAATGTGGAAATACTACTGATGGATGTTTCCAGCCAGGTACTTGCGTTTACGATGACCAATGCCAACGGCGAATTCAGTTTCATTGATATGGCCATGGGAACCTATAAGGTTTATCCTGAAATGATAGAAAAGTCGACAACTCCAACAACGGTAGTGCTCGATGCAAATCATACCGGGGTAAATCTGGTATTTGCAATCCAGGGAGGAAATATTTCAGGTATTCATGATGAAATAATCCAACCTGATTTTGTGATCTCGGATATTTACCCGAATCCTGTTTACGACATTGCCAACCTCACCATCCGCACACTGCATGCCACACGGATCTCCCTTTCCCTCTATTCAATCACGGGGGAATTTATGATGGAGATTCCTTTAATTCTACATCAAGGTGCAAATAAGATCACAATCCCGGCTTCAGATCTCAGGAAAGGATTGTATTATGTAAAGGTTGAAAAACCGGAAGGCGGTGTTGTTGTTAAGAAATTTATTTTAGGCAGATAACCTCATTGGCAAAAAATGAAAAAGGAGCGATCGGTTTTAATGATTGCTCCTTTTTTGTATGAGATTAATGACTCTCAGATGTTGATGGATCCCCCGTGATTTAATACACGGACTTCAGTGATTCCTTCCAGTTTGCTTGCAAATTCCTGAGGATTTGCCCTGAGTTTGAAGTCCGGTTCATTTTCAGGTTTTGCACCCACAACATTATAATGCATGGGGATCACAATTTTCGGCCGGATCATCTTAACTGTTTTAACTGCTTCATCAATATCCATAAGATAAAAACCGCTGATCGGAACCAGCATGACATCAATAAGACCAATCCCTTCCATTTCCGGGATCAGTTCGGTATCTCCAAGATGATACAGCCTTTTCCCACCGGATTCAAGGATCCATCCCACACCGAATCCTTTCGGGTGAAAAGGGACTCCTGGCGCCCTCATCCTGATAATGTTATAAGCATGACAAGCATTCACTGTGATGGAATCAAATGAATAGGTTTCGCCGGGGGCAAGCCCGATCCCGTTCACGGCATCCTGGTTCTGCCTGGAGGTTAGCACCACAGTACCGGGTTTCCGGATCTTTGAAAGAATACCGGGATCGATATGGTCGGAATGACTATGAGAGATCAGGATAAGGTCGCCTGGTTCATTGTAATTCCCAAAAACAGGATCAAAATAGATCGTTTTGCCGGAGGTTTTCACTTTAAAACTACTCCAGCCAAGCCAGGTGATTTCCATCTTTGATAATGTTTCCATTGATTTTTTCTTGCTGTTATGCTATGTATTGTCTTCACTAAACCACTCTGCATAGGAATTTGCAGTTTCCCTCAGCCGGAGGGAGAATAACTTAACGCCTTCCGGAAGCAGGGGAATAATCCTTTTTGAAAAATCGGCCAACAGGTTTTCGCTAGTCGGCTGATAATCGACCCAGACGATATTGCAAAAAACATCCCTGATTTTCTGAATATCTTCCACCGGGTAATCCTTGTTCAGGATGAGGGCATGATCCACAGTATCGATGATGTTTTTCTTGATGATTTTTTTCAGATCTCCGAAATCCATTACCATACCTTCTTTCGGCGAGTTTTTGTCCCCGACCGGAGTTCCGGTAACGGTGACAGATAATTCATATGAATGGCCGTGAATGCTTTTGCATGGGCCGTCATAACCGCGCAGGGCATGGGCAGTTTCGAAACGGAATTCTTTAGTGATTCGGATCGTTGACATGGAACGAATTTAGATACAAAGTTAGTGAAAAATTAAAAAGCGTTACGAGTCACGCGTAACGCGAAAAGCGTCATATAATTCCGAGATGGTCGAGGAGGATTTTTGTACCGATCCCGATCAGGACAATCCCTCCCAGCAATTCAGCCCACTTTGCCGGGATGAAGGTGGATTTTGCCCCTAACCTTGAACCAATAAGAGATACGATGAAGGTTACACCGGTAATAATCGAAGCAGCTTCCAGAATGTTCACTTTGATAAACCCCAAACTGATACCTGTAGCCAGGGCATCTATACTGGTGGCAACCGACAAGGTCAACAGGACAGAAGTCTTCCGGATGTCGGTAGGCTTTCTTTTTGCTTCATGGACAAAAAACTGACTGACCATCCGAAGCCCGATGAAGGCCAAAATTCCGAATGCCAGCCAGTGATCGACAGCCTGGATCAACGATTGAAAAGAAGTGCCGATCAGCCATCCAACCACCGGCATCAATCCCTGGAAAATCCCAAAGAACAACGACATTTTCAGGACATCTTTCCATTCCAGTTTTCCACAGGTTGAAAAACTTAACGATACGGCAAAACAATCCATAGAAAGACCCAGTCCGATTAAAAATATTTCGAAAAATGACATGTTCGAAAGGTTGATACTTTTCGTTCGTGATCAACATTCATTTTCTTCGTTAGGTCTATGGACAGAAAACTAAGAATGGAGAATAGAGGAATGAGAACGGAGGTCAGAAGCCGAAATCCAATTTCCATTCCCTATTCTCTATTTTCTACTCTCCGGAATATCAGCCCAAGGATCTTCTCCAGATTATCGGCATCCGTTTGATCAAATGCATTCAGGGTAGTGCTGTCTATATCAAGAACTCCGATGATCTTGCTTTTAGTATCCCTGAGAGGCACTACAATTTCTGATTTTGACCTTGAATCGCAGGCAATATGGCCGGGAAACTTATGAACATCCGGCACAATAATCGTCTTCCCCTGGTTAATTCCGGTCCAGCAAACGCCGGTATTATTTTTCAATACCTGGCATGCAACCGGTCCCTGGTATGTTTTTACGATAAGTTCGCCGTCTTTCAGGCAATAGAAACCGGTCCAGAAAAAAGTTTCCATTTTGTGATGAAGAACTGCTACAATGGTTGCCATCCTGGCATCGATATCATCTGATTTTTCGAGGAGGTCTTTTGATTGAAGATAGATCCGGAGGTAGCGGTTCTTTTTCTTTTGTGATTCCATTTCCGGACTTTCAGGCAAGATC
>Ga0224523_1000789_pt1 | contig 14862 bp, 12 predicted proteins | sample CFST50metaG_FD_182732 | JGI IMG/M metagenome (GOLD analysis project Ga0224523, IMG submission 182732) | Peat soil microbial communities from Stordalen Mire, Sweden - C.F.S.T50 | ecosystem: Environmental > Terrestrial > Soil > Wetlands > Peat | place: Sweden: Norrbotten County, Stordalen Mire...
TAAAACACCCCGGATGCAATAATAAGACAGGGATAAGATGAATTGTTTACAAATAGTTTGAGGCGCGCTGAACAATACTTAAAGGATACTTAATGGATATTCTTAGAGTATCCATTAAGTATCCTTTAACTGGAAATTTTATGGCCTGAATAGGGGTTGATTTGGAAAGAAGTTAAGTTTCCATACGATTTAAATCAGCTGCAGGCGGTTCGAATCCTGTTTAATGAAAATAAACAATAAAATTGTAAAGGCCCATAGCGAAGAACCTCCGTAACTGAGGAATGGAAGGGGGATTCCAATAACGGGTGCCAGACCAATCGTCATGGCAATATTAATTGCAAAGTTCATGAAGAAGATCGCCGCCACCCCATAACCATAGATACGTGCAAAGGGCGATCTTTGTCGTTCTGCAACTTTAAGGATTCGGGTCAGCAATAGGATGTAGAGGCCCATTAATACTGCAGAGCCAAGAAAGCCCCATTCTTCACCCACCGTACAAAAAATAAAGTCGGTGTCTTGTGCCGGAACGAATTTGTATTTTGTCTGGGTCCCATTTAAAAAACCTTTTCCTGCAAAACCTCCGGAGCCAATGGCTATTTTAGACTGGTTCACATTATATTCGGCTCCCTTAGGGTCAGAGTCTTTTCCCAGCAACACGTTGATACGCACTTTTTGATGTTGTTCGAGGAAATGCTCAAAAGAATAGTCTACCGTAAAGGCAAAAGCAGAGGTCAATAAAAGCAAACCTATGAGGGAAAATATATTCTTTCGGTTTTTCCTGATCAAGAGAAAGAGGGCAAGGGCAATGATAAACAGGATGGTAATCATGATGAATTTGCCAAATAACAGGGTCAAGATAAACAGAATAACCACCCCGATACCCAATAACAGATAGTTGCCAGAAAGTCCTTCGCGATAAAGTACCAGTAAAAAACCACCATAAACCAATGCCGATCCGGTTTCTTTTTGTAACCTGATGATAACGGCAGGCAATAAAAAAAGCAAAACAGGGATGACTTTATTGTGTAGTTCTTTCACATTGATGTTGAGGGTACTGAGATATTTTGCCAATGCCAGCGCAGTCGTGATTTTGGTAAACTCAGCAGGTTGAATCCGAAAAGAGCCTAATGCCAGCCATGATTTAGAACCTGAAACCTCGGTACCGGCAAAAATCGTGACAATCAGAACCAGAGTACCGATGACATAAAGGGGATAGGCAAAGGTTGTAAAGAGTTTTGAGTCTATTAACAATACCATGAGGGCAATGACAAATGCAGCAAGAATCCACATCAATTGCTTTCCATAACGTTGGGTAGTGTCATAGATAAGCGGATGTGCATCGTTAAGTCCCGAGGCATAAATGTTTAGCCAACCGATCATCACCAGTGCAAAAAACAGGGCTACAAGAGTCCAGTCTATATTAGCGAATAACCTCGGTTGTGCTTTCATTTTCATGTATCATGTTGAAATCGATCATTTGTTTTTCGACGGCAGGACGTTTGATGGTGCGATTCAGGTATTTTTCAATCATCAGGCTTGAAATAGGGCCGGCCCAGGTAGCGCCAAAACCTGCATTTTCAATGACGACACAAATCGCAATCTTTGGATTATCTTTAGGAGCAAACCCGATAAATATGGAGTGTGGCTTGCCATGTGAGTTATCAGAAGTCCCTGTTTTGCCACAGATCTGTATGCCATCCATTGCAGCACTACGACCGGTACCACGTAGAACGACAGCTTCCATTGCCCTGACCATCAGATCATAATGTTGACGATCAATCTTAGTAGTGTGTTTCTCTTTGAATTTGGTAATGTAGTTAGATGGAGTGTTGATGGCCTTAACAAGATGGGGAACGATATAGTAACCACGATTTGCAAGCAGGCAGGCATAGTTGGCCATCTGTAAAGGGGTTGTCAGTACTTCGCCCTGTCCGATAGATATCGAACGGACGGTCATGGCATTCCATCTTTTATCATAGAGCTTATCGTAGTAACTGATGGAAGGGATATTTCCTTTTTTCTCGAAACTAATGTCGCTTCCCAGCCTGTGACCAAAACCAAAGGTCATGACATTGTCATACCAGATCTGATAAGCCTGTTTTAGACTTCCGAACTGTGGGGCATTCAGGAAATGATTGAACACCTGCCAGTGGAAAGGATTACACGACTGGGCTAATGCGCCGATTACGTCATTGGGTTGAGGATGGTTGTGTGAACAATTGATTGGGAAGGAACTTGTTCCCTGACAACCATACATCGTCGAGGGGGTCAACGTCCCGTATTGTAAGGCTACCAGGTCTATTGCCATTTTAAAAGAAGAACCTGGAGAATAAAGTCCCTGTATTGCACGAGGGATAAGAGGTTTTAATGGATCGAGATAGAGTTTGCTGTAATTCTTAGCCCTGTCTCTTCCTACCAACAAGTTGGGATCGTAAGTTGGGCTGGAGACCATGGCGAGGATTTCTCCTGTAGAGGGTTCGATGGCCATGATGCTACCTCTTTTATTCTTCATCAGCAATTCGCCATAAGCCTGAAGGTCGATGTCGAGAGAAGTGTAGAGCGGGGAACCGATCACGGCAGCAGTATCGTATTTTGCATTATGAAAACTGCCCACTTCACGGTTTAAAACATCGACCATACGGATCTTCATCCCTTTCTTGCCCCGGAGTTCTTTTTCATAAAAGCGTTCAAGTCCTGAAATTCCTATGTAGTCGCCTTGTTTATAATAGGTGCTTTTTTCGATCACATCCGGTGAGGCCTCGCCGACATAACCCAGGACATTAGCGGCAGCCGACTGAGGGTATTTACGCAGGGTACGGGTTTGAATGAAGAAGCCGGCATATTTATAAAGCTTTTCTTCAAGAAAGCCATAGGTTTCCTTGGAGATTTGCTTTTCAAATATGGAGGATTGAAAAGGAGAAAAAGTACGTGCTTTCTCCATGCGGGTGTTAAAGCCATCCATGTCGATTCCCAGCAGATTACATAATTCAGCGGTATCTATCTTTTTGACCTGATTGGGTACGACCATCAGATCATAAGCAGCTTCATTGATAACCATTAACTTTCCAAAACGATCATAGATTAATCCACGTGCCGGATACTGGGTGATGTTTCTGTAAACGTTATTATTTGCAGAAAGAACATAACTTCTGTCTATGACCTGGAGGTAAAACAGTCGTAGAATAAATATGATTCCTACCGCGTAGAATGCCCCTACGATAATGAACTGTCTGTCAGAAAAAGCTCTTTTCATTCAATGCGTGAGATCAACTTACGGTACAACAATACCGACGGTGCAAAGGTAACCTTTTTATATGAACATCTAAACCTGATAACTATATTGACGAACGATTTCTCATGGTTTCTTTGGTTTCTTATTTACTACGATTTCGGGTGTTTCCACTACGTTGCTTTTATTAAATGCACGATCCTGAATATAGATCTGATATTTTATAGTGTCGTAAGTAGAGGCATAATTATTGATAAAGAGGGTGTCATAAATCTCACCACTAATGGCTTTCGATTTTCCAGCCGGTGTAATATATGGAATGCGGCCATTGAACCCGATGGTATCCGGTTTTCCGGTTATGGTGTTGGGAGTGGTAATGATGACTTCCTGAAAAACACCTTTCTTTTTTTCAAAGTACTTGACGAAAATATCGTAAAGATATTTGCCGGAGTTTTGGTCAGATGTCAGTCCGAGGTCACCATCTCCATCCGTGAAAGATAAGGCAATGACGCCTTGTTGATCCACACCGGTAGTGTCTGTTAATTTTGTAAATCCAAGCAATTCAATATGAGGTATGATAGGATAATGATCAGACTTTCTGCATCCGTAGAAAAGGAAGAGCAGTAAAAACATGGTGATGATCAATGTCGGAATAACCCTGATTCTCATGGATATTAATATTATCGCTTTAGATAAAGATCTCTTTCTGCAGTCAAAAGTTGCATTCAAAGGTACTTTATAAACAAAACTAATACAAAAATAGTCATCAAAAATCATTTTTTCTGACTATCTTTTTAAAGGGGAAGCTAAAATTGTTGTTTTTTTAAAATGAGTGACCTCTCCTGATGGATTATAGACCGCTACATAGACAATATAAATGCCAGAAGCTGCTTTGGTATGATTATCCGTGAAGCCATCCCAAGTGAAAGTGTTTTCTGTGCCAATAAGCACATTAGCAATCAATTGTCGGACCTGGCGGCCTTTAATATCGAAAATGAGAATGGTCATCATACTGCCCGGATGATCGGGATGGTATTTGATGATCAGGTTATCATCTATTCCATCGTTATCGGGAGTGAATTGTTCAGGTTCCAGGGTAAAAGCTGCCAATGAAGGATTTTGTGAAACATGTTGTGAGTTGATTTTTCCTGGGGTAGAGAATCCTGAAGTCTCCGAGGCAGATTGCCAGTTTGCCTTTGAATCTGAGGCTCCCTCGGGATCAATGCGTTCTAAGGATACCCCTGATGTCAAACGCAACAACTGAAAATGCATGGAGGGATCAAAAGCGGCTTTGTCGATTATGGCCCCTGTAGAGTCTGAAAGCGTAAGGATCCCCCCTTCGTTTGACAGAGGGTGAAATCCGGGTACTTCGATGATTAATGAAGGAGAGAGGAGGGGATATTGTTTTAAAAACAAATTTTTGTCATTGGTCAGGACGCGGTAATCCCCTGCCGGGATGAGTTGACCCTCTTCACAAATCCTGGTCCTTGGCTGCTGAGTGGATGAAGTGCTGTTTTCAACCTTTAAATAAAGCCGGCTTAAATCATATGTCGCGGCTGTTCTGTTGTAAAGCTCTATAAACTCTTGCTTGTCGGGCCCAGGATCAAACATGATCTCATTTATTACGATGCATTTCTGTTTTAAAGGAAGCGGTAAACCAAATTGAATGGAGGTAGGAATCTTTAGCTTGTTTCCCCCACAGTCGGCCATACTATTGTTGACCGTCAGGGTATAAACTGTCTGCTTCAATAAAGGGTGTGCCAGTTCCAGTTTTACGGACCGGTATATGGGGCCATAAGCAAAGATACTTTGGGGTTGCCCGTTTGCGGGTTCTATGGTATAGGCTGCAGGATCTGACATTTGCAGCGTATCAAGCGTTTCAGAAAAGTCAACACGCAAATGCATACTGTCTGTCGGGAAAACCGAAAGCAACTGCGGAAAAGAGTGATCGGGAGAGGATCCATTCACGGAATTTACCGTTCCTGGAGTGCCTCCTCTGGCGTCGACGGATGACCTGTAGTTGGCCGCCGCGCCACAGGGATTTAAAGGATCAATCATTTCCAATGACCATCCACCAGCTTTTTTAGATAAATCGTCATGCCATTCCGGTTTAAAATCCAGTGCATGAATAACCTGTCGGGACCGATCCTTTAAGACCAGCAGGCAACCATCGTTTGGCAATGAAAGGGTATTGAGGGCGATGATCTTTCCATATTTTTTTATAGCAGTTGCTGCTGAAGCCGCTGTCAGGATCAGATATTGGTGAGATGCAATGACCGAATCGGGTAACTGCTGCTCTTTGTTGCCTGTTTGAATCGTCCACCCGTTTAAATTTATTGAATACTGCGTTCTGTTATAAAGTTCAAGATATTCACTTTCAGGAAGCCCTTTGGATGGAACGGGATTGGCCATGATCTCACTAATCAAAACATCAGAAGCTTGCAGTGGATGGTATAATAGTGTTGTCTCAATTTGTGGCAGTGTATTGCCATCAAGGTCTGTAATCCCCTGGACGGTCAATGTGAAGAGTTGGTTAATGGGTAACGCTTGATTAAAGTCAAGAAAGATGATGGTTCCGGTCGATGGGTCTCCATAAGCTGCAGTTGGATGGGTGCCATCGGATAAACGGAAATTGGCAGATTGAATAGATAAAGTCTTTTCAATCTGCTCGTTAAAATTCAACTGTATCTGATGATCCCCCGAAACCGATGATTGCAGCAGAAGGGGAGGGTTGGTATTTGCTGTATAGGGTTGAACATGAATATCGTCAAAATAGAATCCGGAACTATTAGAAGCAGTGTATCGGCAGAAGAGTGCAAAGAAACCGTTTGGGAGTACTGCATTCTCTGTCCCGGAAGCCTCACTGGCAAAAAGATTGGCTCCGGTAGGGTCAGCAGCAATCTTCCATTCACCGTTATTATTTCTCACGACTCTGATTCTTACTGAGAATGGATTCGCTACCAGCCCTGCTGTCCCACGACATACTTCATGTGTTAAGGCGCCATCCTTGTAGATGAGAGTGATTGCATCCAATGATCGGGCTTCACCCAGTTGAATATAAAACGCCTTTTCGGATCTGGTCGGGATTGCATTATCGGCAATGAGATAAATCCTGGCATTATTGTTTTCAGAAGGGGCAAATGACAAATGAACCCAGAAGCGCCATTCCATCCCTGAAGAACAACTGAGTGGAGTGGAAAGATAAGAAGTATCTGCTCCGGTGGTTTTCAGGTGTAACTGGTTGTAGGCATTGATTTCAAAATCATTCAGAGTCCCGCTCCAGCAAGGATTTATCGTCAAATCATGGTCAGTGAAATCTTCATTTATCTGTGCATTTGCATTTAACTGAAGCAACCACAAGACCAAAACCGAGTAAAAACGTATCCGATAAATAAAAAATAAAAAGCTATGCATATGCATGACCATGTCATTAGTGGCCATGTTGTAAGTTGATGTTCAGGCAAGACGGCCTATTTGAATAGTATAAATGTAGTAAATTATAAGGATAAATACAACATATTATTTTGGGGTTAATGGGAACAATGAACCTATTTATAATGCAAAACCACATTGTTAAAATTTAAACATTCGCGTTAAAAAATGTAAATATCAGTTAGCTTGTTTTTAACCATCATGAAAATAAGTATTTTTGCAGTATAATTTTTAATTAATTCAAAACCATGAAAATTGCAGTAGTTGGTGCCACTGGATTGGTGGGCAGCGAAATGATCAAAGTGCTCGAAGAGCAAAGATACATCCCTGTTGAGGCTATCACAGATTTTTACCCTGTAGCCTCTGCAAAATCTGTTGGAAAAGAAATTCGTTTTAACGGTAAGACCTTTAAGGTCATTGGCATGGAAGAAGCCATCGCGCTTCGCCCCGATGTAGCTATTTTCTCTGCCGGTGCAAGTACTTCCAAGGAATGGGCACCTAAGTTTGCCGAAGTGAGTACATTCGTTGTTGATAACTCTTCCTGCTGGCGCATGGAAAAACAGGTCCCGTTGATAGTTCCTGAAATCAATGCAGGCATATTGACAACTAACGATAAGATTATTGCCAATCCAAATTGTTCTACCATTCAGTTGGTAATGGCTCTGGCACCTTTGCATAAGGCTTATAAAATCAATCGTCTGGTAGTTTCAACATATCAAAGTGTGACCGGAACAGGTGTAAAGGCTGTAAAACAGTTGAACGATGAGCGACATGGTATCGACTCTGACAAGGCTTATCCTTACACCATTGATATGAACTTATTTCCACATGGTGGTAGTTTCCTCGAAAATGGTTACACGACCGAAGAAGAGAAACTGGTTGAAGAGACCAGGAAGATCTTGGGTGACCAAAGTATCCGCATCACGGCAACAGTTGTTCGTGTACCTGTAGTAGGGGGTCACTCTGAAGCTGCAAATATTGAGTTTGAGAACGAATTCGATCTTGCTGATGTACGCCGTTTGTTGGAAGATATGCCCGGAGTCATCGTTCAGGATGATCCTTCTAAAAACCTTTATCCCATGCCGTTGTTTAGTCATGGCAAAGATGAGGTGTTTGTGGGTCGTATCCGTCGTGACGAGTCGAATCCAAAGACATTGAATCTATGGGTGGTTTCAGATAACCTGCGCAAAGGGGCAGCAACTAATGCCGTCCAGATTGCCGCTTATCTGAGAGATCATAACTTGTTGTAATACATTATTGTGAAAGTTTACAGGAATATTGCAGATTTTCCCCATCTGAATCATTTGGCAGCTACTGTAGGTACTTTTGATGGTGTCCATCTAGGACACCGCGAAATCATCAGGCACCTCATTATGTTTGCTAAGCAGTCAGGTGGGGAGAGTGTGCTGATCACTTTTGATCCTCATCCACGTCATGTGGTTGATCCTATGGGTGATGAAGTCCGTTTGCTCACATTGACCGAGGAAAAGATCTACCTATTGAATAAAACCGGGTTAGACTATCTCCTGATTATACCATTTGACGCTGCTTTTTCAACCCTTACTTTCGATCGTTTTGTGATTGAAATACTGGCAGGAGCACTTGGGATCAAACATTTTGTGGTTGGTTATGATCATGCTTTTGGGAAAGGGAGAGAAGGGAATTTTGAAAGGTTAACAGAACTGGGTGCCATCCTGGGATTTACCTGTGAACAGGTAGATGAACGTAAGGCAAATGACCAGGTGGTAAGCTCTACGAGGATTCGTAACTTTTTGGCCGAGGGAGATGTTGAGCATGCCAACGAGCTTTTGGGTCACGAGTTTTTTATTTTTGGAGAAGTCGTTAAAGGCAACCAAATAGGAAATACCATAGGCTTTCCTACCATAAACCTGGGCCACTTTGCCCGTCATAAACTCATCCCGGCAATGGGTGTATATGCTTCGAAAATAGATATTGATGGGGTGATCTATAGGGGCATGACAAATATTGGTGTCAGGCCGACACTGGATGCCTCTGACCTGACGATAGAAACACATATCTTTGATTTCAATCAGGATATTTATGGACAAAAGGTTGTCGTCACTTTTACTGGCAGGATCCGTGACGAGCGTAAATTTGCCGGGCTCGATGAGCTCACGGCTCAGCTGGCATTAGATAAGACCAGGGCAATCGAAATCTTTTCAAAATAATTATCTCTTTTTTACTGTTAAACTGATACCCCCAAGTCCATCTGTCACCGGATAAGGAAGACGATTGATGAGTGTTATTTTTGTCAGTCCTATCGCTTTAAACCGATAATTATTTCTGATAGTAAATTTTTTTATAATTGTGTCACCCGACTTTGTCCCCAGAAACCTGCCTTCATTATTGCGAATCAGGAGATCGAGTTCGGAAGTTCGCTTCTCACCTGATGGATCGTCAAGCACAAAGGTGAGTAGTACTTTGTCGAATGGGAAATGATCAAAATACTTTATAGTAGTTGAGATATCATATCGGGCAGCAGTATCGGTAATGTTAATGGCATAAGTAAGAACCTGATTCCTGTCCCATTTTTTATCCTTGAAAGACTTTTGTTGATTCATAATCGTTTTAGATCCACAGGAAACTAAAAAAGCGGCTAGCAGAAGAAACAGACCAATTTTTTTCATTTGTATTTTTTAAAAACTTTGTTCATAAACAAGTGAGTGCAAAGATAGCAGGAACCATTCTTTGTACTAAATTTGGGAACAAATATTATCAGGTACCATACTTTGGCAAGACAATTAAAATTTTATGTGGTTTGGAAAGGACATCATCCGGGGATTTATTCGGATTGGAAAGAATGCGAAGTTCAGATAATGGGTTTCGAAGGGGCTCAGTATAAATCTTTCCCAGACAGGGAATCGGCCATAGAAGCATATCGGTTGGGTGTAACAGGTTTCTATAAAAGCATTGCTAAGGTAAATGCTAAATCCGCCTCTGTTAAAAATGGACCCTTTATAAACAGCTTATGTGTCGATGCAGCCTGCAGTGGTAATCCAGGCCCAATGGAATACAGGGGTGTGCTTAATGCCAATAAACAGGAGATTTTCCGGATAGGACCCTTCCCCATGGGGACCAACAACATTGGGGAGTTTCTAGCATTGGTGCATGGGATTGCTCTTTTAAAGAGACAGGGAAGCAATATGCCTATCTATTCAGATTCTGTAAACGCTTTGAGTTGGGTAAAAAGGAAAACAGCAAAGACAAAATTACCCCGCAATGAAAAGACTGAACAGCTCTTTCAATTGATAGACAGGGCGGAAGAGTGGCTGAAAAATAATACCTACACCAACCCCCTCCTGAAATGGGAAACAGAGGTCTGGGGAGAGATTCCGGCAGACTTTGGAAGAAAATAACACCTATTATATTTATCAATAAAGTCCCTTAACTCTTGGCTTTCCGGCAATAAACTCTTTGAAGTAGAAAGGTTCAAAATATGCCAGGTTCTCGAATTGTTTATTCTTAAAGCGTTCCTCTGCAATTGGAGCAAGGTAAGTAGCCGAGAAGGTCTTATCCCCAAGAATAGTAATCAGGTGGTTGTCTTTAAAAAGTTCTGTAAACTTAGCAGCCCCATCTCCAAATAAAAGGATCTGACGATCAGGATAATTTTCAAAGTAATCTAAGGTGATAATCTCAGCCGAAGTATCGGTTAATCTATTCCCCTTCGCATCGAACATAGCTGTGTAGACCTCCATCCTTCGGGCATCAATCATCGGAACCAATAACACCTTCTCATTATCTTTACATACCGGATTAGTGAACGACTGATAAACTGCAGCCCCTTCCAACGATTCGATTGCCAGTAAAGGTTTATCCAATGAAAAACAAAATCCTTTTGCAGTAGAAACGCCAATTCTGAGTCCGGTGTAAGATCCCGGTCCCTTGCTAACTGCTATGGCATCCAAATCATGGAATTGAAATCCACTTTCTTTCATTACCTCTTCTACAAACAGGGTGATGAGCGCTGAGTGGGAGTTGTGATCTATGCTTTCGCGCAAAGCAATGACTTCACCATCGCGGCACAATGCAACCGAGCAAACCTGGGTTGCCGTTTCTAAACAAAGAATCAATGCCATAGTTGATATATTAAATGCAAAGCCTGCCATAGAAAGAGACTGTGGCAGGCTTTGCAAAATTAATTAAAAAATCAGGTTCTTATTCTTTCCCTTCGTAGAGTTTCGCTTTATCTACTTTGGAAACCTTGTCACCATCTTTCAGTTTCTTGGTAACAACAGCATAAGGTGCCGAAATAACTTCATCGTTTTCTTTCAGGCCGCTCAAGATCTGAATATTTGTATTATCCTGAACACCGGTCTTAACCTTTACAAGTTTTGCAATGCCTTTATTATACACAAATACGATTTCCTGCTGCGGATCATCGACCTTCTTTGCATTTTGATCGTCATTGTTATTCGGTTTGGCATCTTTCTTAGCGGCAGAAGCAAGTTTGATCTTCGTGCTGTCAATTCGGGTTGTCACTGATTGAATAGGAACAGTAAGCACGTTCTCAACCTTTTTGGTTCTGATATCAACATTGGCCGACATTCCTGGACGGAAGGGGCTATAGGTTGGTTGGTTTTTGGGTTGGAGATCAGCATATGATTCTTTCAGGATACGAACTTTAACATCAAAATTGGTTACTTGGTCAGCAGTAAGTCCTACAGTATTGGCCGATGTAGCGATTTCAGTTACGATCCCTTTAAACTTGCGGTTAAGGTATGAATCTACTTCAATAAGAGCTGTGTCACCCAATTTTACACGAACGATATCATTTTCATTGACGCTAACATTAACGCGCATCAGATCCATATTGGCAATGCGAAGAATCTCTGTACCGGCAGAGAACTGTGATGCTCCTGCAACTCTTTCACCCTTTTCGACATCCAGTTTGGATATGACTCCATCACAAGGAGCAAATATTGTAGTCTTGGTAAAGTTTTCATTGGCTTCCTTAACACTGGCATCAGCGCTGTTCACTCCGAATTCGGCAGCCTTGATGTTTTCCTGGGCAGCAGTAACTTGAGCTTTGGCTTGTTCAAAAGAAGAAATGGCCTGATCGAATTCTGAAGAGGAGATGGCCTTCTGGTCAAAGAGTTTCTTTGAACGATCATAAGAATTCTTGGCATTGATAAAAGATGCATTGACCTGGGCAAGAACTGCTTTTGAATTGGCAAGATTTGCTTTCGATGAGTTCAGTGCACCGATAACCCGGTCTAACGTTGAACGATAGATCTCAGGGTTGATCTTAGCCAGAACCTGTCCTTTTTTAATCACATCGCCTTCCTTCACGTTGAGTTCAATGATTTCACCCGATACGTCAGGACTTAACTTGACTTCTGTTTCAGGTTGAATCTTTCCGTTGGCTGAAACGATTTCAATAATGGTTTGTTTGGAAACCATATCCGTAGCTACTTTCACATCCTGTGAAGGGCCTATAGAACCATTGCGTTTTAGTATACTGAGCGTAATTAGTAGTAAAACGACTACTGCGCCAATAATCCAATAAAGTTTCTTCTTATTTTTCATTGTTTTTTACGGTTTGTCAGGGGTTATAACAAATACTGACCTTGATTTAATTTATAAATCAAAGGTCAGTATTTATTCAATTAAATCGACATTTTACACAATATTATTGCTTATTTAGCGATAAAGGCTTTCCCATATAGAAATCAAGAACGGTGCTTCGGAAGAAATATTCATATTTCGCCTGTAAAAGTTCGGATTCTGCAGTGCTTAAATCTTTCTTAGCATTGTTATAATCAACCCCACTCAGTAAGCCAACATTGAAACGTTGTTCTGAATAATGGAAAGATTCGCGGGTAGCTTTTACTTTCTTGTCTGCCGAGAAATATTTATTCAAAGATGCTCTGGCATCAGCATAAGCCTGCTCAATGGTTTGATTGAGTTGTAGTTTGGCTTGTTGCAAATCATATTTTGAGCTTTCGATGCCTAACTTAGCACGTTTTACATTATTTTGTCCCGAGAGTTTATTGAAAATAGGAATACTCATATAGATACCATATGATTTCTGAACGTTGCTGCTTATCTGATTATTCCAGGTGTAGTTTTTAAAAGTGTAACTATAACTGGGACTCAAGACAGGGATGTTTGTTCCTTGGGTGTAACCAATAGTTGTCGTTGTAGGAATTATCTGATCAATTGTTTGGGTCTTTGTAGAAAAACCGGTATTTAATTGTGCACTGGCCGAAATAGAAGGCATCAGATTAGCCAAACTACGTTTAAAAGTCAGCTGAGCAGACTGAACACGTAAATCTGCACTCTTTATAACAGGTTGATTAGTGAGGGCAATGGCATAAATGCTGCCTGGCGTTGACTGAAGTGCAGTTTGATTGAGTACCTGAAGATTAGGTACATCAATAATAAAGTGTTCTGATTCGGGAAGATCGAGCATCTGGTAAAGGGATAAATATCCCAGGTCCAGATTGTTTTGCGCTGTAACGACCAAAAGCTCTTCTGCTGCAACCTGAGCCTCAAGGTCCAAAAGATCACCTTCTGCTTTGGTCCCGGCATCCACCATCTGTTTCATTCTGTCGGCCTGTTGTTTTGTAATATCGACCTGATTCTGGGCGTTGGTAAGTTGTTCTTTATAGAATAGGATTGAAAGATATTGCGTTGCAATATTTAAAGATATATCATCCATCAGTTTATCCTGATCATATTTTGAGGCCTTCAAGAGGATGGCATTCTGTTTAATAGCATTCATCAATTGAAATCCATTGAAAATAGTGATACTTCCCGACAAAGATCCAGAAACCTGTGCCCCATTATAAAATTGATTGGTATACTGGTTTACGGTCTGAAAGCTTTTTGAGTATCCTGAACTTCCATTCACTCCCGGGAGTAAATTCATTTTTGACTGTTGCAGATCAACTTCAGAAGATTTCACTGTAATCATCTGTTTCTTTACCTGAATGTTATTGCTTAATGCATAGTCTATACATTTTTCTAGACTCCATATTTTATCCTGAGCCTGACTGAATCCTGCGATTAACAGTGCGACTAGCAGCAATGCTGTTTTTCTCATCTGGGAATAATTTTTTAATGTAGTAATGTTATTGCGTGGTTATAATGTTGGTTCATTTAAGTTCAGTATCAACGTTTTTTAGGCTTTGATTCATTATTCAAAAATAGATAAAATCTGATTTGATATAACAGCCCTTGTTGCTGACTTGTGATTTTTGACGTCTGAAGCTGCAAAAGGTTACACTCAAATGAAAAAACCAACATTCCAGCACCCAATATTTGGCCGACTCTGAGTATGTTTGCAAAAGATATTCCGGCGTATTTTGCACCCATAAAATCATTAGTTTTGAACATGAAGTGGATTTTTAAATTAATAATCGGATGCATGCTTTTACTCCCTTTAATGGGTTGGGGGCAAATCACCGAAACAATCCCGGGTTTAAGACCTAAAGTTGGGTTGGTATTGAGTGGTGGAGGTGCAAAAGGGTTCGCTCATATAGGTGCCTTGAAAGTTCTGGAAGAGGCAGGCATCCAGCCCGATTTTATAGGTGGAACCAGCATGGGAAGCATTATCGGAGGATTATATGCCATCGGATATGATTCCAAAATGCTGCGTAATCTGATTGCAAAACAGAATTGGGAGGAATTATTGACCGATAAAATATCCCGAAGAAACTTTTCTATAGAAGAGAAGTCTGAAGATGGACGATACATACTCTCTTTTCCTGTACATCGTACAAAGATAGAGCTGCCAATGGGACTGCGCTCGGGGCAGAATGTGACCAATATGCTTTCAAGATTAACCAGTTCCGCATATCAATACAAAAACTTCAATAATTTCCCGATACCTTTCTTTTGCATGGCTGCCGATATTGAAACCGGAGAGCAGGTCTTACTCGACAATGGCTATTTGCCCGATGCAATGCGAGCCAGCATGTCAATCCCCACCCTATTTACACCCATCGAGTTAGATGGAAAGTTATTGGTAGACGGAGGGTTGTTGAATAATTACCCGGCCGATGTGATGAAGCAACGCGGTGCAGATATAATTATCGGTGTCGATGTTCAACGAACACTATATTCGAAAAAGGAGCTCACATCCATTCGCAAGATTGTAGATCAGATGGGGAGCCTTTTACGCATCAAATCAAATATTGAAAGTCGAAAACACACCAACTATCTGATCATGCCTGATC
>Ga0224523_1000790_pt1 | contig 14858 bp, 12 predicted proteins | sample CFST50metaG_FD_182732 | JGI IMG/M metagenome (GOLD analysis project Ga0224523, IMG submission 182732) | Peat soil microbial communities from Stordalen Mire, Sweden - C.F.S.T50 | ecosystem: Environmental > Terrestrial > Soil > Wetlands > Peat | place: Sweden: Norrbotten County, Stordalen Mire...
TTTGAATTTTAAGACCCCCTTTCTTATTTCCCCCAAGGGGGAAAGGATAAAAGACTTACTGTTCTGCCTTCCCCTCTGGGGGAAGGTATGGAAGGGGGTTTGATGCAATGCAAAAACAGATTTTTATTAAGACTAAACCTTTAATTACCCTAAAAAAAACCTCTTAACTATGGAAGAAAAAGTAAATGTCTGGAAAACAAACCTGATAAACGGTCTTATCCTTGGACTAGTAGGTGTAGTTTATTCTCTTGTGGTCTATTTTCTTAACTTGTCATTTAATAAAGCCCAGACCTATGTCTTTTTACTTGTTCAGATCGCCGTCCTGTTTTTCCTTGTAAAATCGTACCGTGATAATTATAAGAATGGGATGATGACATACGGTGAGGCTCTTGGTGCCAGTATAATTATCTGCCTCTATTATGCAATAATAATGGCAATATTTACTTATCTTCTATATACGGTCATTGATAAAGGCCTTTTGGATAAGCAACTCGCATTTGCTGAAGAAATGATGCAAAAGAAAGGTCTTCCACAGGCAACCATTGATGCAGGAATGGCGATGCAGAAGAAAATTATGACACCTGCCTTTATGGCTCCTATTTCCATTTTTGGCAATATGTTCTGGGGACTGATCATATCGCTTATAGTTGCTGCATTTGTAAGGAAGGAAGGAAATCCTCTTGCAGATACTCCAACTGTTTAGAAATATTCATAATTCCCTCATGGACCTTTCAGTTGTAATTCCCGTTTATAATGAGGAGGCGTCTCTTCGTGAACTTTCCGACTGGATCGGAAAAGTTTGCATAGGAGCATCCCTTACTTATGAAATAATTTTTGTCGATGACGGAAGTTCAGATTCTTCGTGGAGTAAGATCATGGAGATTGCTGAAAGGTCTCTTTCTGTCAGAGGAATAAGATTCAGAAGAAATTACGGGAAGGCAGCCGCTTTGCAAACAGGCTTTGCCGAATCTTCAGGTGATGTTGTAATTACCATGGATTCTGACCTGCAGGACAGCCCTGATGAAATTCCCGAACTGGTAAGAATGATCAGGGAAGAAGGATTTGACCTTGTGTCGGGATGGAAAAAGAAAAGGTATGATTCATTCATCAAGCGATCGACAAGTAAAATTTATAACAGTACTGCACGATTAACTTCAGGAATAAAGCTTCATGATTTTAATTGTGGTTTAAAGGCCTTCCGCTCTGAGGTAGTTAAAAGCATTGAAGTATTTGGCGATATGCACCGCTACATTCCGATACTGGCTAAGGAAGCAGGCTTTAAGAAGATAGGTGAAAAGGTTGTTGAGCACAGACCGAGAAAATACGGAGTAACAAAATATGGACTCGACAGATTCATGAAAGGATACCTCGACCTGCTTACTATCAGGTTTATAACTCGTTTTGGAAAGAATCCCATGCATCTCTTCGGATCATTCGGGACCCTGATGTTCCTGATCGGATTTGTGATGGCAGGCTACCTCGGAATCAGGAAACTTGTCTTTGTCCATAATAATCTGAGGGCTCCGCTTGTCACCGAAGGTCCCTATTTCTATATCGCTCTGACTGTAATGGTAATCGGCTCTTTCTTTTTCCTTACAGGCTTCCTGGGAGAACTGGTTAACCGTAACTCGGCTGAAAGGAACAGCTACCTGATTAGAGATAAAGTAAATTTGTGACCGGCCTCGTTTGCAAATCCTTTTTCCATTAATAAATTTACCCTTCGTGTCCTTCGTGGTTAAATAATTTAACCACAAAGAGCACTAAGGATATCACTAAGGGACACAAAGGCGAATGCTAATATTAATCACAAAACAAATGTAGATTATTCTCAGGGATTCCTGCTTTTCTTCCTGCCTGCAGGTCTGTCTCCTTATCGCCTATAAGAACGGATTGTGAAAGATCAAGATCGAATTCTTCCCTGGCTTTCAGTATCATTCCCGGTTGCGGCTTCCGGCACTCGCACGGTCCCGTGATATCCGGATGATGAGGACAGAAAAAGACTTTCGAGATTATTATCCCTTTTTTCTTAAACTCACCGGTCATCCAGTCTGTAAGCTTCAGAAAGTTATCCTCAGTATAAATCCCCTTTGCAATTCCAGCCTGGTTGGTTATTACAATGATAAGATAACCTGTATCCTGGTATTTTTTGCATAAATCGAAGATACCCGGAGTGAATTCGAAATCTTCCTTCCGGAAGACATGGACTTTGTCGATATTAATTACCCCGTCGCGGTCGATGAACAGTGCCTTATTCATTTCCGCTTCTTTTTCGCCTTGCCTAAAATTGAGCCTGCTCTCCGGTATTCTTCAGGTATTCCGATGTCGAGAAATGGCTCGTTGAATGCCATACCGAATAAATCGCTGGTTCCTGAGCTCTTTTCAAGTACATCCTTTTCGAGCGAGAAGATTTCCGGGAGATGCCGCGACATAAGCATATTCCTGTTCATCACATAGATACCTCCGTTTATGAAACCATCATGGCAGAACTTTTTCTCATGGAACTGAAGGATCTTGCCATCAGTGTATTCTATAGTGCCATACCTTGAGAAATCCTTCATCTTCTTCAGTGCAACGGTAATAAAAGCACTATGCCCGGTATGAAATGAGCAGAGCCTATTGAGGTCTATCGGGAAATAGGTATCACCGTTAATTACAATGAAATCAGACCCGCTGGCTTTCCCTGCGGCAAACACGAGTCCGCCGCCGGTTCCAAGAGGCTCTTTTTCTATTGTATATTTGACAGGGATGCCCTCAAATGAATTTCCAAAATAACTAATTATACTTTCATGCTTATATCCTGTTGAAAGGATAATCTTACTGACAGGATATTCTGTAAGCCATTTTAGAAGGTACCAGAGAAATGGTTTTCCATTGACAGGAGCCATCGGCTTGGGGAGATCAGGAACAACTTCGTGCAGACGCGTTCCCATTCCTCCTGCCAGAATAACAGCTTCTATCATTTTGCCGATTTGTAACTCCCGAACAGCTCTTCCTCAACAATTGAACATATAATGTGTCCTATCAGGATATGAACTTCCTGAATGCGTGGAGTATCGATGGAAGGCACCCTGATGCAGATGTCGCATATATCAGCCATTTTCCCTCCGGTCTCACCGGTAAGGCCAATGGTTAGGATATTATTTGCCCTGCATATTTTTAAAGCCTCAATCAGATTCGCCGAGTTGCCCGAAGTTGACAGAGCGATAAAAATATCTCCTTCGCAGCCAAGCGCATTTACCTGCCTGGCGAACACCTGTTCGAAACCGGAATCATTTCCTACAGACGTAATAATGGAAGTATCTGTTGTCAGCGCTATAGCATTAAGTCCGGGACGGTCAAAACTGAAACGGTTGACAAGCTCGGCAGCAATATGCTGCGCATCGGCAGCGCTTCCCCCATTTCCTGCAAGAAGCAATTTCTTCTTATTCAGGTACGCAGCGATAATAGCAAGGGAAGATTTTTCAATAGCATCAAGGACAGGAACTGATTCAAGAAGCTTCTGCTTTATAATGAGTGATTGCTTTATTTGATCCTTTATAATGTTCTGCATATCGAATTCATTTTTCATTAATTTTCCAGCTATGACACCCGTTTTCGCTGAAATGAAAGTTCAGGACTTTCCCATTGAACTTTTCGAGGGTCCGGATAAGATTAAGCCTTTTTGCAGGGTCAATTGTGAAAAACATGAATCCGCCTCCTCCGGCTCCTGATACCTTACCTCCGTAAGCTCCTGATTTAATGGCAGCTTTATATATTTTTTCAATATTATCATTGGTAATGGATTCAGCCATCTTCTTTTTATTCTCCCACTCCTTCCCCAGGGATTTCGCAAATTTAATAATATCACCTCTCAGCAAATAATCTTTCATAATATAGGAATTCTTCTTTATAATGTGAGTTGCATCCACAGGAGCTTTTTTACCTGATCTGGTATTCTTCTGCTGTTCACGGATTATCTTATCTGATGATCTGGATGCTCCCGTATAGAAAAGCACGAGAGAAACTTCAAGCTCATCGACTATCCATCTTTTCATACGAAGAGGATTGACGATCACCCTGTCATCCTTGTAGAACTCAATAAAATTGAATCCGCCAAAGGTAGCTGCATACTGGTCCTGCTTTCCGCCGCTGAGGCCAAGATCGACTCTTTCGACCTGGTACGCAAGGTGGGCCATGTCATAATCGCCTAAAGGGAGGTTGAGCCATTCAGTAAATGCTTTCAGTACAGCCACCACCATTGTCGATGAAGTTCCAAGTCCGCTTCCGGGCGGGACATCACACCATGTTGTCATTCTGAACGACAAAGGTTTTGATATTGCAAAATCCTTTATTATCCTGTTGTAAACGCCTTTATGAAGATCAAGATGACCATCAATTGGAAGGTCCGAAGAAGATGGATATTTTTTTTTGATCTCAAGATCGACAGCATTTATTTCAATCATTCCCGACGATGTCTCTTCGATGGTGCAGTAGGCATACTGATCGATAGTTGCATTTAACACTGCCCCGCCATAAATATCAGAATATGGTGATACATCGGTACCGCCGCCTGCAAGGCCAAGACGGAGAGGTGCTTTGCTTCTGTAGATCATATTAATGGTTGCTAGTTGCTTGTTGGTTGTTAATATTTGAAATCAGTAGCTGTAAAGTTATAATTTGTCAATGTCATTATAAATACTAATTATAGAAGATGATAATTTGTCCCAGGTGAATCTGGTTTTTTCTTCCATTACATTTTTTGTGTACTCCGCCTGTCTGTTGTTGCTAAAGTAATCATTTATAGCATTTGCAATTGAAACCGGTTCGGGTTTTACAACATATCCGCATTTGCCATCCGGGACAATTTCGCCAAGTCCGCCAACGTCGGTCACGAGCATCGGCTTTTCGAAATGGTAAGCGATCTGCGTAACACCGCTTTGCGTGGCGCTGCGGTATGGCTGAACCACCAGGTCGGCTGCGCAAAATAGTAAAGCAACTTCATCTTCCCTGATATATCTGTCAAGGATCAGAACCTCATCTTCCAGATTATTATTCCTGATAATATCGAAGTATGGCATATCGCTATCATAGAATTCACCAGCTACAATAAGCTTTAGCTTCCTGTTTCGCAAACGCCTATCGGCAAAGGCTTCAAGGAGCAGGTCAAGTCCCTTATATGCCCTTATAAACCCGAAGAAGAGCAAATATGAAAATCCGGCATCCAGATTTAGTTTTGCAAGAGCTTCCTCGCGGGATACCTTCTCGCCATAATTATCATAAAGAGGATGAGGGTTAAATGCCACGGGAATATTCACCCTGAATGATTTCAGATCCTCTCCCACACTCTGTGACATAACCAGAGCACCATCAATGCTTCTGGTAAAATACTTTGTCAAAAGCCTGCCGATAAAGCTCTTTTCGTGGGGAATGACATTGTCAAAAATGCAAATAATCCTGGTTCTGCCTTTTTTATTATTCCGTACAATCCTGGCAACAGTTCCGAAAGAAGGAGACATAGATGGATGCCAGTATTTTATAAGAAGAATATCGGGATTCTCTTTTCTTATCCTCAAGCCGGTTTTGAGCCAGTTAAATGGATTAACTGAATTCAAAATACGTGTTATTCTGATATCCTTTGGTGCTGGAGCATCTGTAAACTGCGATTTGCCAGGAAAGAGGAAACCCGGGTACTGAAGTGTAAAAGTAAATATTCTGGTATCATGTCCTTCGGAAATGAATTGCCTGGCCAGCCTCTCATTGTATGATGCCAGGCCGCCCCTGAAGGGATATGCAGTTCCTAGGATGATAATTCGCATATTATAAATAAAATCCAAATTTAGTGAAATTGATGGATAAGTACGATAATTCAATGATGGAATGGGAAGGCTCCGGACGTCAGGCGTCAGGCGTCAGGAAATCCCGAAGATAGGAGAAAGTAGAAGTAAGATTTCCATCTCTTAGGATTGTTGCCCTTTCAATCATTGGGCTTTCTGTCTGAGTAAGTATGTCATCCATAACACTCTTCATCAGCATTTTGCCAAAATCAAGTGAGGCATCGCGTGGCAATTCACCCGGAAGATTATCGACAGCCATGACAGTAATATTTGATAAACTGCCAAAAGCGGGTTCTTCAGTCTCAAGCCTTGGATTATAAGCATAGAATGGATCAGCAATAGTAGAAACCCTTATTGTTGAAGGTATCGGACCATTAACATCACAACTAATATCAGCTATTATTGATATCCGGAAATCCGGACTCTTCATATCTTCTCTGGTGAAGAAAACCGGAGAACGGGGATCCCAGAAATGACCTGTTATAAATATATCTGTGACTTTTGTAAAAGGGAGAAATGCGGATTCAAAATCACCCGGACTTTTAGTAAAATCCTTAAAAGTAAAAGGAAGTCCTTTTTTATTCCGGGTATAATGCTGAGGGCCGATCTGGCAAACTACAGGTATATCAAAATCTTTCGTTAGGAATTCTTCAGGTGTCACCTGGACAATATTGCAAATGTTCAGTGTCTCCATGGCTCCGTTTGAAACTCTTCCCTCACCAGTCACCAGTACCTTAAGGCCGGGAACGAACTCAATCAATCGCAGGCCGGCCCATACTTCGTCGAGGTCATGACACTGGTAAGCAGGTTTAAGCTTAAACTTGTTTGTCTTTATACCCCTGGCTCTAAGTCCGTTATAAGCGCCAACAATTCCGGCATGACGTCCAAAAGCAACAACACGCTGTCCTTTTTCAGTTGTAAGGTATTCATAATCAATAAGCCGGATTTTCTTTTCAGACATCACTCTGAACATATCACGATTATGAGGCTGTTTTTTTGCTACATGTGCAAAGAACAAATATGTTTTTCCCGGTATAAAGGTCCTTTTATCAACCTCTTTAACCCCAAGAAGAATATCACAATCCTTCAGATCCTCCTTTAACGGGATGTCAAGATAATCGTACTCTTCATCGGAATAGCATCTGTTATCGCTGGGTTGCACGAAGAATTCGACATAGGGGTATAACTCCTGAAGGGCTACTATCTGGGGTGGCGTAAGAGGTACTCTCCTGTCAGGAGGATTTTTAGTTTCACGAAGGATACCGATTTTAACTGACTGGTACATAGAAGTCCTGCCAAATTTTACTATTATAAAGATAGTAAATCCAGCAGGACTTTTATATGACTATAATCAGCAAATCGGATTCTAAAGATTATCTGGATTAAAGGCCACACTTGCTCTCCCAAATGTGCATACCATTGCATTTCCTGCAAATGACTGGTAAGGCTTCCTATCAAGCGAACCGTCAAGAATCCCTTTGACACATGCTACCTGATCGTTAATGAAATCTGAAGGCATTGGAGCACCATGGCCAGGCAGAATAGTGGTGAATTCGTTAATTCTATTTAATTGTTTCTGCAGAGATGCAAGATACTGGTGGAGTGGCAGGCAATTATTCAGGAAAAGCCAGACCAAACCATTATTATTATCTCCCGTAAAGAGAAGCTTGTTTGAGATATCGAGCAGGCATATCTCCCCCGGTGTATGACCAGGAGTCTCAATAACCTCGATTTTCCTTCCGCCAAGATCAAAAATACGACCTTCATGGATAGGAATAAGCCGGGTATTTAATATCCTGCCTTTATAGAGATCTCCTGCTGCCGGTGTTCTTCCGCCAAGCATCGAAGATGATGAACCAGACCTGGCTTCCGCCTTGTTATAACCTCTTGCAGCCATAGAGTCGGCCGGTTGAATATAAACTTTATCAAACTGGTAGTCTGAACCTGCATGGTCGGGATGGCCATGAGTGATGACAATGACCAGAGGCTTTGAGGTAAGCTTTCTGGCAAATGACAAGATATCTGCAACTCCAAGTCCATCGTCAATGAGCATTGAGCTGTCACTACCTTCAATAAGGTACATATTGTCAGCACCATTGTCACTGATCTGCCAGACTTTTGGTCCTACCTCCTTATAAGAGAACCAAGCTGACTGCACCTGGCCGCAGGCAATATTTAATGCGCCAAAGATCAGGCACAAAGAAAAAAATAGCTTTCTTTTCATATGATAGTTATATGACAATTTTTAAATCTTATTTTGTTGTTACGACACCTGTATTCTTCATGATAGCAGCTGCCTCTGCAGGAAGCTTCCAGTCATTATCAAAAGTACCACCGGCAATTATATTGTCGGAACTCTCCCTGAACAGGATGAAATCCTTGAAATTCTTAAGTCCGTCCACTTTTGAGCCCATAAATGCCATTCCACCTTGTCCCGGAGCCTTTTTTGGAGGCGTCCACCAGGGCAATCCGGAATTGATAAGGACATAGTGTTTGTTTACCGGGAAGATATAAAGCAGTCCATAATCCTTTGCGTCATTGCTCAGCTGAACAGGAAGCCTGTCGGCAAACTTCGCGATTATAGCATTTGTTTCCTTCGTTCCGAACAGAATGAGATTCGAATTATCGTAGTCACTCTGTCTCAATTCCTTATCGGAAAGGACTCTTGGAAACACCATTATCCTGCCTGCCATCCCGTTCCAGTCAGCAGCTGACTGGGCTGCTGCTTTCCTTTCTCCCAGTTCTTCGCCCGAAGGGTTTCCTCCTGTTCCATATACATAAATATGATTCCCGCCAATAGCTGCGCTTATTGGTCCCTCAGCACCCGGCTGCTTTGAGGTAAGTCCGGGAGTAAATTTCTTATTGACCCAGCTGTTATCAGATCTGGAAAATGAAACAGCATCATTTGTTTTAACGGTAAATAATTTGCCGTCAACTTTTACAGTGACTTTCTGTGCAGGAACAAATTGCGGGTGTCCGGCCAGCCTCAGTGTGAAGGCATCGAGACCTGAAGAAGTAATTTCGATATTGTTCTGACCTGTGAATTTTGCATCAATTGTTGAGAGTGTCCCGGGTGTGAGATTATCGATTCTCACCCAATATGCTTTATTGTATTTGAACCATTTGGTGCTGAATTTAACCTCAGCAGGATACGGATCCCTTGTGAACTGTGAAAACCAGTCAAAGATAAATCCATCCTTATAAGCATATTCCCAGCTGTTATGTCCAATTCCCGGATATTCTGTATAATCGAACCTTGGCGTGCCGGCTTCAAATTTTGCTTTCCAGTCAAGTGCTGTCTTATGAAGAAAATCCTTATCACCTGTAAAAAGATGTACGGGCAGGTTTAATGCATTGCCGGCTAGGTCTTCAGAACCATCGGGTGGTGCAGGGCAGCATGGAGCAAGGGCAGCCCAGATATCAGGACGAGTAAGGCCGAGCCAGATTGTTCCTCCACCGCCCATCGACAATCCTGTAAGATAAATTCTGTTTTCATCAATTGAAAACCTGCTCTCAATATCGGCCAGCATATCGTAGACATCCTGTTCAGGTATCCCCTGGTAACCTGCTGTTCCCCTGGCAAGGGGAGCTGCAACTATTAAGTCGACATCCTTAAGAACAGGGAAATAGCGAGTCGCTTCAAGGTCAGTTTCAACCGGGACATTGCCGGGCTTAATAAAGTCCAGTCCCTGTAAGTTACCCTGGCCAAATGACCGTCTTAATCCCAGACGGTGGTTCGACCATGCTCCGTGAAGAAAAACTACCAGGGGGTATTTCCTCGATTCATCGAAGTTCTTCGGAATATAAATTGCATAAGGCTGGTCGGTCTCATCAACTGTAGAGAAAAATGAGAGATCCTGTGGACCTGCCTTTAATCTCTGTGAAAATGCATTTCCGGAGCAGAACATTAAAAGAGTAATGGTCAGGAAAGCCAGACAAACTACAGAAGAATTTTTATTCATAATATTTATAAGTTAATTCGGGTTACATCTATTCTTTATTTAATAATTTATCGGCCGCAAGTACCAGGAACATAAAGTTGGTAGCTCCTCCGCCCATAACGTACTCCTGCTGCTGCCACAGAAAAGGCCAGTCAAGCAATTCAGGAAAATCGGGACGAATCAGGGCGGTGCCCGATGAGACTCCTCCCGGAATATATGACCAGTCGGCCCGGTTAGCCCCATATGCAACCGTTGTTGATCTGGCCCCTACTCCTGATGCGAAGGAAGCTGTATTTGATCCGGGGTGAACGCCAAGAATAAAATTAAGGGCGTTGTACATATAATCAATAGGGAAGATATCGGGGAATGCTTTGTTAAGATAGTACTGCCTCACTCCGAAACTCTGGATATCCCATCCGGCACCCCATATATATGGACTGTAAGGAACTCCGAAGGGAGTCTGGGATCCCTGCTTTGCAATTTCTGAAGCGAATGCATTTGCAGCCTTTTTAACAGATTGAATCAATTCATCATTACCAGTTTTAAATATGGCACCGCATATAAGCCATCCGATGTTTCTGAATTCACTAATAATAAGTGACTTATTATTAAGCAGATAATCTTTATAGATCTGTTGCCCTGTAGTCAAGTATAGTTCAGATGCAGCGTGAAGCTTCGAGGCAGCCTGGCGATCTGTGACCTGGCGATCCAGATTAAAAATTGCTTCAGCTACTTCAAGGCACTGTGCACTGAGTGTATCGTTGAATCCTTTCAATACCCTGGAAGCTGCTGCCATTTGTGCTGCAGTGGTAAGTTCCCTGTCAGGATTGTCTTCTGTAAAAACCCAGCGGTCATCAGCAAGGGACGATTGCGCTGCAGTCTTTTCACCCGGTTTCAGAATATCGCTGTAAAACAGTCCGTCAGTCATATTAATACCATCGCCGAGCAAAACATACTGACGCAGCGTCGGACATATTATCCCGCGGTAGAGCCTCCCCAGATTCCGGTATCCGCCGATAACTGAAAGCGCACCATGCTCAATCTGCTGGAGGATATCTGGTTTCCCGTCAGGCTGATGTATTTCAACAATCCTGGAATGCTGATCGATTGTGGTTTCGTCATATTTCACACCAAATTCCTCATAAGCCTGTGTTAGAATATAAATCTCTCCGCTTTGTGATTCCACCCTCAGATCATAGTCACCGGCATCATGCCAGCCTCCGATATTAAGACCCGGAACATGGTCGCCCGGATTATATTTTGTCAGAGTCGACGGACCCTGAAGGTACCCGTCGAAGTGATTATGGTTGACAGGGGCCATCCGGGCATCGTCCATGTGACACAAGCCATGCCAGACCCTGTATTTTTCATTGATACGCATATGGCACATCTGGACAGGAAGAAAATACTCAAGAGTGGGCTGCCAGACATTACGCTTAAAGACATCTGCGGCAATACGAAATGGCTGTGACTGTGCATGACCGTATTTTAGTATATATATACCGGTTTCTTTTACATCCGAAAAATCAAATTTCAGATAATTATACCGAAGGAACCTACCCCACTCAAGGGGCTTTCCTGAGACGACCATCAGCTGTTTTCCTTCATTATTTATTCTTACCAGTTCGATGTTTTGCCTATTCAGATCATTCTTATCAAGTTCGATGAATGCAAGTTTTTGCTGATCCGGATGATACCCTATCTGGGAAACGTGAATAACCGGATCGGCTATCCAGTCTTTAATTACATTTGGAGTAATAACCCATTCAACTGCTCTTTTAGTAGTACCTGCCGCTACCAGTGACCTGACTACGAACCAGCCATTATTATGAAGATATCTCCCATCGATCAACTGAATCTCGCCTGTTGCAGACTGTATTGAAAGTCGAAGGTGATCATCTTCCGGAGCAACAACCAGATGTTTACCTGTTGCCATTGGCTCTGCTGCGACAAGTGCACCGCTATTATCATGCATTCCGGGTCCGTTGGCTTGCCGCGGGAATATCCCTGACTTGTCATCCATCATCCATGTTTTACCAAACAGAATGCCAGGGAAAAGTTCCATATTGAATCCTACCTTGCCGATGAATTCCGGCGGTACAGGTCTGTCGAGGTCGACAGTAACGATTATTGAGCTACCATCAGAATGAGTTTCTACAGTGTAGTTCAGATAAAGATCCGGATAGATTATGGGATTGAAGCCCTTGCGGTTTATTGCTGAATCGGGATAGGTCAGGTATTCAGTGATGAGGTTTGATGAGCGGTCGACAACCCGTTTTTTCAGCTTTGGTATGGGCTGCCATTGTCCCGGTGTCACATCAAGCCTAAGATCGCCGTTAGTAGCGATCCTCATTCCATGCATAATTATTGCAACTCCTCCCTGGTGACCTTCGGGATAGAAATCCTGAAAAGCCATCACGTTAACGCCTCTATTTTCAAAATATTCCTGATCATTTAACAGGAAAATATTTCCCTGAGAAAACCCTGTGATGCAAAGTGCCAGCATCCACAAAACCATCAAGATTCTATTCTTTTTCATAAGCAGTTATTTAGTTCTTTCAATTATTTCAAGGCACATACGGCTATTGTGATACGGGCATTTCCAGAAGCCGGCCTTATCGCCGTTTCTGTTCACTTCCCCGTTTGCTGATATTGAGTTGAACCATTCACCGTTCCGGCGGTCGACCATATTTTTATCTATATACTCCCAGCATTTCAGGGCTTTCGTCAGATATGTACTGTCTCCTGTCATCTTATATGCATTTACAAATGCCGTTACCGCTTCTGCCTGCGGCCACCAGTCGCGATTTGTATTGGCATGACCTGTGACAAGATCTTTTTCATAAATAAGGCTTCCGTCAGGCTGAAGTCCTTCTTCGGCAGCCCTTACTATTGGTATGACCAACCTGTTCACATCAGCTTTAAGCTTCTTATCACCCAGAACTTCTGCAGACTCATTGATCAGCCACGAAGCTTCAATGTCATGGCCATAAGAATTCAAGGTTGAAGTGCTTTCCCATTTTATGTTCATAAAGACCACCAGGTGACCGGTTTTCGGATCGATGATTTTCTGAGTAAAAAGCTTAATAAGGTTTCTCAAGCTGCCGGCGACAGTCTTATCAGGCCAGGCACGGTAAAGGTTCGTATAGGCTTCCAGCAGGTGAAGGTGAGTATTCATGGTTTTCTGATCATTCTTATCTTTCTCGCCAATCAGAAGATCATCAGTCTTTTTCCAGTCGCAGCTGTAAACCTCGAAATATCCGTTGTTCACCGGGTCAAAACAAAACTTCTCAACATATTGAAAGATCTTTTTTGCTTCATCAAGCGCCTTTGAATCGCCCGAAGCCATGTAATATTCGGACAAAGCATATATAAAAAATGCCTGAGTATAGGTCTGTTTCCTGGAATCTGCAGGCTTGCCGGCTGCAGTGACGCTTAGGAAAGCACCGCCATATTTTTTATCGAGGAATTTATCCATTATATATTCAAAGGCATGGGTGGCAACCTTAAGGTATGAACTGTCTTTAATCGCCCTGAATGCTGCTGAAAAGGTCCAGAGAATCCGGGCATTCAGAATTCCTCCCCTGTCAGCATCGGGGTACAGTTTGTCATACCCGTCAATGCGCCCATAAAAGCCGCCATTCTGCATATCGATCATTTTATTGCTCCAGAATGGCAATATATTATCAACCAGGTTTTCTCTTACCTGAGATTGAAGCTTTACCAGGGCGGCATGATTATCCTGCCCTTGAATACTAATATTTGAAAGCATCATTGCAATAATTAATACGTAATTTTTCACTGAAACGAATATCAAAATTAATAAATGAATATCAGTAATAAATTATTCCCTTCATTTCAATCAGTTATTTACCCCCTTTCCCGTTTCCCCCAAGGGGGAAAAGCTTATAAACTCCTTCCCCCCTGAGGGAAGGCTGGGATGGGGGTAATAGATTCATAAAATCTTAATCATATTTAAAATATGCTTAACTATTTTTTACTGATCAAGGTTGTAAAGGATGCAGGCAGAAGATTCACCTGCAAAGTACCATTCACAGCCGTTACCTCGCCGGTCTTTTCCATACCTTTAGTCTCATTTGTAACAAAAACCTCAAAGACGGAAGCATCAGCCGGAAGGCCTTTGACTGAAGCCTTTCGCCCGGCCCCGTTATTGACGATATGAACTGCATATTCGCCCCTGGCGATATTCCCGAATGCAGCACAATTCAATGCGTCGCTGCTGCATGTCGTCTGAAGAGAAAATGCTTCTGCAGGCGTAGATGCCAGCTGCTTCAGGTTCCAGAACCTGCTTGTTGGCCGAAGCGGCCCGGCAGTTCCGAAGATACCGTCACCGGTCATGACTGAATAATCGGAAGTAAGCTGCCACTGCAATATCGAGAGAGGCTGACTAACCGAGCATATTCTTACATAGAGATTTATTTCGTACATCGCGAAAGCCTGCTCATTGAATATTTCGGGATAGTTCCAGGCAGCAGCATCGGTGCTTCCCTCTGCTACGATCAGCGGCAGATTCATTTTCCTTGCAGCCCCTGCCCATTTTTTAAGCGTTTCATTATCGCAGCCCCTCCATGAATGGAACGAAACTGCGCCTATGTACTTATGAGTTTCAGGATCATTCATTGCGGGCAGGATAAAATCAAAAGTGGTTGCGTCGGAATTATCTCCAAGAAGCATTTTGGTGACAATGCCTCTTGATGCAAGGTAAGCTCCCATTCCCTTAATAAAGTCGGCATGCTCTCTGCCGGTATGACGAATGTTTATTCCCAGGTCAGATTCATTGAAGGAAAACAATGCGGGTTCAACACCGTAAGCCTGTTTCAGGTAAGCCAGGTAATCGCCTATTGATTTATATATCTTCTCTGTTTTTTCAGGTTTTAACGGGTATCCGAATATTCCCCTGTTGCGGTTGCGGTACGCGTCGTCCTGGGTTCCGATTATAGCCCAGTCAGGTGCAGACCAGTCGCTGATGATCATCGGGATGCCCATCTTTGCAAGCTTCTGAGCAATCTCCATTGATTCCTTCACATGTTTATCCAGCTTGCCGTTAAGGGCGGCTTCTATTGGATTCGCATCTTCATCGGGC
>Ga0224523_1000792_pt1 | contig 14840 bp, 10 predicted proteins | sample CFST50metaG_FD_182732 | JGI IMG/M metagenome (GOLD analysis project Ga0224523, IMG submission 182732) | Peat soil microbial communities from Stordalen Mire, Sweden - C.F.S.T50 | ecosystem: Environmental > Terrestrial > Soil > Wetlands > Peat | place: Sweden: Norrbotten County, Stordalen Mire...
TGGAGTGAGACCATATAATCCATTTATACCCTTTCCACTACTCAAGCCCAAACGAACCTGAAAGTAAGACCAGGAGATAAAAAAGATAATTTGATCCAAATGTCAAGGAACAACTTAGGGGTTTCGCGTACCTTTCGCGTACATATCGCCTAGGTTTCGCCTACCTTTCGCGTTCTAAGGACAACGGGAAAGGTATGCGAAATGAAGGCGAATGGAAGGCGGAATGGGGAAAGTATAAACCAAAAACTAGTAAATGGCTTCGAAGAGATCCGACAATCATCAAAGCAGAATGAATCAAGGTTAAATGAAAAAAATGCAAAGACAATAATTTATACCTCACCGTCATTTTTTCCTACTGATCCCATGAATATAGCGATAAAAAAGAAAACCCCTCTTCAGTAGTTTTCAATTACTTCAGAAGGGTTTTTTTATATTTGTTTCAGAAATTATCTGATGAACAACAACTCACGATATTTTGGGAGTGGCCATTTCTCGTTGTCAACAATAAGCTCAAGCTTATCAACATGATAACGAATTTCATCAAAGAATGGGAAGATTACATTTGCATAAGCCAATGCCTTTTCTCTTTCTGACTCAATCGTGTTAGCAACTTTACGTGCTTCGATCATTTCGTTTACCTTGTTCTCAATGATATCAACACGTTCTGAAATCTCCTTGATCAGGTCCAGACGACGTGAAGCCAATCCTTTGTACTCTTCGGCACTGAACAGATTTTTCAATCCCTGAACATTGTTAATCAGCATAGTCTGATATTCCAGAACAGTTGGGAGGATGTGATTCATCGTAAGGTCACCCAACACGCGTGATTCAATCTGAACCTTCTTCACATATAGATCCCAACGAACTTCAGTACGACCTTCCATTTCCCTGTCATTATAGACATGAGCTTTTCTAAACAGCTCCATAGATTGAGGAGTCAGGTAAGCATCATAAATCAGAGGAACACAACCTTCGCAATCCAAACCTCTCTTTTTAGCTTCGGCTTTCCACTCATCGCTGTAGTTGTTACCATCAAAACGGATAGCTTTAGACTGTTTGATCAGTTTGCGCAATACCTGAAGGATAGCTTCGTCTTTCTTGACACCCTTTTCAATGATGGCATCAACAGCCACTTTAAATTCGACCAATTGAACAGCTAATGCAGCATTCAATGAGATCATTGCAGAGGCACAGTTTGCAGATGAACCAACAGCACGGAATTCAAAACGGTTCCCGGTAAAGGCAAAAGGTGAAGTACGGTTACGGTCAGTATTGTCAAGAAGGATTTCAGGAATTTTACCGATATCCAGTTTAATGGCTGTCTTTTCATCAGGAGTCATCTTCTGATCAGTAACTCTATCTTCGATCTCATCCAACATCTGGGTTAGTTTAGTTCCAAGAAAAGCTGAGATGATAGCGGGAGGAGCTTCATTAGCGCCAAGACGATGTTGGTTACCCGAAGAAGCAATAGAAGCTTTCAGCAATGCATTGTGTTTGTTAACAGCAGCCAGAGTATTTACAAGGAAAGTCAAAAACTGCATATTTGACTTTGGTGTCTTACCTGGGGATAAAAGATTAACACCGGTATTTGTTGAGACTGACCAGTTGTTGTGTTTTCCGGAACCATTGATACCTGCGAAAGGTTTCTCATGAAAAATAACCTTGAAGTTATGTTTACGAGCCACGATACGCATTAAAATCATCAGTAAAAGATTATGATCATTAGCCAGATTGGTTTCTTCATAAACCGGGGCCAATTCATATTGGTTGGGAGCAACCTCGTTATGACGAGTCTTAACAGGAATACCTAATTTATATGCTTCGAATTCCAGATCCTGCATAAAAGCAAGAACACGACGTGGAATCTGACCAAAGTACTGGTCTTCCAACTGTTGGTTCTTGGCCGATGCATGACCCAATAAAGTACGTTCTGTCAAAACCAGGTCCGGACGCGCATTGTAAACCGCTTCGTCAACCAGGAAATACTCTTGTTCCCAACCCAGGTTACTGTTGACCTTGGTTACATCTTTGTCAAAATACTGACAAACTTCTGTTGCGGCTTTATCAAGAAAATGGAGAGCCTTTAAAAGTGGGGTCTTGTAATCAAGTGCCTCACCGGTATAGGAGATAAAAATCGTTGGAATAATCAGTGTATCTTCCAGAACGAAAGCAGGTGAAGAGGGATCCCATGCAGTATAACCACGGGCTTCGAAGGTATTACGGATACCACCACTAGGAAAACTCGAAGCATCAGGTTCTTGCTGAACCAACAGTTTTCCTGAAAAATTCTCAATAGCACTTCCGTTTGAAGGCTCTGCAAAAGTATCATGCTTTTCAGCCGTACCTTCTGTCAAAGGTTGAAACCAGTGTGTATAGTGCGTTGCTCCCATACTCATTGCCCAAACTTTCATTCCCATGGCAATCTGATCTGCTATTTTCAGATCAATACGGTTTCCATTATCAATAGCATCAACTACAGATTTGAATGCATCTTTCGACAGATATCTTTCCATTTTAGCTCTGTCAAATACATTCATTCCATAATAGTCAGAAACTTTATCTCCGGGAGCTTTTACCTCAACCGGTTTTCTCTTTAATGTTTCCTCAAGTGCTTTAAATCTCAAAGTCGCCATAACCTTTTATTTGATTTGTAAGTTTTCGAAACAAAAGTAATATATTTTTTAGTGATACCCCTATTTTTTTCATTATTTTTTGAAAATTTTGTATTTTTTAAAAGGAATACATCATTTTATAACGCTTTTTACGTTTCAGTTTTTAAAAATCACGTTATTTCCATTTATAAAAAAACATTTTGCATTTAAACCTTTATACTGTTTTCAGGTTTTATGGTATAAACAATAATAAAATGATATAATTCTTATTTAGGGATTAAAATACTTATCATCAAATCCACTTTGAGCCAATTAATTTTATTTTACCAATTCCATTTCCAAACGAAAAAGCAGCATCATGGAAACTATCAAACACAAACCAACATCTTTCGAAGAAGAAGCGTCACGAAAAATCATCAGAGAAATGATCAATATATCACGTGAGCATATCAATTCTCACGGCATCCTTTTCATTCTTTGGGGTTGGATAAACTTTATCAATTTTTTTACAGAATATCTCTCCACTAAAATAGTTTTTAGTTATCAAATGATACAAATAGAACGCTCTTCAAGTGTAGTTCTTCCATTATTCGGTTTGGTCACCACCATTATATATGCACTCATACACCGCGAGAAAGTTAATACCTATATTAGTGTTACTTTGCGTTATGTTTGGATCTCAGTCTTCTTTTGTCTGGTTTTAACCAATATCATCCAGTTTAATGTCCTTCGGCAAATCTATTTCAATCTCCAGCATCCCATCTTCATGCTCTTTATCGCGTTTGCCATTGTTGTTTCAGGGGGCATACTCCGTCATAAGATTATCATTGCCGGTGGAGTCATATTCGCTGCACTGGCATTAGCCAGTTCATTCTTATCTAAAGATGATCAACTTTTAGTAGAATCTTTCGGATGGCTTATCGCTTTTATAATCCCTGGTCACATTACTTATGCCAAGAGGAAACGCATTGCAGAAGTTGAATAATATTTAATTTAGTCATCATTTGTTCCTGTTTATAATATCCATCACGACGATATTATCAGCATAAATCTGCCATTGTTTTATGTGATTATCTTTAACGATCGCAGTCAATGCAACTGGTATTTTCCAATAATTATTATTATCCTTATTTTTCATGTTTTGATATGTACCACTGGCATAACCCAGAACACAGAATAATGCATCCTTTTCTATCATCTCGTTAACTTCAATCTTATAATCCGGGAAAAGTCCAAAGTATCCAATCCAAGTCTGTCGCAAATTATCTTTGCCTGTCATTTTATTATCCTGGGAATCAATGAGTATATGATCCTCGGTCATAAGATTTAAAATTCTATCTATATCGGCTTTATTAATCGCATCAATATAGTCCATTATAACACTTTTCATTTTCATAGTTATGTTTTTCTTTCTGAAAATAAACAAGCCTGATCATCAATTATTTCAGAATTAGGGGTTATTCATTTTTGTCTGATCTATAGACGATGTCTATGGTAACAGCAGTTGCCAGGATGGCTAATTTAATTGGGTCACTGGCATATTTAGGGTCAATCGTTACATTGTATTTGTCGGCAGTTGTGAACAACTCCTGGGTCAGACCCGCCCACTTCTTGTTGATCGATCCGATTTGAATGTCATAGGAATTTTTAATAGTGAAATTCCAGGCTCTCCAATTCCCGGTAATTTGAGCCATTAAATCTTCGGAAGGGTGAAAAATCTTAAAGGTTGGTGACAGGAAATGAAACTCCTGTTGAATGGTTGCAGAGAGATTTCCTTTTGAATCTAAAATTTGTGCCCTGGACATAAAAAAAGTCCATCCCCGTGATATTGTAGCTACTAATTCATTATTTACATTGATGATTTCCAGATTAAATGGCAGCATTGATTTCTTTGCAAACAGCCTGATTATCTTCTGTCTGGTGGTAAGTGTTTGATTAATTGAACCCACTATCGAACCTGTGTCATTATATATTTTATAAGAGTTACTGATATAAAAGAGTTTAGCTCTTTCGTCAATAAAGTAACTATTTGTTGCAAAGAAATTTGATTCCATATTTTGTTTTTATTTTAAAATTCCAATTCCCGATCACATCTTCAAAATGATAAATCGGACTGATCCTGTATAACAAATATATGCAAAAAACACCATTAATGGAGAAAGTCACGTAAAACTATAAAGTTTGTTACCTTGAATTATGCTTTGAGATATTCCTCATACCCCGTTGGGGACAGCCTCTTTAATAAAATACTTATTTCTTCATAACGCTCTTTATCCTTCGTTTTATCCAACTTAGAAATGTGGTCAACTAATGCTGCTAATATCTGTTTTTCCACTGATGTCATTTTTGACTCCGGAGCAGATAAGGCTAAAAAAGTCTTATTGATATACCAGTTATCAGTGATGATCTGTTCTCCCATAGCAAATCCTTCATTTAATATAGCAATAAACTTGCTCCTCCCCTCTTCTTCGGGCATAAAACTATATTTAGGGTCAGGGTTTTTGATATGATAATATTTTACCAGATCTATAATATTTATGATATTCAGATTCATTCGTTCACGGTACCTGGTAAAGAAATGTTGATTGTGTACGATGATCCCTTCAGGTAAAATCTCAAAGACACGTATGCCCTTCTCCGAATAATAATAAGTAAGTAATTTAAGATCGAAGTCAAGGGGTGAATTATAATAAGGTACCGTTTGCAATTTAGAGATCTGGATTATCCACTTGTTCTTGGCCTTGGACTTGATATCATAATAACGTGGATATACGGCATCTCTCTTTATCTTTTTTTTCTTCCGTTCATCGAAATATTCAACGGTCAGTCTAAGAATCGTCGTGGAGTATTCAAAGATCTCCTGTTCCTTTAGAAGTTCTTTTGTTATCTCCTTGTGATTCATAGTAAACACTAACATGATTTTATGTTGTATGTGAATATTCAATGAAATATGAGTCAATAAAGATATAATTAAAATCATTTGCATTTGTCTTAATTATGTCTTCCATCTCGGGCAAGAAAAGGGAAATTATCATTTTATTGCAATCTTGACGCATAAGAGGAAGAAGAAGAATGCTGTGAGAAATTGTTTTAAAAAACACATTATCTTTCTTAATTTTGTTTTTCGGAAAACAAGGTCTATAAACTGTGACACATAATTTAGAAGCATAGACAAATATTATCAACCGGATAATATGAATTCCTTTTAAAATATTTAATATTCAGGAAATATAACAATCATGAAAAAAACTACTATTCTTCTTGTAATGTTGCTAATATCAGTAAGAATGTATTCACAGGAGACAAATCTTAAACTCTGGTATCTACATCCGGCCAGCAATGTCTGGGAGGCAGCTATGCCCATTGGAAATGGCCATATCGCCGCAATGGTGTATGGTAACACTGCCAATGAAATATTGCAACTGAATGAGACTACAGTTTGGAGTGGTAGCCCTAACCGTAACGATAATCCGGATGCTCTTGCTGCTTTACCGGTTATCAGGAAATTGATATTTGAAGGAAAAAATGCCGAGGCCAGTAAGATAGCTGCTGAAAATATTCAAACCAAAAAAAATAATGGGATGAAATTTCAACCAGTGGGTATTATCAACCTGTATTTTCCAGGCCATGATTCAGCTAGGGTTACCAATTATTATCGGGATCTGAATATCGAAAATGCGACTACCCATACTTCCTATGTTGTAAATGATGTTAAGTTTAGTAGAGAGACTTTTGCTTCATTCAAAAATAATGTCATAGTTGTGCGGCTTACAGCCAATAAAGCAAACAGCATATCTTTTACAGCATCGCAGACATCACAACACAATCCTTCACAAGTATCATTGCGTGGGAAAGATGAGTTAATCTTAACGGGCACTACCAGCACTCATGAAAATGTGCCGGGGATGATTAAGTTTGAAAGTATAACGAAGATTAAAAACGAAGGGGGAACAGTCTCGACTGATAACAATTCAATTAAGGTCGAGGGAGCCAATGCGGTGACTATCCTGATTACCATAGCTACAAACTTTGTCAACTATAATGACATTACAGCCGATCAAGCCAAACGTGCTGATGATAATCTGAAAACCCCTTTACAACTGTCGTACAATCAATTGTTAACGGAACATATTGCTGCATACAGGAAATTATTTGATCGTGTAAAACTTAATCTGGGGGTTACCGACTCAGTTAGGAACCCAACCGATATCAGGCTTCAGGATTTCAAAAAAGCCAATGATCCTCAGTTTGTCGCCTTATATTTTCAATTTGGTCGTTATCTGCTTATCTCATCCTCACAGCCGGGAGGTCAACCTGCTAACCTGCAAGGTATCTGGAATGGCAACATGAATCCGGCATGGGACAGCAAGTACACCATCAATATTAACACCGAGATGAACTATTGGCCCGCAGAAGTAACAAATCTCACAGAAATGCATGAGCCTCTGGTGCAGATGGTTAAAGACCTTTCAGTAACAGGAAGAGAAACTGCCAGGGTAATGTATGGTGCCGGTGGATGGGTAACACATCACAATACAGATATATGGCGAATTACAGGACCTGTAGATGGTATCAATTCTGCGATGTGGCCAATGGGTGGGGCATGGCTATGTCAACATCTCTGGGAAAAATATGCTTTTAGTGGAGATAAGAAGTACCTTGAAACAGTTTATCCTGCGCTGAAAGGGGCTGTCCAGTTTTATCTTGACTTTTTGGTGGAGGAACCTGTACATAAATGGTTGGTAGTATCACCCTCCATGTCTCCTGAAAACAAACCCTCGATCCCAAACAGTGTCTCCATTGCAGCCGGAGTAACGATGGACAACCAGATTCTTTTTGATCTGTTTACAAATACAATTCATGCGGCTGAAACTTTAAATGTCGATAAAGATTTAATTGAAAAAATAAAAGCTACAAGGAAGAGACTACCTCCGATGCAAATTGGTCAATACAGTCAACTTCAGGAGTGGATGCATGATCTCGATAATCCAAACGACAAGCATCGTCATGTATCACATCTGTTTGGTTTGTTTCCGGGAAAACAGATTTCGGCTTATCATACTCCTGAATTATTTGATGCTGCAAGGACTTCTTTGATTTATCGTGGTGATGGTGGGACAGGATGGAGCATGGGGTGGAAGGTTAACTTCTGGGCTCGCTTCCTGGATGGTAATCATGCATATACAATGATACAGAATCAACTGGTGCCGATAAAAGCAGGAGGAGCAACAATGGCCGGAGGAGGCACTTTTCCAAATCTTTTTGATGCCCATCCTCCTTTTCAGATTGACGGAAACTTTGGCTGTACTTCAGGTATAGCTGAAATGCTTTTACAAAGCCACGATGGAGCTATACATCTTTTACCCGCCCTACCCGATGCCTGGAAAACAGGTTCTGTTAGCGGACTTCGTGCCAGAGGAGGATTTGAAATCATGGATCTTGAATGGAAGAATGGAAAGGTTGTAAAAGTGGTAATAAAATCAAACCTGGGTGGTAATTGCAGGATTCGTGTACCGAACAGTGTAAAGGCTGATTTTGGACTTACCGCTGCCAAAGGAAAGAACACTAATTTCTTCTATCCGGTAGAAGAGATTCAAAAGCCCATTATTTCAGATAAGGCTAAACTGAATCTTCCTAAGATTAAAGAAACTTTCCTGTATGACTTCCAGACTATGGCTGGTAAAGTCTATACTATTATACTTTAGAATATTATTATCATCCAAAAGGATTCCGTTTACACGAGCCCCTTTGCAAATAATCTTTCCAGCTTTGCTAACCGTTTCCGGGCCTTCTTCAATTTGAAACGCCAAAACCATCGCGTCATAAAAGAAGATCGGACAATTTTTAATTGATAGTCTGCACTTTTCGAAGTCAAATGATGTATTTTGATTGTAAAACTGGCGTTGTAAATATTTTTAAAGCTTTTGCCAAATTCAATTGCAGCAGTTTCGCTTTTACTTAAAGGTTTTGATGCTTCTTTAGTAAGTTCTTCAGTAAATTGAGTCATAATTGCAGTGTGTAGTCAATCTGTTATTTGAATGTATTCTGTGAGATGGTAATCTAGTCTACTATAAAAAAAATCCTGGTAGGAAGGTTCCAACAGATGACAAAGGTAAATATTTTTATTTTCCGAAGGACCAAAAAGAGGAAATATTATCCTGAAGCACTGGATTTGATCCCATATCTTAGAGAAGTAATAGAAAATATCATACTATTATATACTGATTATCCGAATATTAACATTGGTTAACGTTGATGTCTAAAAACAGTTGGGGTATATGTAGTATACTTCTTAAACATCCTTGAAAAATATGAGAGGCTTTTAAAGTTGGTCTCTCCGATAATCTGTTCATGAGTCATATCGGTAGTGAGCAATAGATACTGTGCTTTTTCAATACGCTTCCGAATCATAAATTCAGTAGGGGGCATTCCTACCAATGATTTAAAAATCCGGGTAAAGTGGTCTTTTGAGAGACAGGCAATATCAGCCAGTTCACTGATGGTGATATCGTTTTGCAGATTGTTTTGCAGATAGAGAAGAATTTCCTGCATATTGTGACGCAATAAATGACTTGAATTGATCTCCTGTTCCGCGTAAATAAACGAAGAAAACAACTGATGAATAATGCCTAATGATTCTAGGTGCTGGTTGATAGATCCATAAATAACCTTTTGATTTACCCATGGCTTAGTCTGGTAAACTTTCGGATCTCGGTGTGGCAATTGCAAATCGGGGTTTATGAATAAAAGCCGTTCGAAAAGACCCTTTACGAGATCTGTTGCCATGACTTTGTTCTTCACTTTATAGAGGTTAAACAGATTCAACCCGTTTTGCATAAATTCATTCACATGGATATAATAGTGACAAAGCCCCTGTTCAAACACATAGGTACATATGGTAAAACTCGGGATGAGGTAAATATATCCGGCTTCAAGTTTGATCTGTTCGTTACCGATAACCAGATAACCCTCTCCCTCAGTGATGAGATACAAACGTGAAAAAGGACTCACCACATTGTCATATTCACTGCGTGCTTCAAAACGTAAATATGCAATGTTCTTTAACCTAAAGATCAAAGATTCGCCAATCTCATCGGTATACATTGAGTTTATGATTAGTTTATTATACTTAATTAATGTTTCAAAGCTACGATTTTTTACAAAATACAGATATCGTATTTGTGCAATAATATGACAAATTTGTACAATCGTTTGAACTAAAGAGTCTCTATATTTGACAACACTACTGTTTTGGCTGAATCATTGCGCTGTATCTAACCACTTAAATTCAAATTGATAATGCTAACAAATCTACTGTTAGGATTTTTTTTTATTGCCCTGGGTGCATTTTCGTCGGGTAGCTTTGCTGTCCCCTATGGAAAGATTGATGGTTGGAAATGGGAGGCACAATGGCTCATTTATAGTGTAGGGGCTTATCTGCTCTTCCCTTTGATCACCTGTTTGATATTTGCTCCTAACTTCATGGATATCTATAAACTGACATCACACTCAACCCTGATCAGTGTATTCCTGTTGGGTGCCGTCTATGGGATCATTGCTTCCTCTTTCATTTTAACCTCTTTAAAAAGAAATATAACATGAAAAGAATCTTTCTTATTTTATTATTAGTTTGTTCCTTTTGTCAGTTTGTAAATGCACAAACATTTAAGACAAAAGAAGAGCGGATGGATTGGTGGAAACAATCACGCTTTGGCATGTTCATCCACTGGGGTCCCATTTCTTTGAAAGGAACCGAAATCAGCTGGTCGAGAGGTACTCAGGTTCCGGTTGAAGAGTATGATAATCTTTACAAACAATTTAACCCTGTGAAATTTGATGCAGATAAGTGGGTAAGTATAGCAAAGGCAGCGGGGATGAAATACATTGTTCTTACAACCAAGCATCATGATGGATTTTGCTTATGGAACACGAAGCAAACTGATTACAACATTATGAATTCTCCCTTCCATCGTGATGTTGTAGATGAACTTTCAAAGGCCTGTAAAAAGCAGGGCATTGCATTTGGTGTTTACTATTCTACCTGCGACTGGCACAATCCGGATTTTCCACTCACTAGCCCCGGTGGAAGTGTTGCCCGAGCTACCAGTAATCTGGATGCCTATACCTGTTATTTAAAACGCCAGATTGCCGAATTGATATTGAACTATGGTCCATTAGCCACTCTTTGGTTTGATGTTCCTCAGAAGTTTGACTCTGTTCGTGGAAAAGGAGTCATTGATTTCGCTCATATCCTTCAACCCGATATTATCATCAATAATCGTACGGGAGCCAAAGGTGATTATGATACTCCGGAACAACGTATTGGAAAGCTTCAGATGGATAGACCGTGGGAGACGTGTATGACCATTTGTACACAGTGGGCATGGAAACCTGATGACAAAATGAAAACACTGAATGAATGTATACATACACTTATTTTAAGTGCTGCCGGAGATGGGAATCTGCTTTTTAATGTGGGTCCTACCCCCGAAGGTGTCATAGAACAAAGACAGGTAGACCGGCTGAAAGAGATGGGTGCATGGTTGAAAAAGAATGGAGAATCCATCTATGGTACACGGGGAGGTCCATTCCTTCCCGGAAAGACCATTGCAAGTACACGTAAGGATAATGTGATATATTTGCATATCTTTAAATGGAAAAACAACGAGGTGATACTTCCTTCTCTACAGGTAAAAATTATTTCAGCCTCACTCCTATCGGGTGAAAAAGTGACATTGAAACAGACTACAACTAATTTTTCTCTCTCTGTTCCAACGACCTTACAGGATAACATTTCAACAATTATCAAACTGGTGGTTGATAAACCTGCTATTTCAATTCCAATCATTGACCCCTTACTTGATTAATCACACCATATAAAATGAATACACAGGATGACTTATTACAACAATTATCAGTTGCTGTTGAATCAGGGAAAATAAATAAGATATCTCCCTATCCACCTTCGATGAAAGGAATGGATGGAGCGGATGAACTGTATCAACAGGCACTGGAAGCCGTTGAATACCTCAATACCTTTTGAATCGATTAAGCATATTTAAATATTTGCAAGCTTATGAAATCAAGAATTTTATTTGCACTGTTTACTTTTTGTCAGTTTAGCCTATTTGGACAGGCCATCCTCCCAGCCGGTTATGTTGACAGAAGCCCTTCGCTTGATGTATTGCCTGGTTTTCTAAACCCACCTAAAGGTTTTGGAGAGGTTCCTTTCTATTGGTGGCAGGGTGATACCCTAACCCGTGAACGCATCACCTGGGAACTCAATCAGTTGCAAAATAAAGGGATTTCAAGCTTACAGATTAACTACAGTCATCTGGATACAGGAGGAATTTCATATGGTCTATCCAGACCCAGTAAGCCTGCTTTGTTCACCGATACCTGGTGGAATTTGTTCAAATGGTTTGCTGTCGAAGCCCACAAACGAGGAATGACTGTCAGTCTTAGCGATTACACACTTGGAGTTGGACAAGGCTTTGCCGTTGATGATGCCATAAAAGACAACCCTGAATTAAATGGAAGTGTCTTGCGTAGTATGACTAAAACGCTTAAGGGAAAAGGTATCTGGAAATTACCAGTAGGGGTTTTAAATTTGACCGGATACAAAATCAAGCAGGACAGTACTTTCGTTACCGGATCACGTAAAAACTTTTTACCTCAGGTTAAAGATGGTATACTGGCTTATGATTTCGGTGATGAAACATGGAAAATCACCTATGTCAATGAGAATAAAGTGATTCCATCTTACGACCCCATGCACCCTCAGAGCGGGAAAGCCTATATTCATAATTTTTTTGACAGGTTTGAAAAAGCTCTCCCTAAGGACGCAAAAATGCTTGATTTCTTCTTTTCTGATGAGCTGAACTTTCGTTTAAATGGAAATCTGTGGGATAAATATTTCTCATACGAGTTCAAAAAACGCAAAGGTTATGATGTAGTTCCTTTCCTGGATGCATTATATACTGACATTGGCGATAAGACTTCCAAGATCAGACTGGATTATAACGATGTACAGGTAGGACTGACTGAAGAAAACTATTTTAAACCTGTTTTCGACTGGCATCAGGAACGAGGGCTGATATATGGTTGTGATCATAGTAGTCGGGGTAAAGATGTAGCCGAATTTGGTGATTATTTCCGTACACACCGATGGTTCCAGGGACCCGGTTCAGACCAACCCCGTCTATCCAAAGACATCATCAAAGCCAAGGTAGCTTCTTCTATTGCACATCTCTATGAACGCCCTCGTGTTTGGCTCGAAGGTTTTTATGGTAGTGGATGGGGAACAACTTCCGCTGATTTTTCTGACGCCGTATTGGCAAATTATGTATCAGGTTATAACCTCATATCGTTTCACGGGCTCTATTATTCAACTGAAGGGGGATGGTGGGAATGGGCTCCTCCATGCAACCATTTCCGCATGCCCTACTGGCAACAGATAGACCCTCTGATGGATTGCATTCAAAGACTTTCATATACATTATCACAAGGTCGTCATGTATGCGATGTGGCGATAGTCTATCCGACAGAACCTGTTATTGCAAATATGGATGGAAAGAAATCGGTGAGTGTTGCATTTGAAACAGGAACAAATTTATATGCTAAGGGCATAGATTTCGATTTCATTGACTTTGAATCTATTGCCAGAGCCGAAACAAAGAATGGAGAATTACAGGTCTCGGGTGAGAAGTACAAAGTAGTGATTGTACCATCCATGAAAGCTATTCGTTATTCAACACTTTTAAAACTTGCAGAATTCAAAAAAGCAGGCGGTATTATTATTAATATAGGTTCTCTTCCTGAAGCTACAGAGAAAAATGGAGCCAATGACATACAGGTTTCTAAACTGGTAAGATCAATTTTTCCTATAAGCAAAAAGGTCGTCCGGTGTAGTGAACCTATCGGTGCCTCAGATGCAATATTTTTATCTTTGAAACCCAATTTCAAAATTCTTTCAAAGATAACAGAACAACCTTATGTAATGCATCGTAAGATCGGGAAACGTGATATCTATGCCCTTTACAATATAGCACAAGGTACCCGCTGTTTTTTCAAGGCAAAGGGTTCTGTTCAACTCTGGAATCCATGGAATGGTGAAATAGCTTCACTATCAAAATGTGCAACACCGGTTAAGGATGGGACAGAAATCACCCTGCCCCTTTCGGATAAAGAAATTCAGCTCATTGTTTTTAATCCTGAAGTCGATTCATTTAAGGGTGATATAAAAGAAATCACTATCCCTGAAAACACTAAAGAGATTGTCTTCGACAACAATTGGGAGTTTGAACTGAAACCTTCACTCGATAACCAATGGGGCGACTTCCAGCTTCCGGCATCCAATGAAATGATGGGTGCACAGGTCCGACAGTTACACATGCAGGAAAACAGCAAATACAATGGCGAAAAGCTCGTAGTAGATCAAACCTGGAGAGATGTCACATGTGAATATGGCTTGCAGTTTCTGAGATTAGGTCCTTTAGCTCAGCTTCCGGATGAGGCATCACTATTAAAGATGATTCCACAACAAAGTGGCGAAACGGTTGAAGTGGCCAATAAGAAAATGACTTGGGAAAACTACAGTTTTTCGTGGCAGCATGGTGTGGAAGGTGATTTCGGACACCAGGGATATCATGGTCTCAAAGGAGAGATGTATGATAACTTCATCCGCCTTGGCGCCATCACCGATGTCAAACATTCCATGAAGAGAATACCCGAGGCAGCCGGAAACTATTATCTGTTGTATACTACTGTATTGGCTCCGGAAGACGGAAGCTATGAAATTTTGACTGGTGAAATCAAACCCTTTCATCTATTTGTAAACTCCGTTAAAATTGACGTTAACAATAAAACTATACAACTCAAAAAAGGGTCAAACAGTGTATTGGTAGTATATGATAAAGCCTGCGAGACCTATCTTACATTCAGAAAACCGGGAATAGCACTACCTGTAAAACAGCAGGTGTCAATGTGCTGGTATGGGGACAAGGGTCTTCTTCCATTTGATTGCTCATCGGTAACGCATGTCCATTCAGGGTTGTATACTTTCCAATCTGCGCCGGCTCTACAATCGTTTACATTTGCTGCTTATGGCAATGTGACGCTGTGGGTAGATGGCTCAGCCATTCAACCCATTGTTGTTAAGAAAGAGGAGGATGGCTTGACCCATTATCTGGTCACTGTAAAAAGCCCCAACCCAAAAAGCTCTCAGGT
>Ga0224523_1000794_pt1 | contig 14829 bp, 16 predicted proteins | sample CFST50metaG_FD_182732 | JGI IMG/M metagenome (GOLD analysis project Ga0224523, IMG submission 182732) | Peat soil microbial communities from Stordalen Mire, Sweden - C.F.S.T50 | ecosystem: Environmental > Terrestrial > Soil > Wetlands > Peat | place: Sweden: Norrbotten County, Stordalen Mire...
GCCTGAGTTTATCGAAGGCTAAACGAGGTCGTATTTCGATAAACTCAATATGACAATTGATAATTAATAAGATACATTTTTAAAAGCACAAGGCGTTAAATAAATCTTTAATTCACTGATGCTAAAATATCAGCAATATGAATGGTTTTGATAGGAAGGTCGTGTTTTTTGATGTATCCATCGAGATGCATTAAGCATGAAGCTTCTGTTGATACCAGATATTCAGCTTCTGTATCTAAAGCATTTTGTATTTTTTGTTCAGCCATTGCAGTAGAAATCGATTCATTTTTTACTGAAAATGTACCGCCAAATCCACAACAAACATTTGTGTTTTTCATTTCAATAATTTCAAGTCCCTTCACGTGCTGCAAAAGAATTCTTGGTTCGTCTTTAATTCCATATTCTCTCAATGCAGCGCAAGCATCGTGATATGTAACCGTGCCTTTAAATGAAGCCCCGATATCTTTCACATTCATCACATTCACCAGGAAATCGGTGAATTCAAAAATATTTCGTTGCAATTGTTTGAACTCATTATGCAATGCCGAATTATGAAACATTTCGGGATAATAATTCCTGACCATACTTACGCAGGAAGCTGAGGGCGCAACAATATACCTGTCGTTTGAAAAATCGCGGATAAATTTTTCGCCTATACATTTCGCATGATCCCAAAATCCGCTGTTAAAGGCTACCTGCCCGCAACAGGTTTGTTCCGGATTGTAATTTACGCCAATATCAAGCCTTTCCAAAACCTTAATCATATTAAAAGCGGTCTGTGGATACAGCTGGTCAATAAAGCACGGAATAAAAATATCAACTACCATAAATAAACCTGTTAATCATTCAGGATTTTATCATGACAAAAGTATTAAAAATAATTATAAATATGACAAAGCTGAAATGCAATATTAAACTCGAATAATATTAATACTTTTGAAAAAAATTACTGAATATTTAAATGAAAAATTACAAACATCTTTTTTTTGATCTTGATAAGACTTTATGGGATTTTACTGGAAATAATAAAGATACTTTTATTGATCTTTACACTATTTTCAAATTAGAAGAGAAAGGAATTCCAAGCGCGGAAATTTTTCAAAGCACTTACAATAAACACAATAATCAATTGTGGGATCAATACAGGAAAGGGCTGGTAGAAAAAAGTTTTTTAAGTGTTCAGCGATATATTTTTACTCTTGCTGATTTTAATATTCATGAAGAGAACTTAGCCGAAAATATGTCGAAGGAATATATCAGGATCAGTCCTTTAAAAACCAAACTTATTCCATTCTCACACGAAATTCTTGAATATTTATCAAAAAAATATTTGCTTCATATCATCACTAATGGCTTCAGTGAAGTACAATATATTAAAATTGAAAAATCGGGTTTAAAAAAATATTTTGATAAAATAATTACCTCCGAAGAAGCCGGATCCATGAAGCCGAATAAAAACATTTTTCTTTATTCGTTAAAAAAAGCCATGGCAGAAGTTGATGAAAGTATGATGATCGGAGATGATGTTGACGTTGATATTATCGGGGCGCAAAGCATCGGAATGGATCAGGTATTTTTAAATCTTGAAAATCACAAACCTTCAATCCCGATAACATACGAAATCAAATCACTTAAGGAATTAATTATGATTCTTTAAAAAGGTAAAATAAATATTGTAATTAACTTAGCTCTGCAATAACTGTTTTACCTGCTCTAACAGCCTGTCCAAGCCTGACTTTTATTTTTGAATTTAATGGAAGCAGTATATCTACCCTTGAACCGAACTTGATAAAACCCAACTCCTGCCCTTGTTTCACCGATTCTCCTTCCACTGCATTACAAACAATTCTCCGTGCAACTGCACCGGCAATCTGTTTCACCAGAATAAGATGTTTTTGATTATCTTCGATCACAACTGTGGTGCGTTCATTTTCTTCTGATGATTTAGGATGCCATGCAACAAAATAAGATCCGGGATGATATTTGGAATATATAACGGTTCCGGAGCAAGGATACCTGTTGCAATGAACATTCAGCGGCGACATAAAAATTGAAATCTGTTTACGCCTATCTTTTAAATATTCGCCATCTGTCACTTCTTCAATAACAACAACCTTTCCATCAGCCGGCGAAAGCATATATTCGTGGCTTAGCAGCATATCCCTTCTGGGTGAACGGAAAAAAAATATCACTAAAAAAAATAAAATAATGAAAGCTGCATCAATGCAATATTTTATTATTAAATAGCCGGGAAGCAACGAATGCAATGATACCGAAGCAGTGACCAAAACCAGGAAAGCTATACCAATTGTCGCGTACCCCTCTTTATGAATCTTCATCTTTAAACAAGTTCTAAAATTCGCAAATAAATATATACAAAAGGAACTGAAAGCAATAACGAATCAAACCTGTCGAGAATGCCACCATGCCCCGGAAAAAATTTCCCCGAATCTTTACTGTTCGCATTTCGTTTCAACATTGATTCAACCAGATCACCTAAAGTTCCAAAAACAACAATGATCAGGGCTAATCCCAACCATTGTACCAATGAAAGAAAATTAAAATATTTTGATAAAATGACTGTAATAATAAGAGTGAATATTAGTCCGCCAATTGCGCCTTCCCATGATTTTTTCGGTGAAATACGTTCGCACATTCGATTCTTGCCAAATTTAATTCCGACCAAATATGCAAATGTATCATACGTCCAGATAATAAGAAAATAATATATTGGGAATGTCAGAACGCCTGTATTTCCTGCCTTATAGTTTGCAAGAGATACTAAAAGTGAAAAAGGAACTGACACGTAAATTATTCCTAAAAAAGTAAATGCAATATTCTGAAAAGACACATCTGATTTTCTGAATAATTCAAAAATGAAAATGAAAATTGATAAGGCAAAAAGAGAAAGAAATAAAAGGTTTGTTTGTTTATCAATTATTCCGGCGCTATTCAAAACTGAAACCACATAAACAAGTAACCCAATTAAAGTACCCGTAATTTTATAGGGTTTTACATTTAATTTTTCAATCAGTTTATAAAACTCAAAAGTTCCGAATAGTGTAAAAACCCCGAAGAGTACTGCAAATTCGCCAAAGTTCCACATTGCAGAACCGACTATGATCACAATAAATAAAACACCGGTGATTGTTCTGGTAAAAAAATTATTCACAGTTTTTTTTTTTGATTATTTGAATTGCCAACATTGCATCATCAGGATGAACATGAAGTTCGATCTCTCCGAAAAGATAGACTGAATCCTGTTTGTTTACAACCACGCTGTTTATATTATTATCATCAAGTACCGCTTTAACAATCTCCACTTTATGTATCAACTTTGAGCTATATATGCAAACCCAGTTTAGTCCCATGTTTCAGGGGTTATTCGTAAATGGTGTCATCAACAAGAAAGACATAGATCTCTTTTGGTCCGTGTGCTCCTAAGATAAGCGTTTTTTCAATATCCGCTGTACGGCTTGGTCCTGTAATGACAGAAATCATTGAAGGAATTTTATCACCGTATTTTTGTTTTATTCCTACCAAAGCCTGCTTCAGGTCAGGCACAAGCTGAGAAGTATAAGCAAGCACAATATGAACCGGAGGATAAACAAACATGCGTCTTCCGCATTGCTGCTTTGATGAAACCATGATGCTTCCTAATCGTGCAATTAAATATTCACATTGCGTTATTCCAACTTCGATATCATGGAAATCGGCTTCATCAGATAAATACAGGACATTACCTTCGGTTAGAATTTGTTTGACTTTTTCTTCAAGGCAGAATACATTGTCCCACTGATTCTCGCTCATCAATGCTTTCAGGTTCTCAATAAATTCCTGTAATGATTCGCAATAAACAAATTTCCCAGAAACTTTTATAAACTCTTCGGCAAAAATTACCTCAGGTGAATCAACAAATTCTTTATAAACATTTGATTCAAAATCCGGATCAGGAAAAGGATTGTCGGTCTTCTGGATCAAAGCATTCCTTACCTTCTTCAGTACCTTTTCCCTTTGAGTACTTTCTTCCATTGATCAGCTTTTAATTGTTATCATTAGGAATATCGCTTATTATAGCATCATCTTTTAATCCACCGGTAATAACCTCAGTTGGTGTATCGCTTGTCTTTTCTATAATTTCTTTTTTAACCTCTTCCTCATTATCATAAGGCCGTTTGCCAAATATTTCCTCAAGGTCTTCCCTGAATATCACTTCTTTCTCAAGAAGTCTTCCTGCAAGAATTTCCAGTTTGTCTTTATTTTCAATTAAAATATCTTTCGCACGTTTATACGCTCCTTCAACAAGATTGCTTAATTCCTTATCGATAGTTTGTGCTGTAGTTTCACTGTATGGTTTATTAAATGAATATTCCGAAGCTCCAGTTGAATCGTAATAACTGATATTCCCGATCGTTTTGTTCAAACCAAAATAGGCGATCATTGCAAAAGCTTGTTTTGTAACTTTCTCAAGATCGTTTAATGCGCCTGTTGAAATTTTTCCAAAGACAATCTCTTCCGATGCTCTTCCGCCAAGCGTTGCAGTGAGATCATCCAGCATCTGTTCGAATGTAGTGATCTGTCTTTCTTCGGGTAAATACCAGGCAGCACCAAGCGCGTTTCCTCTTGGGACAATGGTAACTTTTATCAACGGGCTTGCATATTGCAACATCCAGCTCACAGTAGCATGACCGGCTTCGTGGAAAGCAATAACTTTCTTTTCATCCTTTGAAATAATTTTACTGCGTTTTTCCAAACCGCCGATAATACGGTCGACAGCATCAAGAAAATCCTGTTTGTCAATTAATTTTTTATTACTGCGGGCAGCGATCAGCGCAGATTCATTACAAACATTTGCAATATCAGCGCCCGAAAAACCGGGAGTTTGTTTTGCAAGAAAATCAGTATCAACAGTGCTATCAAGCTTTAATGGACGTATATGAACTTTGAAAATTGCTTTGCGTTCTTCCAGATCGGGAAGTTCAAGATGTATCTGCCTGTCGAAGCGCCCTGCACGCATCAAAGCTCGGTCGAGGATATCTGCACGGTTTGTGGCAGCGAGAATGATCACGCCGACATTCGTACCGAAACCATCCATCTCCGTCAACAATTGATTCAATGTATTTTCGCGTTCATCGTTTCCGCCCGTCATGGCATTACGCCCGCGAGCCCGGCCAATAGCATCAATTTCGTCAATAAAAATGATACATGGAGCTTTTTCTTTTGCCTGCCTGAAAAGATCTCTCACTCTTGAAGCACCTACTCCTACGAACATTTCAACAAAGTCGGAACCTGACAAAGAAAAGAACGGAACTTTTGCTTCGCCTGCAACTGCTTTTGCCAGTAAGGTTTTACCGGTTCCCGGAGGACCAACGAGCAATGCTCCTTTCGGAATTTTTCCGCCAAGTTCAGTATATTTTTTTGGGTTCTTTAAAAAGTCAACGATCTCCATCACTTCAATTTTGGCTTCTTCGAGACCAGCAACATCACTAAAATTTATGTTTACACTTGTATCTTTATCAAATAGCTGGGCCTTTGATTTTCCGATATTAAAGATCTGTCCGCCGCCGCCACCAGCGCCGCCACCCATTCTGCGCATAATTAAAAACCAAAGACCTACCAATAATGCAAGTGGAATAATCCAACTTAAAATATCCTTGCCCCAATCACTTTCCGTTTCGCTTTCGGGAGTAATGTGGGAAAATGATTTAACGATTTTATCCTGTACTTGTTTTGGTTTATGTATCGTATCGTTCTTCAACATTTCATTTTCCGCATCAGCCAAGTCTTTCCGGAAAGATTCAACAGATGATATCTCAAAATAAAAATGAGGACCGCTGTTTGGAGTACCGGTATATCCTTTGCTTACATCTTTATATTCGGCTTTTTTCAGGCTGTCTTTTTTAATATAGATCTCTGCCTTTTTTTCGTTGATGATAACGATCTTATCTACATCGTGCTTGGCAAGCATTTCTTTCTTGAACTTATCGAAAGAAATTTTTTCGGAAGATCCATTCATGCTGAAAAGTTGAATTGCAATGAAAACCACTGCAAGTATCCCGTAGATCCAATAAAAGTTAAAACCTCCTTTGGATTTTTTCAGGTTTGGATTTGGTTTAAAATTTTTTCCCGGTTGAGGTGTATTTTGATTATCCGCCATTCGAACTCCTTAATTAATTATTTGTGATTTTCCTTTTGTCATTTGCTGCTTCGCAGCGTCATTTAATTCTCTTCTTCTATTTTTTTTATCTCAGCATCGGCCCAGAGGCTTTCTATCTGATAAAAGCTGCGGGTGTTTTCCTGGAAAACATGAACAACCACATCGACATAATCCAACAATATCCATTCGGCATTTTGTACGCCTTCACGATGCCATGGTTTTATCCCTATAGCTTTCCTTACTTCATCTTCTATCGATTCGGCAATTGCCTGCACTTGTGTGTTGGAAGTGCCATGACAAACGATAAAATAATCCGTTACTGCATGTTCAATTTTTTTAAGGTTCATGCTTGTAATGTCTTTCCCCTTTTTATCCTGGATGCCTTTTATAATTAGTTCAGATAAAAATTCTGAAGTATCTGCATTTCTTTTTCTTTTTGCCATTCAATCAGTATATTTTCTCAGTTAAATGTTTTATTATTTATAGTCTTTGGGAACCAATATGAATTTTTAAAAGGTAAATTAATTATTTCCAAAAATTCATGTAGGTTTGTAACCTGCAAAAGTAATAAATAATTCAATACTTTGTTTTTGCATTATTCTTAAAAAGAGTTAAGTGTTAAATGACTGAAGAAATTGTTTAAATTCATATTTAATTTTCGTAAACCATTATTAATAAAATCAATTTGTTTGCCCCAATCCCTAAAGGGAGCAAATTGATTTTCTTCACACCCTTCAGGGTGAGGGGCAAATGAAGAAAATCAACAGTAGAAGAGTCAAATCATTTTTAAACATTTACTGAAGAATCACAAAATATTTGCTGTAATTTTGGAGAATAGCTAAACACAAAAAATTATAAAGGAATTTATGATCGGGGAAAATATCATCGAACTTCAGGAAACAACATCAACAAACATATTTGCTTTCGAATTAATAAAAGAAAAAAATATTGAGGAAGGCACTGTTATTTCTGCCATTTCCCAGCATTCAGGAAAAGGGACCGGCAGCAATAAATGGGAAAGCGAAGCGGGTAAAAATTTAACGATAAGCATTATCCTGAAACCAGAATTTCTGTCTTTGGGAAAACAGTTCATGTTGAATATCATCACTTCACTTGCCGTTCACGACATGGTTTCGCAATTATTGCAAAGCAAAGCAGATGTAAAAATAAAATGGCCCAACGATATTTATGTGGGCAATAAAAAAATAGCAGGAATACTTATTGAAAATACAATTTTCGGGAATACGCTTAAATACTCCGTTCTAGGCGTTGGAATTAATATCAACCAGGAAGTTTTTTTTAGCAATGCGCCAAACCCGGTTTCATTAAAAAATATTCTGAATAAAGAAATTGAATTGAAGAAATGTCTTGCTCTTCTTTGTTCATGCATTGAAGAAAGGTATGTGCAGCTAAAGAATGAAAAATATAATTTATTGAACGGAGATTATCTTTCCGTTTTATTCAGAAAAAATGAATTGGCAAAGTTCAACTATAAAAACAAAGTGACAAGCGCTACTATTAAAGGCATTTCGGAAGAAGGTAAATTGATACTTGAAACTCTTGAAAAGGAAATCATAGCATGTAATTTTAAAGAAATTGAATTTGTCATTTAGTTTGGAGTTTCCAGTTGAAAGTTGAAAGTTAGAAGCAATAATTATTTCTTTTTAAAATTTCCAAAAGTCAATAATAGTCCCGCTTGTAAACCAGGGAATATTTGATTTTTATTACAAATACCCCATGGATTATCATTGTCATTAGACCAATAAGTAATGAATGATCTGCGTCTTTCTCTTAAACTGATTCCTAATATTGGCTCAAGAACAATGTGATTAGCCATATAAATCCTTTTTCCCATTAGAAATTTAATACCATAAACATCAGCTATCTCAGATCGGATCCACTTCGTTTCTGGAGTTGGTTCTGGGTAAGTATCATCAAAAAGTACATGATCATAATAAAGGTATTTATAAAAAATACTTGTTTCAAAATACCAATGACTTTTATTAATATTCAATCTTTTTAAATTTAACATCATTAGCCATCCTTTATAAACACACGTGGGATAATTATCATCAGTTCCGTTATAAACAGAATGATACCACGAATTTTTATACACCAAGCCACCACCGATACCTATTGAAAAAAAATTCCTTAACCGATATTCCATTTCTAATGTACATTGATTAAATATGCAATTAAGTGGATTTAATGTAAAACTAAGTGGTGAAGAAGCATTCTGCAATATTGAATCTTTTTCAATACTTTTTTTGTATTGTTCAAGTTTTGACGAATCTACTATGGGGTTAATGCTTTTAATAAAGTGCCATTTTTTTGTCATATCATAACTTCTATTACTCATAACAGTCGAAACTATAAATATAGGTGTTAGCCCAACAATGACTGTTACCAAACCGGCAATTATAAGAGGTCCGGTCGTTCCTCTACGAATGCCAAACTTTCGTATATCTTCCAGTTTTATTTCTTTATCTTTTATAATTACACTGCTGTCTTTTATACCAATTATCCTACCCTTTTTTGCTTTATCTGAATCATAAAGCCAATATTTTATTTTTGAATTAATATGAATTATTTTTATTTCTTTTGTATTCAAATATTGAATACAAATTCCAGGCTTCTCATAAGAATTCTTATTTTGCGCAAGTAATTCTGATACGATAAATGTCAGCAGAAAATATATTACTATTTTTTTAAAGTTCATAAATGAATTAAAAATGTTATTGCTATTTTTTAAAGCTTTTGCTATATTAATAATCTTTAACACATCGTATAGAAAACATATCACCTGAATGTATAATGGTATTATTATCATTTATACAAAAATAATAGCCAGCATAGAACGGGATAATATTCCATAAAGATTCATTCATCTCCCAGAAATAAGCAACAGAACCTAAATAGTTAAATTGCGTTGAAGTTGAAACAGAGTTGTATTCTCCGCCAGGTAATACAGTTAATCCACTGTAATTATTAGCCCGGCTATCACCATCCAACCAATGCTGGTCTCCTGCTACAACCATTTGGTTGCCCGCACTATTGCCACCCAAATTATTATATAGTGAATCTAATTCGGCATAAGTAGGCAAATGCCAGCCCGGAGGAACAGCTGCCTGCGCATCTGTCCATGTATATAATCGACCATAAACTTTGTTCAACGTATCATTGTTGTAATAGCAAGAACTTCCGGTTGCAAAATCAAGATTTTGGGCAAGCCATGTATAATTGCCTATCGTTGTAGTTTTGTATGTCTTGCCATCACGTGAATCAGTGAAAGTGCCTGAGGAAACAGGAATAAGCTTTAATAAATCTTTTTTACATGAAGGGAAAAACAAAATGAATTGAAGCAATAATATAAAGATGAGATATTTCTTAACAAACTTCATATTTGAGATTTGAATACAAATATATTATTTTTTGAACAAGAAAATTCAAACTCTAAACTAAATTTCTTTTTTCAAACTCAGCTCCAGCCAGCGGTCGGTTTTAGTTTCGATCAAAGGAATGATCTCTTCGTGTCGTTTTGATAGCTCAACTATTTGCTGGCTTTCCAAAGTTCCCGAAGCAAAAGCTTCTTCTATTTCAGTCTTTTCGTTTTCCAGTTGCTGAATTTCCACTTCGAGGGCTTCAAACTCTTTTTGTTCTTTGAAAGTAAACTTGTTTGTTTTTTCTCTGAGAGGCTTTTCTTTTTTTACTTGTTCGGGCTTTACGGCATTCCGTTTATTTTGTTCTTCAATAGTTTCTTTGTATTCAAGGTAACGGGTGTAATTGCCCGGGAAATCGCGCACTACGGTATTTTCCTCAAACACAAAAAGATGTTCTGCGATCTTATCCATGAAGAACCTGTCGTGCGAAACAACAAGGATGCAGCCGTTAAAGCTTTTAAGATATTCTTCAAGCACGTTCAGGGTAATAATATCAAGGTCGTTGGTGGGTTCATCCAAAATTAAAAAATTTGGATTTTTCATCAGCACCGTCATAAGGTACAAACGACGGCGTTCTCCACCACTCAGCTTTCCAATTGGAGTGTATTGCATTTCGGGAGTGAACAAAAAATATTGCAAAAATCCCGATACAGAAATATTATTCCCGTTGCTCATTTTCACAACCTCGGCAACATCTTTTGCAATATCGATCACCCGCTGGTCTTCTTTAAAACTTATCCCCTCCTGCGTGTAATATCCCATGGATACTGTTTCTCCGACATCGATAGTGCCTGAATCGGGAGGAATTAATCCTGCGATCATATTTAGCAAAGTAGTTTTACCGCAACCATTTTTTCCAACGATACCGATTCGTTCATTACGTTTGAAAATATATTCAAAATTTTCAAGAAGGTCAATATCGCCGTACTTTTTACTGATATAATTTATCTCGAGTATCTTTTTACCAAGTCTTGTTTCTTTCAGGTCGAGCCGCATATCCCGCTCTTTTCTTTTACCCGAAGCAATTTCTTTTATATCATAAAACGATTCGATACGGCTTTTTGATTTCGTGGTTCTTGCCTTAGGCATTCGACGCATCCATTCAAGTTCTGTACGTAAAATATTTTGCGCTTTTTCAATAACCGTATTTTCAAATTGTATGCGTTCCTCACGTTTCTCAAGGAAATACGAATAGTTTCCTTTGTAGCGAAAAAGTTTTCCATCATCAATTTCAATGATGTCGTTGCAAACCCTGTCGAGAAAATAGCGGTCGTGTGTAACCATCAGCAAGGTGCTTTTGCATCGCTGCAAATATTTTTCCAGCCAGATGATCATATCCAGGTCGAGATGGTTTGTAGGTTCATCCAGTATAAGCAGATCAGGCTCTGTTATCAGGGCATTTGCCAAAGCAAGTCTTTTTTTCTGACCGCCCGATAATTCGTAGATCTTTTGCTGAAGGTTGGTAATGTTGAGCTGTCCGAGAATTTGTTTTATCTGGTTTTCATAATCCCATGCTTTATTGATCTCCATTTCATCGTTGGCATCAGCGATCAATTTGCTATCGCCCGAAACCAGCGCGGCTTCATAATTTTTAATGATGCTGATGATGGATTTTGATGAAGCGAAAACACCTTCAAGCACAGTAAGTGATTCGTTGAATTCCGGGTTTTGATCAAGATAAGTGTAAGTAATATCATTGCGAAAAACGATGCTTCCTTTGTCGTTTGATTCAAGCCCGGCAATAATTTTAAGCATGGTCGATTTTCCCGTGCCATTCCTGGCGATCAATGCAATCTTCTGGTCTTTGTGTATGCCGAAAGAAATATTTTCGAACAGCAATTTCTCGCCGAACGATTTGGAAATATTTTCAACCTGAAGGTAGATCATTGAGATCAATTAAAAATAAAATGACATCAAATTAATGATAGTAAATTGCAAATATAAAATAGAAAAAATAAAATATTAGAATTGAAATTTTTACAGCTTATCACCAAGCTCCTTCAGTTTAGCAACAAGCATATTTATAAAGTTCTGAAGCGGGCTTTTGGCAATCATCTCCAACATCATGCTTAATTCGGCATTAAAAATTATTTGTGCAGAAGTTTGACCTGGTTTCTTTTCTTCCAACTGGCAAACAAGGCTGAAGCTGAAAGGAGGATTATCGCCCGGGATAATAATGATTTTTGTAAAAGGAAATTTTTCGGATATGCGCAATGAAAGATCTGTCATTCCTTTAATCGTGAATGAGCAACTGTCTTCCGTGGATTTCCAGTTGATGACCTGTTCAGGCATCAGTTTTTCAAAATTATTCAGGTTGCTCAGAAAATTAAAAACTTTCTCCGTAGAATTATTTATTTCAGCTATGTTGCTTTCTAATTTTGTCAAGAGATTAATATTTAGATTTGAAAAAACGTTGAACTTTGAACCTTAAACTTTGAACGTATTTTACTTACCCCATTTATCAGGATTCTCGCGCCATTTGGCAAGAGTAATGAGGTCATCGTCTTCCACGTAACCGCTTTTTGCAGCCTGCTGAATAAGGTTTTCGTAATTGCTTAACGTCATGACAGGGCATTTTGCTTTTTTAAAAAGATCATCGGCAACTTTAAAACCATATGTAAAAATTGCTGCCATTCCTTTTACTTCACAGCCTGCTTTTCTCAAAGCCTCAACTGCCTGCATACTGCTGCCACCGGTAGAAATAAGGTCTTCGATAACGACAACCGACTGACCTGATTCGATCACACCTTCAATTTTATTTTCAAGCCCGTGACTTTTTTCAGACTGGCGAACATAAACAAAAGGCAGACCCATATCCTGTGCAACAAGCGCACCGTGGGCAATTCCGCCGGTAGCTACACCCGCAATAACATCGGGAACACCAAATTCTTCGTTGATTATTTTTACAAATTGCTGGCGGATATACGTGCGTATCTTAGGATATGACAGCGTCTTCCTGTTATCACAATAGATTGGGGACTTCCATCCGGAAGCCCATGTAAAAGGATTAGCAACTTCCAATTTTATTGCTTTAATTTGCAATAAAAATTCTGCAACCTTTAATGCGGAGTCATTATTTAATTTCATGACGCAAATGTATAAAGTTTTTATTAACAACAAATGTATTTTTCTCTTAGAGAACCGAGATGTTTTAAACGGGAGAGAAGGCAAAACACATCAATTTTATTCTGAATCAGCTTTTTTTGCAACCATAGATGAATTTGAAAAAGATAAGCTTTCGGAAAATCTTTTTGTAATAGGTGACCCTGATGAGTTATTATCCTTATTCCCGAAAATTGAAGCAGCCGGGGGGCTCGTAAAAAAAGAAGGCAACCAGCTTTTATTTATTTACAGGTATGGCAAATGGGACCTTCCGAAAGGGAAAATGGAAGCCGGCGAAAGGCCTCCTGAAACCGCTATCCGTGAAGTAATGGAAGAGACAGGCGTTTCGGGATTGGAAATTACCAAAGAATTATCGCCTACCTTTCATACTTATAGGCTCGATGGCAAACGCGTCATTAAAAAAACATCCTGGTATGAAATGACATTCAAAGACGATTCGAAAATCCTACCACAAAAAATTGAAGATATTACAATCGTGAAATGGCTTAATATAAAAGATATTCCGTGGGCAATGAGAAATTCGTATTCTTCGATAATTGAACTTCTTACTAATTCGGGATATCTATAAAAAGAAAACAATTTAGGTATATGGCATAAAGGTATAAGGGAATAAAATAATCTCATAATTCCTTATACCCTATTTCCCTATACCTATATTTAAGTTTATTTTTTACTTCTTGTAAGATCAAATAAAAACTCATCCAAATGCTTGCTTGGAGCGATAGCAGGATATTGCACAATTTTACCGTCAGGTCCTATCAATACAAAAGTGGGATAAGTCTTCACATCATAATTCGTCAATAGTTCGGCATCGTTACCCCAATGAAGATTTGTAAAATCATACTTTTTATTTTTCTGCATGAAATAATAATATTTCATGAATTCTTTATCGGCTGAAATTCCAACAAACTCGACTTTCGTTCCATATTTTGCTTTCAGTTTTTCAATCAGATTCATTTCATCCATACACGGAACGCACCACGTTTTCCAGAAGATCAGATAAACATATTTATTTTTATTGAATTCACTGAGCGAATATGTCGATCCCGAAAAATCTTTCAGTTTAAAATCAGGAGCAACCGTACCGGGAGCAAGTTTGGTAAATAATTTCAGATAACTTTCAGCGATCTGCCTGTGCTGTGGAAATTTACTATTTTCTTCAACATACTTAAACATATCAAGAATTGCCGGCTTAGAGAATTGAGGCTTATAATAAATATCTCCCAACGTTTTTAATGCGACCACTTCTCTTATTACTTCATTCCGAAGCAATGAATCTTTTCCGAGTGAATCTAAAAATGCAGGAAAACTTTTTTGATAATTTATTGTTGTATCAAGGTCATAACGAGTAATTTCTTTTGATCCTTCCGTAACAAAGTTTTTAAAAAATTCATTAAAAAATTCCATGTATCCTGTATTATCGTACAATACCGGCTGATCCCAGATATATTTTTTAAATAATCCTACGGAAGAATTCAGTTGTGCAAATTGTTCTATCGCTGCTAACCTGTATCTCGTAAGGTTTTTGAAATATTCATTATCAGTTGGAGCAAAACGTTTATTTATTACTGTCTTAAAAGAATCGACTTTCGCCCTGTTCCTGTGCTTTAAAAGTGCCACATAATTTTTTAACATAAAATCATCATACAGGTTGTTAAAACTGATGATCATTTTATTTAATTCTAATGAATCGTTGCCGTTCACTATAACATCAAGCTGTTTCGGATCAAGATAAGGATTTGTCTTATCGTCGGGAGATTTGCAATCGGGGCAGGAAATATCCAGGTTATATATTTTACCGGGTTCAATATATAGCGGAACCTGGTTGAAATCTATTTTCAGATATGCAAAAAAAGTTTTATCTGTTTTAAAAGAGAAATCGAATTTGCCCGTAGAATCGATCTTTCCGGAAGCAACTTTTGTAAGTGCGTATGTAACCTGATCGGTCCATGCATAAACGCAAAGTGATTTTCCCTCGGCGCCTAGCTTTTCCTTTAATGAAAACATTCTGGGCAAAAAGAAAAAATGAAGAAAAAATAAAAATGAAGATCAATAAAAATATTTTTTTCACAATTAAAGAGTTGATAGGATCTTTCATACTAACGCAGC
>Ga0224523_1000795_pt1 | contig 14819 bp, 10 predicted proteins | sample CFST50metaG_FD_182732 | JGI IMG/M metagenome (GOLD analysis project Ga0224523, IMG submission 182732) | Peat soil microbial communities from Stordalen Mire, Sweden - C.F.S.T50 | ecosystem: Environmental > Terrestrial > Soil > Wetlands > Peat | place: Sweden: Norrbotten County, Stordalen Mire...
GCACAGCCCTTGTACCAAAGGCGATCCCAGAAAACCCGGGGCACCGGTGACCAAGATCGTCATGGGCTCTCCCCACCCTCACCGACGACCTGGCCGTCCTCCACCGCTCGCAACCGGGGCAACAGCGGCCCCAATCTCTCGCCATTCCACGCCGCCCGCACGCTGGCCACGTCAAAACGTGTGGCCACGCCGTCGCGCAGATTCTCGACGATCCGTTGGGTCAACGCCGAGCACAAGCGCCAGGAATCCTTGTCCGACAATCCACTGATCAGCTCACGCAAGAACTCGATGTCCAGGAACGGCCCGAAGTGGACCTCCAGATCGCGCTTCTTGGGAATGGTTGCGCCCACGGGCAGCGACTCGTGGGTGCCACGAATATAGGCCGGCAGGATGCCCACATCGGCGCGCAGGGCGAGGTAGCCCAGGCTCGGCAAGAAATCGGCCATCACGCCGCCGCGGGCTCGCGTGCCTTCTGGAAACAGCATCAGGCTGCGGCCGCGCCGAAGCACTCCCTCGGCGATGGCCAGCGATTTGCGGACCGAGCCACTCCGCTCCATGGGAACCAGATTGGTCAGGTTGGCAAAGTAGGCCCGGCGCCAGCGATTGGAAAAGAAGTAGTCGGCCGCAGCCAGCGACGCCAAGTCGCGTCCGGCATCGCCCAGTGCCACCTTCACCGCGCCCATGTCGAGGTGCGAGGAATGGTTGGCCGCCACGATGAAGTGCGTGTGCTGGGGGACATGGCCATGTCCGCGCACCTTGGTCAGCAACGCCCGCGTGTAGAAAAGTTTCTGCGCGGCCGCCAACCCGCGCTTGCCCAGACGCTGCAAGGGAGCCGGCAGCCTGATATCACCTTCCTGGTGGTGCTGGAAAGTGTCACGCCGGCGCGGCTCGCGCTTTTCCAAGGCCGGGTTGTGCCGCTTGCCCGTGGCCAGGTCGTAGAGCGCGGCCACATCGACCGCACCCATGAACACGACTCCCTCGGGCACGTGCACGCCTGCGGCCTCCAGCGCGGCGGCAAACTCGGTGAAGGTCAGACTGTCGAAGCCCAGCTCATCAACTCGGCTCTGCATGTGGATCTCGTACGGCGCCTTGCCGCAAGCGTTGGCCACGAGTTCCAGAAACCAGCCCATCCCCGCCTCGGAGGTATGCGCTTCTGGGCCCTGCTGGCTTTCGCTCTTGTTCTTCTGGTGGCGACGGCGCAGCTCCTCCACCACTTCGCGCCTCTTGACCTTGCGCAACTTGCTGCGAGGCAGCTCCCCCTCCCAGAATTCCAGGGTGCGCACGCGCTTCCAGAAGGGCAACCCGGTCGCCACTTCACGGAAGTGCACCTCGATCCTGGCCTGCACGATCTCGCGCGCGAGCCCTGGCTCATGCTCCAGATTGGGCACCACAGCGCAGGCCACGTGCTCGGCCACGCCATCGGGCAGCCCCACCACCGACAGCTCCTTGATGAAAGGTGAGTTGCGGTAGAGATCCTCGATCTCGTCGGGGTAGACGTTCTTGCCGTTGGTGTCGATGATGACGTCCTTGGATCGGCCGACGATGAAAAGGTTACCGTCCTCATCGAATCGCCCCAGATCGCCGGTGTGGAACCAACCGTCGCGCAGAGCTTCCGCCGTGGCTTCGGGATTCTCCCAGTAGCCGGCCATCACGTTGCGACCGCGCGCGATCACCTCGCCCACGCCCGAGGCGTCGGGGCTGTCGATCTTGAGCTCGACACCGGGCAGCGGCTGGCCCACCGACCCGAGCACGGGCTTCTTCTTGGGCGTGGTGACCGAAAGCACCGGCGCGGTCTCGGTCAGGCCGTAGCCCTCGAAAAAATCGAAACCCATACCGTAGAAGGTTTTGAGCACTTCGGGCGGCAGCGACGAACCGCCGCTGATCATGTAGCGCACCCGCCCGCCAAACCCCTTGTGCACGGGGAAGAAGACGAACATACCCAGATCGATCCCGGTGCGTGAGCGCAATTCGAAATTGGCCCGGGTGAGCCCGTTGACCAGCGATTCCGCGAGCGCCGAGCGATCCGAGAATTTTTGCAGGACGCGCCGGCGCAGCGTCTCCCACACCGCGGGCACGCCCACGATGGCGGTGATCTTGCCCGTCTTGAGCACGGCATTGATGGCGTCGCCGGTCAGCTCTTGCAGGTAGGTGATGCGCGCCCCGCGCGCGAGCGGGACCAGCAGCCCGGTCGAGAACTCGAAGGTGTGGTGCAAGGGCAGCACGGAGAGCATGCCGTCGGTGGGCCCCAGGTCGAAGGTGCGCAGCAACTCGGACACCATGAAGGTGAAATTCCGATGGGTCAGCATCACCCCTTTGGGATGTCCGGTGGTGCCCGAGGTGAAGATGAGGGAAGCCACCGCATCCGGGCTGTGCTTGCTCACCAGCGCACGCTTGCGCTCTTCTTCGACAGCCAGCGGCTGCAGCGCAAACACCGACTCAAAGGGCCACAGCCGCGTGGCCAGGCCTTCCTTGAAAAGAGCGGCTGCAAGATCGGGACGTTTGTCCAGCAAGTCCTCGCCGATAATCAAACCCACCGCGCCCGAGGCGCGCGCGATGTTCACCAGCTCGGACGTGGTCGAATCATGCGCCACCGGCACCACCGTGCCGCCCGCCTTGATCACGCCAAAGAAAGCCATGGACCATTCGGGCGCGTTCTTGGCGTAGAGGATCACGCGATCGCCGGGCCGGACATTCTCGCCCACCAGGAAGGTGCCGGCGCGGGTGGCCAGCTCTTGCAGGTTCTGGTAGCTGTACGACTCCTGCCGCTTGCCCCGTTCGATGCGCAAAGCCACGCGGGTGGCGTGCAACTTGGTGGTGGTGTTGAACAGTTCCAGCAGGTCGTGGTACGCGTACACGCTCTTGGGCTTGGCCGCGTAGGTCTCGTCCAGTTCGGGCAACACCCACTTCTGTAGCCCGGGGAAGTGGATGTTGAGGAAGTAGTCGTACCAATCGATGGTCTCGGGTGACCAGGGCAGAAGCGCGCGTTCCTCGGCCGGCAGCCGATCGCGCAGCGCCCGGATGTGGTCGGCACGCAAGACGTAGGCGTTGTCCAAGATGAAGGGTCGGAACAGGTCGATGTTCTCGCCCGCCTCCTTGGTGACACGCCTGACCTCGTCGACCTTCTTCTTGACCCGATCAACCAGCTCAGCGAAACGACCCCCGGCCCAGCGCGGTCGCACGCGGTCCAGGGTCTCGGACGCGCGCTCGGCCACGCGGTTGACCAGGGGCAACGACTTCTTGTCATATTCCTCATAAGTCACCGGCCGGAACTCCATGCGCGCGGCCAGTTGATTGAGGAACTTGTTGCCCACCTCCTTGTCCTGAAAACGCTTGCGCTTGTACAGACCGGTCAGCGTGGTCACCCGTCCGATGTACGAGGGATTGAGGTCGCCAGCCGCCAACTGGTGCACCAACTGCGGCTGCTCGACGCAAGCCTGCGCCGCCACCATCAGTATGGCGGCGGCGATGTAGTCGACCGGCACCACGTCGAGGATAAGCGAGTCGGACACCGGCAAGAGGTTCTGGCCCTTGAGCGCCAAGTACACCAGAGGTGCCGATGTGGTGAAGCCCTCGTTCCAGCCCTGGAAGGGGTACGCCAGCGAGCTTTCCACGATAGCCGGCCGCACGATGGAGCGCACGATGCTGCTCTCGCGCGCCACCAGTTGCTCGGCCATGCTCTTGGTATAGGTGTAGATGTTGGGCCAGCCCCAGTCCTGAGCGCGCGCGACGCCCCGCTGGGTCAGCTCAGCCCGCACCCAGTCCTTGCGTTCACGCGCCACTGCCAGCTTGAGCGTGCCCTCGTCGTCGGGATCGCGGTGCTGCTGCAGCAGCGCCTCACGCGCCCGCTGGCGCAGCCGCGCGACCACCTGCGCGTCGTCGGCCTGGGCGCGCACCTCGACCGCAATGCGGCCGCAGTCGGCGATCTCCTGCTCGACCGAGAAGTGCGTTCCTGCCAACTCCTGCCGGCGCGGGAAATAGCCGTCCGGCGGCTCGCTCTCCCACACGTTGCCACTGCGGTTGCCAGCCACGAAGCAGGTGCTGGTGTGAATCAACGCGGGCCGCTGCATGCGCTTGACGAAGGCGATCACGTTCTTGGTTCCCTGCACGTTGGTGCGCAGGGCCGACTCCAGCGGCGGGTTGAAGGTCACCTTGCCCGAGGTGTTGATGACCACGCTGATGTCAGCCGCCACCGCGGCCGCTTGCTCCTCGCTCAGGCCCAGGTTGTCCTCGGTGATGTCGCCATCGACGACGCGAATCTTCTGGGCCAAGAACTCGTGCAGCTGGTCCGCACCGCCAAACTTCTCGCGCAGGGGATCGAAGGTTCGCGAGGGCACCACATTCTCCCAGAAGCGCTTCTCGCTGGAGGTGCCGGTTCCTCGCCGCACCATCACGTACACCCGGCCGATTTCGGGAAAGCGATGCAACAGCATGCTGAGCAGCACTTTGCCGAGGAAGCCCGTGCTGCCCAGGATGAAGACGTTTCGCCCTCGGTAGATCTCGCGCGGCGAGAGTACGGAATTGGTGTTGCCTGCAGGCGAAATCATCGGCTTGCGGCTACTCCACGTCGGCCATGACGATGGGTGGCCATTTCATCAGGGTGATCGACGCCGACGGACCCACGAAGGATCGCGCCATGGCAATGGCTTCGGTCAGCGACTCCGAACGGTCCCAGCCCAAGGTGGCCGGCACATGCGCGTTCTTCGCGCCCGCCGCGATTATCTTGCCCACGTGCCGGCGCCCCGCCTCACCCCAGTACCACATGAAGAAGGGATGGGTGCCGTGATAGGCGTGGCCGCGCCGGTACATCTCGACGTAACTCGGGTTGCGCGCAAACTCCTCTTCGTACTTGTTGCGCAGCTCGTGTGAATCGCGCGTTTCGGGCAACAGCCGGTTGAAGAACTCGATGTAGCTCGGGTGGTACTCGTGATCGAACTCGTCATGGCAGGGGTGACAGAGAATCAGCGCCCCGCCCTTTCTCAGCACCGGCTGGCCCCGATAGAAGTGGTGGAAGTATCCCAGCGCCATCACCTGCAGCAGGATGGGGTTGAGGATCGAGTTGACGTTGTAGGGTGAGATGTAGGGGATGGGGAAGATGACGATGTCGCTCTGGCCCTTCACCTTGACCAGATACTGGTCGTTGAGCTTGGCCACGATGCGCTCGTGCACCGGATCGGCCTTGCCGGCGTAACACGCGATCAATTGATAGGGGGCCGGGATGGCGTTGAACATCTTGCGCTTGGCCGCTTCCGGCATCTTGGACAGGGTCAGGCGCAGGGTTTCGGCCTTCAGGCGATCGAACTCAGAAAACTCGTCCTCGTTCTTGCCCAGAAAGGCCAGCGGCGAGGCGAACATGCGGTTGTTAAGCGCGGTCTCGATATGAAACACATTCATGTGCTGATCGACGATGGCTCCCATGCGGGCCAGTTTGGTCGCCAGCATGGACTGGGGCGGATCCATCAGACTATTGCAGGCCGCGATGGTTTCCGGCTCGTGGTGGACGCGCACGCTTTCGTAGTCGCACAGCCCAACTGCGACCGACTTGTGGCCCCCGTCCATGGGCACCAAGGTCACGTTGGCGTAGATGACCAGATCGCTCTCCACGCAGCGACGGTTGATATTGACCGGCTCACCGTAGGCGGTCTTGCCCAAGGGGACGAATCCGTCCGGATCCTCGGCGTCGAGATTGTAGAAGCGGTCGGGGTAGAAGGCATCGTAGATCTTCTTGCCCACCATGCGCTTCATCTCCGCCGGGGTCATGCGCCGGTGCGCGGACCCGAGCGCGATGATGATGTGCACATCGTCCACCCCGTTGGCGTCGAGGATCTCGAGCAAGATCTCGAGCATGGTCTGCCGGATGTCGGGCGTGCTCATGGGCGGCAGGGGCAAGCTGATGTCGTCCACCGCGATGGTCACGCGCATGCCGGGCGAAAGCTGGGTGTAGAGCGGCTCGCTGCCCAGCGGATGGTTGAGTGCGTAGCGAATGGCAGCGCCGGGATTGGCCAGACCCTCGATGGGCGGCTTGGCGTAGATGACCCGCGTGCCGATGGGCAGGTCCTCGCACAGCAGGTCGGTGCCCGAGAAGATGATCCGGGGCGCAGAGTTTTCGTCGATATAGACGACTTGATCGTCTTCCTTGTGGCGGGGCACGGGCCCGCGCACCGGCTTGGCTTCGCGCTTGTTCATCGGGGCCTCATGCTAACGCAGATCCAGAATGGGCCAGTCATGTTGTAGAGCCGTGTTCCTCAGGCGAAAATCGGGGTTGACCGCGGTGGGGTGGCCCACCACCGACAGCATGGGCAGATCGCTCATGCTGTCCGAGTAGCTGTAGCACTCGGTGAGATTGAGTCCTTCTTTCTCGGCGTAGACGCGAATCCAGCTTGCCTTGGTGGCGGCGGCCATCACCGGGGGTAAAAGGCGCCCGGTGGCCTTGCCGTCTACGAACTCCAGTCGGTTGGTGACGGAGTCGTCCAATCCCAGGTGGCGCACCAGCGGCGCGGCGGTGAGGTCCAGCGCACCCGTGACCAGCACCTGGCGCAACCCCAGTCGGCGCGACTTGTCGACCAGTTGGTAGCTGCCCGGGAAGATGGAAGGCCGGATGACCGTGTCGAACAGCTCCTGGGCCAGATAGCGCAAGCGGTCCTCGGACTCACCCCGATAGCGGCGGAAAAAGATGTCGTTAAAGAGCCGACGGTTGAACGCGTCGGCAGCCAAGAACATGGGAATGCTGACCACGGTGGACGCCGTACGGGTCACGCTCCTCCACAGACCTTGCTGGTTGCGCGCGTTGTAGGCGAAGGCGTGCACCAGGTTTGTACGACACAGGGTGCCGTCGAGGTCATAGAACGCAGCCGCTGCCATATTCAGAACTGCAACCGTATATCACGACCGAGGCGGCGAACCACAATCGGCCTGAGCCTGCGATAGCCGCAGAAGGCCGTGGCCGTGGCCGGTGGCCGAGGACGGCGAGGCGCGTAGGGGTGTTGGTCATAGGTGCCAACCACAATTCTCTCGCGATTTGACGGCAAACGGCGCGATTCGGAGTTTCACCACAGAGGCCACAGAGGCCACAGAGGCCGGAAAGAAAGGGTTTCGGATCCGGATCCGAACCCTTCTTTCCCTCCGGTCCGTCTCTGTGATCTCTGTGCCCTCTGTGGTGAAATCCGGGCCAAACATGCGGGAAACAGTGGGTAGCACCTATGGGGGTGGGTGGTGCCCTCTGTCGGATCGCGTAGAAGGGGGCCATGGTTCCCGAACGGGCGCTGGCACAATCTGCCCGGCAGGCCGGTCTTCGTCTGCTGGTGCTCTTCGGCTCTCGCGTCCTGGGAAACATCCACGGCCAGTCCGACTGGGACTTCGGCTACCTGGCCAGCGGGACTCTTGACGAGGAGTTGTTGCGCGAGCGCCTGATGGGAATCCTCGGCACGGACCTTGTCGATCTGGTTGACCTGTCCAAGTCGAGCGCCCTGCTGAGAATCCAGGTCGCGGTCAACGGAAAACCTGTGTTCGAGGCGGCTTCCGCAATGTCGTGGCCCACGCCTACGAAGACTTGGACATGGCCCGTGTCCACAAAACGGCCATGCAGGGGCCGGCCGACCTGCGCGCCCTCTTGGCGGCCCTGGCGACGCTTGAGACCGCAAGAAAGCGTTGGCGGTCGAGCGACGACCCATGCCAAAGCCGCCTCACCCCTGAACGCCGACGGACGGTACCGGAATACCGGTCCTGAGCAGCGTAGCGAATTGCTCCGGGGCGACCGGCCGGCTGATGAAGTACCCTTGCGCCTCGTCACATCCGTGTGTCCGAAGAAATGACAGCTGCTCCAGGGTTTCCACGCCCTCCGCAACGACCCGCAGCTTCAGACTCCTGGCCATGCTGATCACAGCTGTCACGATGCACCTATCGTCACCAGGTGCGTTGATCTGACCGACGAAGGACTCATCGATCTTGAGCGCGTCTACCGGGAATCTTCGGAGACAGCTCAAACTGGAATAGCCCGTGCCGAAGTCATCGACCGCCACCTGCACCCCTCTTCCCCTCAAGGTCTGGAGGATGGATGCCGCGGACTCGGAATGCTTCATGAGGACGAACTCGGTCAGCTCCAACTCGAGCAATCTCGGGTCCAAGCCGGTTTCGTCGAGGATTGCGAACAAACCCTCCAGGAAGTCCGGGTCCAGAAACTGCTTTGCGGAGACGTTCACCGCCATGGTTGCCATTGGCAAGCCGGCATCCACCCAGGCTTGGGCTTGCTTGCAAGCCTGACTGAGCACCCAGTTGCCGATGGGCAGGATGAGGCCACAGTCCTCCGCGATGGGAATGAACTGCGCCGGAGGGACCGCTCCCAGGGTGGGATGCGTCCAGCGTATCAACGCCTCCGCGCCGGTGATCGCTCCGGTCTCGAAGTTGACCTTGGGTTGGTAGTGCAGCGCGAATTCGTTTCGTTCCAAGGCACGCCGCAGACCTTGCTCGATGGATTGCCGCTCGACCGCCCGAGCGTTCATCGCGGGCTTGAAATACTGATAGTTCTGGCGACCGTTTTCCTTTGCCTGGTACATCGCAGTGTCTGCGTTCCTGATGAGCGTCTCCGCGTCCAGTCCGTCGTCGGGATAGATGCTCACGCCGATACTCGCCGTGATGTGAAAATCGTGCTGACCGATGGAATGAGGCTCCGCCACCGCCTGCAGCATCCTGCTCGCCGCGATGGCGGCATCCTCCGGATGTTGCATTTCAGAAAGCAGCACGATGAATTCATCGCCTCCCTGCCGGCTGACCGAGTCCGAAGCGCGCGCGCAATCCACCAAGCGTCTTGCGACGGATTGGAGCAGTCTGTCGCCGACAGAATGCCCCAGGGAATCGTTGATGTGCTTGAAGCCATCCAAATCCAAGAACATCACTGCCGCCTGTTTCGAATGACGGCGGGCCAAGACGATCGCCTGGGTGACCCGGTCGTTCAGGAGCATTCGATTGGGCAACCCGGTCAGGAAATCATGCTCGGCCGAATGGCTCATCTGCAGCGACACGGCCCGGGCCGCGCTTGCGTCGCGAGAAACGATGACCCCTCCCGTGACATTCCCCTGACGGTCGTGAATAGGGGCGACCGAGCCTTCGATGGGCATCTCGACTCCGTCGCGCCGGATCAGAATACAGTTCGAAGGCAACTGTAGGGTCCGGTTCTGTCCGAGGGCTATTCCCATCGGAATCGGGATGGTTTCGCAGCTGGTGGCGTCCAGGATACGGAACACTTCGGTGACGGGCCGGCCTTCCGCTTCTTGCCCTAGCCAGCCGGTCATCTTCTCTGTCACGACATTGAGGAAGGTGATATTTCCCGAGAAGTCCGTACAAATGACAGCGTCGCCGATGCAGTTGAGCGTAGTTTGAGCCCGTTCTTTTTCCACGAACAACGCGTCTTCCGTGATCTTGCGCTCGACGGCATAGCGCAGGACCCGTAGCAGCCCGCGCGCCTCGATTTGGCCCTTGACCAGATAGTCCTGCGCACCTTCCTGCAAAGCCCGGACGGCCAGCGACTCGTCGTCGAGACCCGAGAGCACCACCAGCGGAACCCGGGGCGCGACGGCGCGGGCCCGCCGAACCGCCTCCAGCCCTTCCGTGTCGGGCAGCCCCAGGTCGAGCAAGACGATGTCAACCGCATGCTCCTCAAGATACTTCTCGGCCTCGCTCATGCACCCGGTCTGCCTCAACTCCATTCTGTTTGAGCCCGGCGTGACGAGCATCTCGCGAAGCAAGCGAGCATCTCCGGGGTTGTCTTCAACCAGGAGAAGCGTTTGGGTCGAATTCTTGGCCATTCTTGCTGCTCATTGGGGTTGGCTTGGCGGCGGCAACGTTGCCGTGCTCAGCCAGAAGTCACTGGTGCTCTTCACGAGACAATTGAACGCGCCCAGCTGTACGGGCTTGGTAAGGTAGCAATTCGCATGAAGTTGATAGCTTTCCGCAATGTCCGCTTTCGCGTCGGACGTGGTCAGAATGATGGTCGGTATGGTTTTCAGGCTGTCATCCCCCTTGATCTGAGCCAGAACCTCGTGGCCATCCATCCTGGGGAGGTTCAGGTCCAGCAAAATGAGATCCGGGCGAGGGGCGCGGACTTGGCCCTCCTTTTGTCTCAGAAACTCCATGGCCTCCACGCCGTCGGTAGCCACGTACAAGTGGATGGAACTCTGTCCACTACACAGGGTTTCCCGCGTCAGCCGGACATCGCCGGGATTGTCTTCGATCAAGAGAACCTCCAAGGGCATACCCTTTTTTCCGATTGTCTTCATGATTTCCCCTTGCTAGCTGCCAAGGCAAAACGAAACGTAGAGCCCTGCCCAAGTTGCGACTCGACCGAGATGCTGCCGCCGTGTCGTTCGACGATCTTCTTGCAAATGGCCAGGCCTATGCCGGTACCCGCGTACTCCTCCCGTTTGTGCAAGCGCTGAAACATGCCGAATATCTTCTTGAAGTACTTCGACTCGATCCCCAGCCCGTTGTCTCTCATCGAAAAAATCCATCTTGCCTCGTCGTTCTTGCCGCCATCCTTGGCGGACGAGACGTGTATCTGGGGAACTCCGGGATTTCGGTACTTGATGGCGTTCCCGACGAGGTTCTGAAACAGCTGAACCAACTGCCCCTCGTCCGCCAGAACTGTGGGCAAGGGATCATGCGTCACCAGCGCACCACTTTCTTCGATCGCGCCACGCAAATTCGCTATCGCCTGCTCCAACGCATCTTCGCTGGAAATGTCCTCGAAATTTTCCCCTGCTGTCCCGACCCGCGCATAGACCAGGAGATCCTGAATCGACCTATGCATGCGATTGGCCCCGTCCACCGCGAACGAAATGAACTCGTCGGCAGCGGAATCCAGCTTCCCTTTGTACCGATCTGACAAGAGCTGGGTGTAACTGGCTACCATCCGGAGAGGCTCCTGCAAATCGTGAGAAGCAACGTAAGCAAATTGCGCCAACTCCTCGTTCGAGCGCTTGAGCTCCTCCACCGTGCGCAGGAGAAGCGTTTCGGCCTTCTTGCGCACGCTGATATCCCGGATGGCCGCCGTCACGAGAATGCCTTCGAGGCTCTCCAGCGGGCTCAGCATGATCTCCACGGGAAACTCGCTTCCGTCCTTGCGCCGCCCGGAAAGCTCGATTCCTGTGCCGATCTGCTGTGCCAGAGCCTCGGCCGCGGTTCGGGTCCCGTCCGCGATCAGCCGTTCCGCGAAGCCTGTCGGGATGATGTTCCTCACCTGCTGCCCGACCAGCTCATCGCGGCGGTATCCGAACGTCCTCTCCGCCTGAGCGTTCAGAAGGACGATCTTCCCGTCCTGGTTCACCACCACCATCGCATCGGGAGCCGCCTCCAGGAGCCCTCGGTACTTCGCCTCCGACTCCTTGCTCGCGCTGAGATCGTGGCTGAACTCGAAGAACCCCCGCAGATTCCCGGCTTGGTCGCGCAACGCCGTGATAGTTAAACTGGCCAAGAAGCGTGAGCCGTCCTTCCTCACGCGCATGCCTTGTTCCTCATGACGGCCGTTTGCGGCGGTCATCCGGAGTACGTCCTCCGGCCTGCCCCGCCCCACATCTTCAGGCGGAAAGAAGCAGGAGAAATTCCGACCGATGATCTCGTCGGCGCCATAGCCCTTGATTCGTTCGGCGCCGGCATTCCAACTGACAATGCGCCCCCCCGGGTCCATCATGAAGATCGCGTGGTCCTGGATTCCGTCGAGGAGAATCCGATAACTCTCCTCGCTTTCTCGGAGCGTGTCCCGCGCGAGCCCTCTGCCTTCCATCTGCGCCATGAGCTTTTCCCCCCCCCTGCGAACCCTGATATCGCGAATCGCCGACGTTACCGGGACGCCATCGGGGCCAGCGGTTCAGGCTGATCTCGACCGAGCCGGGCGAAAGCCTACCAATCTGCTCGGAACAATGTAGCGCCTTGTTGGCCGCGTCGGCGGCCGCGGCGAGCGTCTGTCCCACCCGGATCTCTGTTTTCACCAAGGTCCCATCGGCCCTTTTCAGCAGGTTCTTGAGCCTTTTTGGGGCTTCGCGACCTCTACCCGGGCACTGTCATCGCTCACAGCTGGGTTGGGCGGCGCGCCGGATCGAGCTCCGTCATTTGAGCGCGGGATGGATGAAACGTGTATCGTGCGCACCAGGCGTATCGTGAGGACATGGGAGTGGTCGCCCCGACGTGATACCAATAAGACAGGACGCTTGCGCAGCAGATTGGCGGTTAGGCACCTATGGGATCGTTGTCCGGCTGCAGGGCCTGCCATAGGGACGCGCGACGGTTCTTGCGAGGACGGACGACCTGATTGTCGGGCTCCGGCTTCCGGCCACCGACTCCGGCTTCCGGCCCCGCCTCTGCCGCTGCTACTTCTCGCCCATCTTGGTGGCCCCAGCCAACCACGCCGCCATGATTTCTACCCGCGCCGCTGGATCCAACTTGGGGAATTGGACCAGGGCCCAGTCCGCGGCAGCCAGTCGTCCCGAACCAGCAGCCAGGGCTGCGTAGGAGGCGCGCCAGACATGGCCCTCGGGCGCTGAGGCAGCGGCCAGCCGCTTCTGCGCGTCGACGGCTGCGCTGCCCAGGAAGCGCAGCTCGGCATCCCCGTCGCCCGCCAGGGTGGCCTGCGCTTTGCGCGCAAATTGATCGCGGCGCACTGCCAAGGCGCGCGCGCTGGCCAGGCGAACCCGCCGATCACACTTGCCGCGGGCGAGCCTGCCGAGCATTTCGGCCGAGGCTTCGCCTTTCATGGTCCCGAGTTCCTTGGCCACGGACTCGCCGGGCCGCGGATCCCTTTCTTTGAAGAACTGGAAGAGCTGGGGGACCATCGCCTCGCCCCCAGACCGTAGCAGAGCCGCAGCCGCAGCTCCGCGCAGCTGTGGCGCCGGATCGTGCAGCAGCCCGGTCAGGTGAAACACCGCACCCCGACCCGTTCCTGGTCGCGTTCCGGCGAGCAGCGCCGCGGCCCGTATGGCTGGCGGCCCATCCTTGGCCAGGGTCTGCAAGCTCGTGTGCGCCTCGGGATCGTCGAGAGTGCCCAGGGCTTCCACGGCTGCCACGCGCTGAGGTTCCGGCGCCGAGCGGTCCTTGGCCACCACCAGAACTCCTGGCAGGCACTCGCGCTCGAGCCCAAGACGCAGGACCGCCACCGCCACACCACGGGCCTCGCCGGCCGGCCCTTCCAGCTTCTCCTTCACCAGCGGACACAGGGGAATCGCCAGCCGCGCCAGGCCGCGCGCCGCTGTCTCCACCTGCTCGCCTTGCGCCACGGCTTGGCTAAGCTTCTCCGCTCCTGCACGATCGCCACCCGCCGCGCGGGCGGCAGCGACGGCTAGCCCTTGTTCGGCTTCCACGCTGTCGAGCCATGCCCAAGCAAAAGACGAAAAACCCTGCTCGCGCGCGTCGTCGCCGGCTGTCTGCAGGCGCTTGATGGCGGTGCGGTCGCGACCTTGCGCCACCAGCGCACGCACCGCCTGCGGCAAGGGAAGTTGCGCATTTTCAATGCGCAGGTCCGAACAGCGGCGGTCGTCGCGCGCGAAGGTCCACAGGACGCGAACGTTGCCGTCGTCGGAAAAGGCCTCCTCGGGGGCGATGCCATAGGGGGCGTTGGTGCGAACCACGTCCAACGCCGACGTGTCGAACTCGGAAGACCCTGACGGGTTAGTCACTGCGGTGCTGAGCAAGCGACCGCCTGGGGCCAGCACCAGCTCCACAACTACGGCTCGCGTGGCGAGATTGACGGGATGGTCTTTGGGCAAGCGCGCGGCCGCCATGGCCAGAAAGTTCTCGGCCCAGGCCTTGTGCACCTTGGTGTGCAGGTCAGTCAGGTAGGCAAGCGTGAGACCCTCGCCTTGCACGGGCGGCTCGTCGGCAGCCTGTGCACTGCCGGAAGCGAGAACCAGGGGTGGAACGAGCCCCACAGCCAGCAGGAAAAGCGCTCGCTTGCTCGTGGTCATGGTTGTACCTATCGGTTGGATGAGACGTAATTATATGCGCGTCAGGGGGCCGCGGTCCAACCGTCGTTCGCAAGGGGTTCAGCTGGCCAAGCATCGATCGACGCACGCAGCCCATGCCCGCCCTTCCGTAGACAGGGCTTTCGATCAGGCTGGCGCGGCCAGATTGCCTAACGTACAATCTGTACATGTCGCGACAAATGGCTATCAGCGAAGTCAGGAGAGTGCTGCCCTCCCTCTTGAAGGAAGTCCAACGCGAAGGCACCACGGTAGAGATTACGAATCGCGGCGTCAGCGTCGCGCGTCTGGTTGGACCGCTGACTGACGCCGTCGGAACGGCGGAGGCCCTCCTGTCTCTGCGACGAACGCTGCGCCGACGGCGGGGACAGCGTGTGGACGTGTCCACGCACAAGAACGAGCACCTGACCAGACGCCACGACTGATGCCACTGCCGAAAGAACTGTTCGTCGATACCTCGTTCTGGTTCGCGTCCATGGTCGCGGGCGACGTGAACCATATGCGCGCGGGTGAGTTGCTCGAAGAGGCGGCCCTCGCGGCCAGCCGGTTCCACACCACGCGCGAGGTGATGAGCGAAACCCTCACCCTTCTGCGCTATCGCGACGGAGCGCGTTCGGCCCTGCTGTTTGCGAAGGACATCGTGCCGACTGTCGAAATGGTTGTTTCCGATTCGGGCGACCACGCTGCCGCGCTGGAGATCTTTCGACGTCTCGCTCCCAGACGGCGTATTTCCTACTGTGATGCGCTTTCGTTCGTGATCGTACGGCAGCGACTCAGCGACATGGCCTGCTTGGCCTTTGACCGCGATTTTTGCGCCTTCGGTCTTACCGTTCTGGGCTAGTGACCGGATCCGGCTACCCC
>Ga0224523_1000801_pt1 | contig 14752 bp, 15 predicted proteins | sample CFST50metaG_FD_182732 | JGI IMG/M metagenome (GOLD analysis project Ga0224523, IMG submission 182732) | Peat soil microbial communities from Stordalen Mire, Sweden - C.F.S.T50 | ecosystem: Environmental > Terrestrial > Soil > Wetlands > Peat | place: Sweden: Norrbotten County, Stordalen Mire...
CTACTTAACTACTCTAATATATGTATAAAGAGTGGTCACTATATATCGGTAAAGATATATTTTAATTTATGTTTCTGATACTTCGATTGATTCTACTAATTTATAAAGCATTTTTTTTAAAACAATGCACTACTTCAGCACATATTTCTCTAGAAAAAAATGTTAACAATTAAGACCTACAAGATAAAATTTAGAATTGTGTAAGAAACAGAAAAATAAAGTTTTTTATGCCTTATAAATTGAATGCTTCTTTTAAACTTGTATATTGCAACTAACATCAGGCGCATATATTACTTCATATCGTTTTATATCATTTTTTCATTTTCATTTCCTCTTTATATTCGATTACTGATTTTACATACTCTGCAGCGTTTTTTGCTATGTTTTTGATTTCTACCTCTTTTGTTTCTCTCCTTACAATCCCCGGAACTCCAATAATCAGGCTGCTTTCAGGAAATTTCTTCCCTTCAGAAATCAGTGCGTTTGCGCCGATTATGGAATTTTTTCCTATCTCAGCCCCATTTAAAATTGTAGAATTCATTCCTATTAGTACATTGTTCCCTATTTTGCAACCGTGAAGCACAGCTCCATGTCCCACACTCACATCATCCTCAACCTGAACTCCATTAATGGAGTTCACATGAATTACTACATTATCTTGGATGTTTGTTCGATTTCCAACCTTTATACTATTTTGATCTCCTCGAATCACGGCATTAAACCATACGCTTGAAAGATTTCCAATCTCAACATCTCCAATCACATCCGCAGAATCTGCAATAAAAGCGGTCTTTGAGATTTTCGGGCGTTTGCCTTTAAAATTTATTATCGTTGATATACCTCCTTGCTTCCAAAATGTTGTGTTTAACTAACTTTTTTTCTTGTCAGTGTTGTTCATATTGTTTCCCAATTTTAGTCCCTTCAATATCGATAAGTTCATTTTTGTATACACCAAGATTCAATTTATTCAAGGTTTTGATGAAATTTAAATTTCAATAAATTAGATTATTTTAATAACTAATATTATTTTATTGTGATATTATATAAAGATGTGTCAATAGTTATCTACTCCATATTTTATATTTATCTATTGATAGATGATCAACAAAGCCATTTGAACAAAGTAGAAAATACAAAGTTTAACTACAACTTTTTATTGCATCGGTCATTTAAAAGTGGATGGGAAAACAAGACAATACGTGAACCTAATACCAATGACGTGCTTACAAAATCAGTCTATATAATTGCCAAAAATTTGGATTTATCAAAGTCTTCCATAAAGTATATAATGGAACATCTGCTCGGTTATTTTAGTCTTAAGTTAGGGTGCATCGTACCACCTTCAAACTAAGTAATCATCGAAATGATTTTTTTAATAGAAATGTGAGGGATAATTGTTCTTCGGATTTAATGAATGATTTAGAGACATGATCAATAAATAGAAAGCATAAAAATTTGAACATGGAAGAAAACTTTCCAGGTACTACAATACTATTCTTAGTACTTCCTTTTCCAATCTTCTATAAAAAAGAGGTTTATATGGATAACAGAATCTATCTTTAAAACCAAAGGATAATGAACCAAAATGAATCGTGTCAAATGTAGAAATCGGTGAGAAAGATTTGGACAGAATCCCTGCAAAATAAATTAAAGGTAAATCGGAATCCCTAAGGCCAGTACAATTTACAGAAGAGTGTTTGCTATTGAATCATTAAAAAGAATGGTAAATGCTATTTAACCAAGAACTTTATCTAAAAAGGCTAATATCAAGTACTTTTATGAGCTAATATTTTTGCTGCTAAAAAACATACAGGTATAATTTCAGAAGAAATATTTTACGATCTTCAAAAAAAAGACCCAAAGTCGTGGATGGAGAAAAGTTCAGATTTAATATATTTGTGCTTCTAATTGATGAGTAGTTGAGAAGAAAGTTGAGGTTAAGATAGTACTGAAATGTTTGAGGTAAATCTATGTAGCAAAACGTGGCGGAGAGATTTTAACAAAGTACTGACAATGTCAATTGGATTAAATTTTGTACTACAAGTACGTAAGTACTAATTGAATTATAAAGAATGGACGAATTTAAGAATAAGGATCTAAAAAAAGTACTATTGGATAGATGCGCAAGTATGGATATTCCCCTAGTCGGGGTTGCCAGTGTAGATCGATGGAAATCCCCTCCTTTCTTGCCATGGGTTTCCAAAGAATTCCATCCTCAATTTATATATCTTGAAGCAAAATCAGTGATAGTCATTGGATTGCCTATCTCTTTACCGGTTTTGGAGACATCCCCCTCGATATATTACCGTGAACTGTATACTACGGTAAATATGCTATTAGATCAATATACATATCGTCTTGCTAATTTCTTAAACGATAACGGAAAAGCTTCTATTTTCGTACCAAGAGATGGATATGGAAGCATCCAAGTACTCGTGGAAAATCCCATTGCATTTTTTTCCCACAGACATGTCGCTTTGCTCGCTGGGCTTGGAACGTTTGGTGTAAATAATATGATACTCACATCAGGGTATGGCCCTAGGGTACGTTTCGGTTCGATTCTATCCTCAGCTGATCTTCCTCCGGATCACATATTGGAAACTCAGCTCTGCAATTACTGTATGCGTTGTGTGAAAATGTGCTAATCAAATTCTATTAACATAGAGGATTACCCAAAGGGCTTAATAGATAAGAAAACTTGTTCCACTTATAGTGCTGAATTAAATAAGCATTATGTTTCACCCTGTGGTATATGTATCAAGGTCTGCTCAATAGGAGATGATAGGACGCTATATCAGAGAAATAATGATGAAACAAGAATTGATAAAAGGATAATTCTTGATCTTGCTTCAAAGATCGGAATTCAGAATCTTGAAGACATTCCATAAAAGCTTCAGACACTTCCAGCAAAATATCTCTGAAATAAATAACTTATACAGAAGACTATGATTTAATAGCGAAATTAGAAATTGGCTTTAGAGTACTATACAAAATGTAATTAGTAGAGCTAAGAAAACCATAATCTAGCTGATGCTCATGTCGATGGATGTTGTGATTCGTTCCTTAATTATGTGGATATATAGTTCCATCTTAAAGCAAAACCAATTGTCTCTTATGCATTAAATGCCGTAATCAATAAGGAAAGTTAGATTGAGAGAATAGATCACTGAGTCAATAAAATGTGGAAAAAGGAAGGAGATATCAAAACAAAAATGGACGATAAACTCAGTTTACTGTGCCAGACTGGAAAAATGATATGGGTTGAAGTGTATATGAGAAACCAAAATATTATAGATGATTCATTCAAAGAACTATACAAATAAAGAGCTAAATGCAAAAAGATACATGACTGTATTAGGAATACAGTAAAATTTGAAGTTAAAAGATTAAAAGAGAAGTGTAGGAAAATCTACTTGCTCCTGAACCTCATTGCATATCAACTATTGGTGCGTATGGAATTACAAAACAAGGCTCAAAAATAAAATTCATTTGGAGGATATTTCTAAAAAAACATTTGTAAAATTAGATTATGGATTTTACGAATGAATTTGAAACTCTCTCTGTGGCTTCTGAACTAATTGTAGTATCATTGATATAATAACTTTGCCTGATGAAGCAAAATATATCTATCAAAAAGTTCTTAATGTTATATTTCATGCTGCAACATCTTCTACCTGTCTCTGGAATCTGCAACTAATGATCTAAGATCAAAAATACAATAAATAAGAATTCCTTCAGATTATTCAACTTCCTAAAGATGTACGCAAAAATACCGTCTATTTTTTCAATATGACAGTGGCCTAAAAATTAATCTAACTTTCAATGAATTAATATTGGAAAATTCGGCAACTAAATTAGATATCTGTGTACATCTGCAGAAGGTCGGTTAAAAAATTTGAACGGATGGTTGTCCGCCTTTGTGCGGGTGTTGTATTTCATATGTGGCACTTACTGCAGTAGCTGTCATTGAAATTATTACAAAAAATACTACTAAAATAGCTATTGTATTTTTTCTTCTGTTAAATGTTTGTTTTCCCATTCATATACACTCCAGACTTTTGTTCAATTCAATACAATAATAACATGAGTAACATGATTTTTCGATACACTTCCATTCAGCAGATTTCCTGAATAGATATTACAACACTTATGTAGTTGAATCGAGAAATCAATGACATTAAACCATTAAATGTCTAAAACAAAAATTTATAGACATTACAATAAAAGTTGACACTTAAAAAAAATTAGACCGACGGATTTATACTTTAATACATTCCCACCTTCATTCATTTTAAGTTATAAGCAGGAGAAAAAATGTTTGAGCAGCTTTTTCATGTTTTACATGCTTTTCATGGTATACAAGATCATGTAACTGAAATTCAAATATTTACATTAAAAATTAAATTACAATGATTTTGTATTTAAATGTATTCATGGTTTCAATTTTTAATATGTTCATCTTAGCAGAACTAAGCCATGATGAGAATTTTAATCTTAAGGATACTAGCTGTGATAACCATATGATCAGAATAATACCAAATAATGATAACATTTTGATACAGAAAGGGGACACAATTTCCACAACTGGTATGACCACCACCATCACCACCCTTCATGACCACTACTACAATGGTGTTTACTACGCGAACTATGAGTGGGTATATCATCCTGTTACTTTAGTGTGGGATTGGGCCCATGTACCCGTAGTAGAAAAAGTACAACCTGTCATAGAAGAATTACAACCCGTTGTAGAGAATAGTGCAACCAGTATGTTATGTCCCAATGCCCGTTGCAACAACTCCCGTATCTTATGTCCCAACATCCATTGTAACAACCCCCGTATCGCAGTTGACCGAAAAGCTGGGTTATACACTCGAAAAGATGGGTAAAACAACAGGAAAGATTGGTGAGAAAACCGGAAAAATGGATGAAAAAACCGAAAAGATGGGTAACAAATTACATAACGTACATATGATCGGAAAGATGAGTGGAGAAATGGGTAGCGTTCCCAGAAAGATGGGGGAGATGATAGTAAAAATGGAGAACATGACCAAATGACAACTATCTCGTTAGTACTTGAAGGCAGAAAGTTGTAAAATGTAATATGCAGATAAAGAATAGTTATCTAATCAAATTCTTGGGTGTACTTCTCGGTAAACTATGGGGTATGTTTGCTCCAAAATTTTTCAATTTTTCTAATTTTCTATAAAGAATCGCTATCGAATTAATAAATATTTTATTATCATCTTGATTTTTAATTGATTGCAGTTAATTGGCAAGGGAATTACTGGTAAATTTTGATGATCTCAAAAGATATTAAAATGTCTCAGAATTCAATGCATTCTTGAGAAGCTACAACAACGTACAAAATAATAATTTTGGATTGTAATCCACTGTAATAAATATACCACTATGATTTTTGTCATTTCTATAGGTTGGCATTCTATCGGGTTGGAACCTTAAATCAATCTAATAGTAATATTCCAACTTTTTGTGATGGTTTTATCTTAGCAAAAGCTATATTTTTTCCAAAATTCGGTTAAATCTACTAACATATAAATAAATATTATAAAAGTTCTTAGATATTGACTACTACGAAGTTACTAGTAGATTAATTAAGGTCCATACTTATATTGTATCTAGGATATGAGTTATTAAAAAGATGAACCTAAAGCTCTGTCTTTATTTTCATCAAACATTGGAAACGTGTTCTTTTTTAAGTATTAATCAATTTTCATATGATTATGGTGTTTATTTTTGATTGTAGTTGAATTCTTTGTTCTATAACATGAGATACTTTGTGAAGAATATTATATCATTGCCAAGTGAATAAATTTTGTAGATGTTATATAAATATTAAGGATTTTTTGACAAACTCTAATTAAATGCAAAAAACATGATGTAATATAGCACTAAGATCAATAAATCACATCACAAGCTAACAACAAAATAAGAATATTGAAAAGGAAAAAATATTTCATATGATCTAAAACGAGCGATGTAGAAAATATATTAAAAATTTAGAATATCTATGCAGAGATAGTTTAAAGCTTGAGTTCCTTAGCTATTTCTTGGAAAACCTTTCCTTTATCAGTTGTAATGAAAAGTCCATTTTCATGTCTTATAAGCTCTTTTTCGTTCAATACTTCCAGGTACTTCTTTGCAATATTAAAGTTTAAATTTACCTCATATACAATATGAGTTTTCTTTGCTCCATTCATTGTTACTTTTAAAATATCTACTGCAATTTCAGTCCTGCTTCTTCTCTTAATACTGATCCCCCCAAAGTTGGTTAAAAACAATAATTATAAAGAGTTTAGTTAATCTAAATATGGTGAAGTATCTATTTTTATCATGAGCATAGATTCTAAATAGTATTAGGTCCCTTTCTATATAACAATGTCGTTATTGTATACAATAGTAAGTTACAATCTTACATAGACAAACACTTAGCATTATATATTACATTCTATCACAAAAAATGGATTTCATCAGAATAATATACTTAGAAAAAAAATGCAAAAAATCAAAGAAGCTGAGCAAGTTGGTGAAGTACTGATACCTAAGAACAAATATCTCATTATTTATCTGTTTCAAAGCTAACTTTCCAGATTATGTTAAAATAAAGTAATAGTTCTACTTCAACGATTATATTTCAAAATTTATGTTAATAAATAACAAATGTTAGATGGAATTTTTCTCATAGAGTTATATTTAAGTTATACAATGTAATTAGATTGGTGAAGGATCCAATAATCTAAAAATTCGATTGATATATTTTATGTTTATTAAAGTTTATTAAAATTAAATGAACTTTGAAATTGGGGAGAAGATCAGTGAAAGATACAAAAAAACGTTTTCCAATAGCCTTAGTTTTAGCGATCTTACTTTTTGGATCTTTGATGGCATTAGCAGCTGCTCAGTCTGCAGATGGATGGGATTTTAATGGATTAGATATCAATATAAAACCCATTGCTTTTTTCTCTGCAGAGGTAATATCTGGAACAGCACCATTAACTGTTTCTTTCGCCGATAAAAGCACAGGATCACCCGTTGCGTGGACTTGGAATTTTGGAGATGGGAGTGAGAATTCATATGAGCAGAATCCAACACACACATATACTACGGTAGGAAATTATAATGTTACAGTAACAGTGACAGGTGAGTGGGGAGTCAGCGACACAGTAACAAAATTAAATTACATAACCGTTGTGGCTTCCAAAGCTCCAATTGTCATGAAAGCTCCTCCAACTACCATGAAAGCTCCTATTGCTGCGTTCTCTGCAAGTGTAACATCTGGAAAAAAGCCATTGAAAGTGTCATTTGTTGATAAAAGCGCTGAATCAGCGATTTCACGAATTTGGAATTTTGGAGATGGAGCTACTTCATCATCCCGGAGCCCAACACACACATATTCTAAAGCAGGAAAATTCAAAGTGACTTTAACCGTGAAAAAAACTAATGGTAGCAACATAGGTGAAACATCAAGATATATCACAGTGAGGTAAGTGAATATCTTAATTGCAAAACCATAAAAAAGCCAAGGTTCAAAATAATGGGTCTCTTTGCTCAAATCTAACAGGTGGGTATTTCATTTTATTACTTTGTAGTGAGGAGGGGCTTGAGAATTACCCTTCATTTAGGTATGGGATAAGGTGAACACTCGCATCTTTTTGTTTTAGCCGATCTATCTTAATCATCACTTCTTTGTAATACGAATTTATTTTTGGCACCATGGTCAGAGGTGGTGCTCCTCCCTCCTCTGATAGGAATGTGATACTCATTGGGATTAAACATCTTAGCAATGGTTGTTGTTAGATAACTTCTTTTATATTATTTTTCTAAGTGTCGATACATATCCCATCCTAACAAATTAAAAAGTATTGTGGTCTCTCATAATTTTTCAGTTTATTTCCTTTCCATAACAATTGCTTTTCTTTTTCCATGCAACTACTTCGTGAATAAGGGTTTCCATTTTACTAATTAATCTGTCCGAGCTCCTTTTTTGGTGATCTAAGTCAACTTTTTTCTTGCTTTGAACTCTAATGTCGTAAATATGTTTGTTTTCCTTATTCCTAGTATACTCATAATCATACGTTTCTGAATTTCTTGAATTCATGAAAATAGTCATCCTCTAGTCTCTAAGCAATTGTTTTGATTTCTTGCCAAGACAGAAACTAATTTTTTTGGATCGTAATTTTCTGTGTATATTTAAAGAATCTCATACGTCCTACTTCTGTATTCAATATCAGTTGTCTGAATACACCATACACATTTCAATAATGGCTGAAATTTATTTTTTCCAGAATCAGTCTTTCACAAAGTCCATCTAGTAATCTACCTCATTGTCTTTAAGTTTAATTTTTAGCATGAAAATATAAGGAAATTCAGAGTTTATTGAGATGAATAATAATTGAATTGTTGCGATACAAGTGGTCTCAATACTCTTTGGTATAAATGAAAGCTTGATAATAGATAGTATGTATTAATATAATTGGAGCAATGATCATAAAAAAGATTAAGTTCGCTTTCCGTAGGCGTACACACAAATTCCATCCTTTTTTTCAATATGAATTTAGTTTAAAAATCAATCTAACTTTTAATGAATAATAGTGGGTAAACAAATAAACAAATTATACATTTGTGTACATCTACAAAATGTTGGATTAAAGGGTACAGAGCAGATTTTACAAAAAATTATGCACGCTGTCAGGGTGGTTTCTTAATTCTATTTTTATTTGAGCTTCTCATTTCTTCATTTTCCGATGCAAAGTTTTTAATTCTTGAGTTGTGCTGATATCTTCAGATGTTTTGTTAGCAGTTAAGTTACAATCAACTGTGGGATCAGTTACGCTTTGAATAGTTACTTATTAGGAGTTACGTTAGTTTTAATCGTGTTTTCAGTAGTTACTTTTCCGGTTGGAATTTCAGTTGTGACTGGGGTGTTAGATCCACTTTCAGTTGATAAATTTGTTGTAGCGTTTGTTGTATATGTTGTATTATTAGTCACTGTCTTTTTGTTGGCACAGCCAGCTGCAGAGACGACAGCAGCAACAACAACCAGCATTGTTATAATCTTAAAAATTTTCTTCATCAATGGTACCTCTAAAGTTCTCTTCCCTTTTTATATCTAATTCATATAAAATTTCGCAATTTTATATGCGATCTTAATGGATGACTAGCTAATAAGATTAAAGATTTTCGGTTTTGGATTCTGCTAAGTTTTTGGAGGCTAAATCATTATGGAGGTTCTAAGGCCTGTAGGAAAAAGATTCATATTTATATACCATTGCTTGGATTATTTTGATGGGCACGGAGGCTCAGAATCCGGATAAGTATCACCATTTTTGTCGTACTGCTATTATAGACTTGTTTGTGGTACATGAGGTCCATTCTTCGGTAAATTTTGTTGTTATAAATAATGGAAAGGGCTTCTTGCAGGTACATGCAGGCAAAGGTGGGCTCATTTATAGATTCTGGCAGAGCTACCTTATTTATTTGATGAATGCTGATAAAGTAATGTTCTCGTGATCTTCCACACCTTAACAGATTATGTTCATGTTATAAGTTTGCAAAGAGGTTATTCTCCACAAACTTGAGGAAATGTATGGTTTTCAAGTAGGTCTTGAGAATTGCACATACTTTTTCCCCTAAGATCCATACTTGAAAGTTTATCTTCATAAGGCTCAAATGTTCTCAATTTCTTTCTGTACCAGGCATAAGTTATTTTGCATTAAATGATTTTGTGATTTCAGATAATAATTCACTAGCATGATTGTCTACAAGTTCCTAACCTGTCGATATCTTTGGAAATCTCACAAACGTGAATTTGTTTCCATTGATACACAAAGAGATCATCATTAAGTCTGCAGTCATTCGTATAGAGGCAAAGTTTGAACCTCTATTCTACCCATTATAGGTTGGTATTTATTTTTTACTGAATTTATGTAACTTTTTTAGAATTATGATTCCTTGCGGAGTTATTATCCATAAAGAGGGAGATAAGAGTGTGTAAGGAATAGAGCCTCGAGAATTTTCACGCCAAATTTAAATGTAAAATCTGCAGAATAGAAATGTTTTAGCAATAAATATAGCTATCAAAGCTGTATGATAAGTTAAAAGGTTGCTGTTATTCCTGAGAAGTGATCTCTTTAAAAGTAATTTAAAAAAAAATTACATAGTGTTGAAGAAAGATTCTGCTGAATTAGTGATAGTAACCTATCAAGCTTGCATTTTTCGATTTTCCTTAGGATTTATCGAAAAAAGAACCCGTGAAAATTTGGGTAGGATCAGAATAATAAGAAATAATATTTATTTAACTCGTTTATATCTATTTTAAGATTTTCAGACGATATATTTATAATATATCATCGGCATATATTATCCGTAGAGGTGATATTGTGGACATATTATCACTAAATAGCATATATAATATTGTTGTTCTCATTGCACCCGGTTTTTTATTTGCTGGCAGTATAATTGCATTAATAATTATTTTCAACAAACTATGTTTTATAAACGATCATGTGCCGATACCTAATATCGAAAAAAGACCCGCTGGAGTAGTGGATAAAAAATTTGTCATTAAGGATCACAAAGGTCCTTAAAAAATAGATATTGGTACAAGTTGTTGCGGTCTGGATCATTGAAATATCCTGAATTGAAAATCCAGATCCTGTTTTTCTCTTTTCTTTTTGGATTATAATTCTGGCTTGTAGTTATCAAGCCTGTGAGAATATCCAGTTAGCTTTTAGAGGTTTATTGAAATCCTCTTTTGATAATGATTGAATTCTTGCTTTGGTAAAAGAGGTTGAATTATCTTGGTTTTAAAATCTGTGTTTAAATTGATCTCTGAATTGCCATCAAAGGCTTATATTTGAATTTTGAAAACAATACTTTTAAGCTTCCTAAAATTGGAGAAATCAAAACAGTTCTTCACAAAACATTTGACGGGGAATTAAAAACCGCTACTATTTCGAAGTCTGCCCAGGAAAGTACTATATCAGTATTTTAAGGAAAGATGGAAAAGTAGTTCCAGTTAAAAAAGTATTTTTTGAATCTACGACCATTGGTGTAGACGTTGGGATAACAGATTTTGCTGTTATTTAAACTTAAGAAAAGGTTGAAAATCCGAAGTACTCGAAAAACTCTTAGGAAAAATGATTTTCAACACAAACTCTCTTTTAAACTTGTTAGCTAGAACCAATAAATAGCTTTTTAAATTATGAATGTTAAATGCAAGATTACGAATCATCATTTAGAATAGTCTATAGTGGATTCTGCGTGGAATAATTCTGCAATAAAATTAGAATACAAATAAGAATGGTAAGGAAAAATCGTTCTTATGAAAAGTAAATTTGAATCATCATCTAAGATCTTTCATGTTTGTGGATACCATAACTCTGAGCTAACACTAAAATATAGAAAATGAAAATGTTCTGATTGCAAGACAAAACATGATATAGACATTAATGCTGCAATTAACATCAAAATTTTTCTCTTATTGATCAAAATCTAATTGGAATCTGACACAAGTGGAATGTGGGAGATGGACTTGGGGACACGTTCTCAAAAGAGAAAGGATAAACCAAGAAGCACTTAATCTTTAACTGAGCTGTAGTTCACGGAATTATGTGCACCTAGGGTTTAAAATAAAGGAGCTTGTTTCAAAATTTCATTTCTGCTTGTTTTGGTGCATAGGTAGAAGTTCTATAATCTTATTGATCCTCATTTATCTAGATGGGGAGTAACTTCAACAAAGTGCATATAGATTCGAAACTGGCTCAAATGTATTAATTTGAGGATTCATTTATTTCAAAATTTTATTATTGTTATTTTTTATCACTTGTAGTATTACAGCTTGTTTTGATTCCCCCACAATTGGTTGGATAGACTTAAACCAGGATCATAATTGAGAGTTGCAGTTATCACATCAACCAGAGGGATGCTGTGCAGCTATTAGTTTTGTAATATCCTTGTTTGAAATGATATTATTGTTAAACGATCATCAATATTTTTGCATACACTGAGATGGTCACAGAACCAGAATTAATGTCTTCCTGTGTTATTGAGTAGTTTGATGTTCCTGTGATGCTTTGTCCTGGGGCAAGATCGGTGTTTGGTATCGAGATTGGCCCATTTATGTGGCTGTCTATAATGTTGATAGGTCCTTTAATATTCACATTTCCAGAGTTAGTTACAGTATAGGTGTATGTAATAGTCTGTCCTACAGTGGAGTAAGTTATTGGAGATGCTGACTTTACTATTTTCAGAGCTGGATTCTGCACGGATGTAACTGTCAAAGTACCAGTGTTTGAGCTGGTTAATTTATTATTCATTGCAGGATTGGTAGATACAAGCTCAATTTAGATTGACTGCTTAAAGCCTGCGCTTCGAAAGGAATCATGCTCAATAAAAGAATCAGACTCAAGATTGCTGGTAGTATCACTTTGATCACAGACTGAAAACTGAGTCTACAGGACCACAAATGAGCTTTCATCAACATGCTTCTTACAAGTTTCAAACAATATGGTAAAGTATTTACTCTGGTTAAATTTATGTAATCTTTTCCCATCTTTAGATACCAATGGCTTTAGTCATACCAAATTGGACATTATTTAAGTACATAATTCGTTATTACAGGTTAAAAATTATTTAAGATATTAATCTCAATGTTTAAATTTCATTTTTGTAAATCTCACTTTTTAGGTAACCATTAGATTTAATTAAGTGCAAACAAATTTTTGAAAATTCTAGGTTGTTGATTCTGAAATAGATTTTTTAATCAGAGATAGGACTATGCAATGATTGTACATAATTATTTTTATTAAACAGAATATCATTCACAACTATATATAATTTTCACATCAGAATACAATTTAAAAGTAAAGATATATCCTTTTTTTATGTGCAAATTAACAATGTTATATTATTGGATAAATTTAAAAAAATCGATCAGATGAGGCAATAAAAGTGGGTAGCAATAAAATTCATTAAATTTGACTATTCTTTCTTAATACTTTTTTTGTATTTACAGGGATTTAATCGATAGGAATTTGTACATTCCTATAAGCTTTGGAATAATCAAGTTCTTAAAAAAATTCGGAAGATGATTCGGAGAAAAACAAAAGATTACTGATTCGTGCATATTTATGTATGTTAAATTATGATTTAGTTTGTATATCAATTCACAAGTATACTATAACAGTTACTAGTTTAATTTTAGATAGCCAAATACCTATAAATAACTAAACAGGGGATATCAATTGAAAAAGACACTAAATACTTCAATACTTGGAGTTGTGATATTTTTTGTTGTGATTTGTCTGGTGACGGTAACAATTGATGCATTGCCTTTGACCCTCGCTACACCAATACATGAAACAACAAAATATCACGATTCTCAATGGTTAACAGCATGTGTATCAGATATGACACAAGTAGATAATGATATGAAATCTCTAACCACTGCGGCAAAGAACTACGACTTCACGTCGGCTTCTACGTATGCAGCTATTTTGTATACAGATAGTCATAAAGCTATAGATGATAGTGATTTGTACAATGTATCACCTGATTTACAAGGTGCAAAGGACGAATATCAGTTAGCAATGGCTCAGGCTAGTCGGGTAGCAGTTTATGCTAATTCTGGAGTCGAAGAATATAATAATAGAAATTTCGAAGCCATAAACACTGACTTGAAACAAGCAATTGAATGTGTTAAGTCCTACAATGAACATATTAAAAAGGCAGTTAAACTATCGAATAAATTATAAGTCTAAGAAAAATTAATCAACTTGCTGGGGTTTGCGATAGCTAAATTGTCTTTCTGGAGAGAAAATCCGTATGAAGCATTCAATTATGCTCCATACCCGTAGACATACCTTTTTTTGTTAATACGAAGCAATTCAGATGAGTAAATAATCTTCGATAAACCCCTATATTTCTTCATCTGCTTGTTAATTATATATAAATGATTCATGAAAATCAGTGGTTTATCGAAATTTTCGATGGTAAGCTTGCGAATTAATCATGCTTATAAAAAAGGATAGATTGTATTACAATTTTGATGTAAATTCAAAGTTAAATTTTTAAGTACTGTGCTTAATTTGATTTTCATAATGTGGTATTCTGTATCAATTCGCGTTTTGAGATTTATATTTTTACAGAAAATTATATCTGCTGCACAATATGACAGTGTACTGAAAGTTCTGTATAATCATTGACCTTTTATCCTTTTATTTCATTACAAAAAGGATAAAAGGTCAATGATTATACAGACTATTCTTGTCTTTATTGCTTTCACTAATGCATGGGTTTTAAAGTAAAATATATGCAGATTCTCAACTTAAAATCTTCGTTGCCATTTTATTTACTAATACTAACTCACAAATTTAAAAGTATAGAAAAACTCATGCCTAATTGATTTTCAGCAAATCAGTTAATTTTCAACCTAATTTGCATTTATGTTTGAAATTCTAATGCTAACCACTTTCTCATTTTCGTGATTATAATATATGTTGTCACTGCTTCAGAGGTGGATTCCCTACCTTATTATCATACTAAAATATATATCAAGTGGATTTATAAATTTTACCTACGTGTTTCCAATACTTTTTTTGCATTTATTGCGGAGTTTTATAATGATTAAGAGACCAGCTTATATCAAGCATTTAAGTAATTGATAAGGAATGTTAAGACAGGCTCTAAAGACACTGATATTAATAAGATGCTTTGCTTTAAAGAGATACAT